>Ga0209511_1001077_pt1 | contig 25052 bp, 19 predicted proteins | sample SSSSmetaG_FD_184141 | JGI IMG/M metagenome (GOLD analysis project Ga0209511, IMG submission 184141) | Glacier valley bacterial and archeal communities from Borup Fiord, Nunavut, Canada, to study Microbial Dark Matter (Phase II) - ​SSSS... | ecosystem: Environmental > Aquatic > Freshwater > Ice >... | reverse complement strand
GGAAGGGGTGGAAGGGGCGGTCTCATGGCGGCGTCGGCGTAAGGGTTTGGGCGCAATGTACGGGCCGGTCGGGCGCCGCCGCCACGGCCTTGCGACGAGCCGGCAGGCGAGGGCGACGGGATGCGGGCGCGGCCGACGGGCGTGGCGCCCGGCATTCTTCGTGCATCCTCGCGCCCCGTGCACCTCCGACGCTCGATCTCCGTCCGCGGCAAGCCACGTCGCACCGCTGTCCGCGCCTCCCTGGCGTTTCTTCTACCTATCGCCGGCCTGCCTGCCGCGGCGGCCGGTTCCTCGCCCGGCGTCGATGCGCCTGGAGCCCCGGCCCGCTTGCCGGCGGGCTTCGAGGCCTGCGCGCAACTGCGTGGCGACGTCGAACGGCTCGCCTGCTTCGACCGCCTCGCCGCGCCGCAGGTGCGGGGCGCGCTCCAGGCGCCGGCATCGGCGGCGAGTGCGGCGGCCACGGCGGCCACGGCGGCCACAGCAGCCACGGCGGCCACGGCGCCTGCACCGGCTGCGGTCGACCGGGCGGCCGTGAAGGCGCGGGCCGAGCCCAAGCTCGGCCAGGCGTCGTATCTCGACGAGTTCTGGGAGCTGGGGCCTGAGCGCAAGCGGGGCGTATTCAACTTCATCGGCTTTCGGCCCAACTACTTCCTGCCGGTGCACGTGGCCAGCCGGTTCAACCGCCAGCCCGCCACGCCCGCGGCCGGCCACTCCGGAGAGCTGCCCGACTACCACAACCCCGAGGCGAAGCTGCAGATCTCGGTGCGCACCAAGCTCGCCGAAGGCTTGGTGCTGCCCGGTGCCGATTTGTGGTTCGCCTACACCCAGCAGTCGCTCTGGCAGCTTTACAGCGGCAGCATCTCGCGGCCTTTCCGCTCCACCAGCCATGAGCCCGAGCTGTTCTATGTCGTGCCCACGCCGCTCGAGCTGCCGCTCGGCAGGAAGCTGAAGATGACGGGCGTCGGCCTGGCGCACCAGTCGAACGGCCAGACGCTGCCGCTCTCGCGCAGCTGGAACCGCTGGTACGCGACGGGCGGCATCGAGAACGGTGACCTCGCCGTCACCGGGCGCTACAACGTGCGCATCCGCGAGAGCGACGGCAACGACGACAACCCCGACCTCACCGACTACCGCGGCCGCACCGAACTGCTCGCGCTGTGGAGCCCGGGCAGCTACACGCTCAGCGCGCTGTGGCGAACCAACTTCACCCGCCGCGGCTCGCTGCAGCTCGACCTCTCGGTGCCCGTCGACGCCAAGGATCCGAAGGGCCTGCGCTGGTACGCGCAAGCCTTCAGCGGCTATGGCGAGTCGCTCATCGACTACAACTTCCGCCAGACCTCGCTCGGCCTCGGCCTCAGCCTGTTCGGCTGGTAGCCGACGGCCGGCCGAGCCCGCCGAGCCGGCTCAGGCCGGCTCAGGCCGGGAGGCGCGAGGCCGGCGGTTCGTCGAGCGGGAACGGCACCGTGTCGGGGCCGTGCGTGGAGAGCGGGCCGGTGTCGGCGGTGAGGCGCGGGTCGACCGCGGCCTTGGCCAGGCGCAGCGGGCCGGCGCGCCACTCTTGCATCAGCGCGTCCCACTTCGGGCGGGCCGAGGCGAGGTGGCGCGCCTTCACATGGCCGTAGCCACGGATCAGTTCGGGTATGCGCGCGATCTCCGTCGCGAGGCCGAGATTGGCGGGGCCGAGCGTGCGCACCACCTCCTCGATCGAGGCGCGGTACTCGCCGATGAGCTCGCGCTCGGTACGGCGCTCCTCGGTGCGGCCGAACGGATCGAGCGGCGTGCCGCGCAGGCCCTTGAACCTGGCCAGCACGCGGAACGCGCTTTGCATCCACGGGCCGAAGCGTTGCTTCTGCAGCTCGCCCTGGTCGTTGGTCTTGGAGATCATCGGCGGCGCGAGGTGATAGGCGAGGTGATAGTCCTTGCCCATCTCGCCCTCGAACTGTGCGGCGACCTTGTCGAGGAACTTCGTGTCGGTGTGCAGCCGCGCGACCTCGTATTCGTCCTTGTAGGCCATGAGCTTGAACAGGTAGCGGGCGACGGCCTCGGTGAGCTTGGTGCTCGGCTTCGCCGCGTCGGGCCGCGTCTGCGTGCGCGAGAACACCAGCTCGGCTTCCTGTGCGCGCACCCGCTCGACGAAGCTCTTGTACCTGGCTGCGTATGCCGCGTTCTGGTAGGCCGTGAGGAACTCGACGCGCCTGGCGATCATCTCGTCGACGTTGACCGAACGTTTCACCAGCTCGATCAGCTGGCCGGTGCGCACCAGCGCTTTCACCGCCTGCGGCTCGTGCGCGGCGCGGCGGCCCCACTCGAAAGCGGTCTTGTTGTTCTCGACCTGCACGCCGTTGAGCTCGATGGCGCGCATCAGCGCCGCGTGCGAGAGCGGCACGCGGCCCATCTGCCAGGCGTAGCCGAGCAGCAGCGGGTTGGTGTAGATCGAGTCGCCGACGAGCTGCACCGCGAGTGCGTCGGCGTCGAGCCGGCCGACGCTATCCGGGCCGGCCGCGGCCATCACCGCGGCCTCGCAGTTCGCGCCCGGAAACTGCCAGTCGGGGTCGGTGACGAACGCGGCCGTGGGCGTGGCGTGCGTGTTGAGCGCGACGTAGGTGCGGCCTTCGCGAATCACCGAGAGCGTCGCCTTGTTGGCGGCCACGATCGGGTCGCAGCCGATCACGAGGTCGGCCTCGGCCGTGCCGACCTTGGTGGAGAGAATCGACTCCTGCCGGTTCGCGATCTGGATATGGCTCCATGTGGCGCCGCCCTTTTGCGCGAGGCCGGCCGCGTCTTGCGTGACGATGCCCTTGCCCTCGAGGTGCGCGGCCATGCCGAGCAGCTGGCCGATGGTGATCACGCCGGTACCGCCCACGCCCGCGACCACGATGCCCCACGCCCGCTCCTTGTCATTCAAGGCGAGCGGCAGCACCGGCTCGGGCGGCACGCCCACCGCGCCGAGCTTGTGCCGCTCCGCGCCGCCGCCGCTCTTGCCGCTGCTCTTCGCGCTCTTCATCTCGCCGCCTTCGACGGTCACGAAGCTCGGGCAGAAGCCCTTCAGGCACGAGTAGTCCTTGTTGCAGGTGTTCTGGTTGATGCGGCGCTTGCGCCCGAACTCGGTCTCGACCGGCTCGACCGAGAGGCAGTTCGACTGAACCGAGCAGTCGCCGCAGCCCTCGCACACCAGCTCGTTGATGACGACGCGCTTCTTCGGGTCTTCCATCGTGCCGCGCTTCCTGCGGCGGCGCTTCTCGGTGGCGCAGGTCTGGTCGTAGACGATGACCGTGCAGCCGGTGATCTCGCGCAGCTGCTTTTGAACGGCGTCGAGGTCGTCGCGGTGATGCACGGTCACGCCCCGCGCGAGGCGCGACTTCACGTCGTGCTCGTCGTACTTCTCCGGCTCGTCGGTCACGACGACGATCTTCGTGGCGCCCTCGGCGTCGAGCTCGCGCGTCATCTCGGGCACCTTCATCGTGCCGTCGACGGGCTGGCCGCCGGTCATCGCGACCGCGTCGTTGAAGAGGATCTTGTAGGTGATGTTGACCTTGGCCGCGATCGACTGGCGCACCGCCAGCAGGCCCGAATGGAAGTAGGTGCCGTCGCCCAGGTTGGAGAAGATGTGCTGCTCGGTGGTGAACGGCGCTTGGCCGATCCACGACACGCCCTCGCCGCCCATTTGGCTGAAGGTGACGGTGGAGCGATCCATCCAGACCGACATGTAGTGGCAGCCGATGCCGGCCACCGCGCGCGAGCCTTCGGGCACCTGGGTCGAGGTGTTGTGCGGGCAGCCGCTGCAGAAGAACGGCGTGCGCTCGCCTGTGGAAGCGGCGGTGGTCGGCGCGCTCACAGCGAGGCTTTTTTCCTTCGCGTCGATGAGCGCGATGCGCATCGCCATGCCGGCGGCGATGTCGCCGCCGACGCCGAGCTTGGTCAGCCGCTTGGCGATCGCCCTGGCGATGATCGAAGGCGTGAGGTCGGCCTGCGCGCGCAGCAGCCAGTGCTGCGCCGGGTTGGCCTGGCTCCACTCGCCGCCCGACCGGTCGTCTTCCGATTCGTCGAACTTGCCGAGCACGTTGGGCCGCACGTCGGGCCGCCAGCCGTAGAGCTCTTCTTTCAGTTGGTACTCGATGACCTGACGCTTCTCTTCGACGACGAGAATTTCCTGAAGGCCCTGCGCGAACTCGCGCGTGATGGTGGCTTCGAGCGGCCACACGACGTTGACCTTGTGCAGGCGCAGGCCGATGCGGCGGCAGGTGGCGTCGTCGAGGCCGAGGTCGTGCAGCGCCTGGCGCGTGTCGTTGTAGGCCTTGCCCGAAGCGATGATGCCGAAGCGGTCGTTCGGGCCCTCGATTACGTTGTAGTTCAGGCGATTCGCGCGCACGTAGGCCAGAGCCGCGTACCACTTGTAGTCCATCAGCCGCGCTTCCTGCTCGAGCGGCGCGTCGGGCCAGCGGATGTGCAGGCCGCCCTCGGGCATGCGGAAGTCTTCCGGCAGGATGATGTCGACGCGGTCGGGATCGACGTACACGCTCGACGACGATTCCACGATCTCCTGGATCGTCTTCATGCCTGACCACACGCCGGCGAAGCGGCTCATCGCGAACGCGTGCAGCCCCATGTCGAGGATGTCCTGCACGCTCGACGGAAAGAACACCGGCAGCCCGCAGGCCTTGAAGATGTGGTCGCTCTGGTGGGCCGCGGTCGAGCTCTTGGCGATGTGGTCGTCGCCCGCGATCGCGATCACGCCGCCATGCTTCGACGTGCCCGCCATGTTGGCGTGCTTGAACACGTCCGAGCAGCGGTCGACGCCGGGCCCCTTGCCGTACCAGATGCCGAAGACGCCGTCGACCTTCTTGGTTGCCGGGTAGAGGTCGAGTTGCTGCGAGCCCCACACGGCGGTTGCCGCCAGCTCCTCGTTCACGCCCGGCTGGAACACGATGTTCTGCGCCGCGAGGTGCTTCTTGGCTGCCCACAGCGCCTGGTCGTAGCCACCCAGCGGCGAGCCGCGATAGCCGCTGACGAAGCCGCCGGTGTTCAGGCCGAACATCGCGTCGCGCTTTTTCTGCAGCATCGGCAGCCGCACCAGCGCCTGCACACCGCTCATGAAAGCGCGGCCGCTCGCCAAGCTGTACTTGTCGTCGAGCGTGACGCTCTCGAGCGCCTTGCGGATGTCGTCGGGAAGGGGGGCGTTCATCGTGTTCGTCACTCCGGTCGGAAGCTGCAGCAAGAGTCTTCGCCGGCCCGGCTCGTGACCCGGCGGCGCAGGAGGGAAGTGTAGGGACTCGCCGTCGGGGCCAAGCCGCCGGGGCCGAGCCCGCACGGTTGTTCACGAAGCTCGACAAGACAGCAGCACGCCCGCGTCGCGCCGATGCGACCCTGCGTGCGCCGGCCCGCCAGAGGTTGCCCGATTCAATTGGCAGGACTCGACCCATGCCCGACAACGCCGTTTTCTGCCCCGGCCGGCCCCACGACGGCAGAGCGCACCGCCGCCGCGACCGCCACGGCGACGAGCACCGGCAACGCCTGCGCGCCGATCCGCCCGTTCTACTGGGAGATCGGCGACGACACCGGGGCGCTCGCCTCCGGGTCGGTCACGAGCACGACCTATCCGTGGATCGATGCCGGCAAGACGATCTACGGCGTGCTCGCCCGCAGCGAAGGCGCCGGCAGCGGCTTCGACTCGGTCGACTGCGGCCGGCTCGTGCGCAAGGCATGGGTCACGGCCGTGGCGCGCTGACGCGCCAGCGGCGTCGCGGCTTCAAAAGCTGGTCGCGAACATCGCCACCACGGCCGCGCCCATCACCGCCGTCGCGGCCCAGCCGAAAAAGCGGTGCCGCAGCGTGATGGTGAACGCGCCCATCAACCGCTCCGACTGCCCGATCAGCATCAGCACGGCCATGATCGGCACCGAGATCACGCCGTTGACGATCGCGCTCCAGACCAGCGCCTTGATCGGATCGATCTCGAAGTAGCCCATCGCCGTGCCGATGCCGGTGGCCGCGATGATGATGAGATAGAAACCGCGCGCTTCGCGAAAGCCTTTCGAGAGGCCTTCGCGCCAGCCGAACAGTTCGCTCACCGCATAGGCCGCCGAGCCCGCCAGCACCGGCACCGCGAGCAGCCCGGTGCCGACGATGCCGAGCGCGAACACCGCGAACGCGAACTCGCCGGCCACCGGCCGCAGCGCCTCGGCGGCCTGCGCCGAGGTCTGGATGTCGACGATGCCGTGCTCGTTGAGCGTGACCGCCGTGGCGATCACGATGCACAGCGCGATCACGTTGGAGAACACCATGCCGACGATGGTGTCCTGCCGGATGCGCGACAGGTGCAGGGCGATGTAGGCCTTGTGCGTGCGCGCCTCCTGCGCTTCCGGCCGTCGCCGGCCGTCTTCCACTTCCTGACTGGCCTGCCAGAAGAAGAGATAAGGGCTGATGGTGGTGCCGAGTACGGCCACGACCATGGCGGCGTAGTCCTTCACCGTCGTTCCCGGCGCCAGGTGCGCCCACGGCCGCAGCGACTCGGCGAGCACGTGCTTCCACGGCACCGAGACCGCGAGGATCACGGCGACGTAGGCGAACAGCGAGAGCGTGAGCCACTTCAGGATGCGCACCGTGCGCTGGTACGAGAAGAACACCTGCGTGGCGATGCAGAGCGCGCCGAAGCCGATCACGTAGAGCGGCTGCGGCCCGCCGGCGAGCAGCTTGACGGCTTCGGCCATGGCCGCCACGTCGGCCGCGATGTTGATCGTGTTGGCGACGACGAGCAGGCCGATCAGCCCCGTGGTGAGCCAGCGCGGGCAGATCGCGGCGATGTTCGTCGCCAGGCCCTGGCCGGTGACGAAGCCGATGCGTGCCGAAAGCATCTGGATGCCGATCATCAACGGCGTGGTCAGGAACAGCGTCCAGACCAGCGCGAAGCGGAACTGCGCGCCGGCCTGCGAGTAGGTGGCGATGCCGCTCGGATCGTCGTCGGCCGCGCCGGTGATGAGGCCGGGGCCGAGGCGGCTCGCAAGCCGGTGGTCGGCGGCGGGAGTCATGGTCGATTCTGCGCCGCGCCCGCCGCAGGAACGCACGTCAGCCGGCGCTCGGCGGAGCGGCCGGCTCTTCGCCTTCCGGCAGGTGGATCAGGCCGGTGTTGTAGTCGTACTCGAAGACCTCGCCGTAGCGGCCCCACTCGATCGCGGTGCGCAGCACGCGCTCGGCTTCGGCGCCGTCGAGGCTCTCGCTCAGCAACCGGATGAAGGGCTCCTCGGGCAGCTCGCCGGAAGACTCCTGCTCGAGGCTGTTTCGGATGTGCGCGGCCAGCGGCACGTGCGCCAGCAGTTGCTCGCCGAAGAGGTGTTGTCGCTCGGCGTGATCGCCGGCCACGTAGCGCTCGCCGGTGGAAGTGAGGTGCAGGTCGCCGTCGGCCACGCGGGCCAGCTGCAGCAGCGAGAGCGCCTGCGCCAGCGGCAGCAGCTCGTCGTCGGTGAGCTCTGTTTCTTCCGCGAGCTGCGGCAGGTCGGCACGGCCGCCGAACGGGGCGCCGGCGAGCCGCTCGAGCAGGCCTTCCATGCGGCCGATGTCGGCCTCGGGCAGGCGCTCGGCGAGCACCGGTGCGTGCTGCTCCTCGGCCGGCCGTCCGATGCGTCCGCTGCCGGCGGTCATCAGCGCGTAGACCTCGTCGATCATGCGGCGCACGTCGGGGTGCTCGGGGTGGCGCGGGCGCGGCAGGTGCACCGCGAGCTGGAAGCGCACGCGGCCCGGGTCGCTGGCGAAGATCAGCACGCGGTCGGCCATCAGCACCGCTTCCTCGATGTTGTGCGAGACGACGAGGATGGCCTGCGTCGGCATCGCCTTCGTGGTCCACAGCTCGAGGATGTCTTCGCGCAGGCGCTCGCCGGTGAGCACGTCGAGGGCGGAGAAGGCCTCGTCCATCAGCAGCACCTCGGGCTCGACCACGAGCGCGCGCGCGATGCCCACGCGCTGGCGCATGCCGCCCGAGAGCTCGCGCGGCAGGGCGCCCTCGAAGCCGGTGAGGCCGATCAGCTTGATCGCCCATTCGGCACGCCGCGCGCGCTCGGCCGGCGAGACCCCGCGCGCTTCGAGCCCGAGCTCGACGTTCTGCTGCACCGTGAGCCACGGGAACAGTGCGAACGACTGGAACACCATGCCGATGCCGCGCGCCGGCCCGTACAGCGGCTGGTCGCGATAACGCACCTCGCCCGAGTCGGCGCGGATCAGCCCGGCCATGATGCGCAGCATGGTCGACTTGCCCGAGCCGCTCTGGCCGAGCAGCGACACGATCTCTCCCTCGGCGAGGCGGAAGTCGACGCCTTCGAGCACCGAGCGGGCGCTGCCGTCGGCCGATAGGAACGACTTGCCGACCTGCTTCAACTCGACGATGGCGCGCGACATGTCAGACGTCTTCCTGTTCAGAAATGCATGCGGTCTTCGGCCAGCCGGTAGAGCCGGCGCCAGACGAAGTGGTTCATCGCCATCACGAACACGCTCATCACGCCGATGCCGAGCGCGATGCGCGGGAAGTCGCCGCGCGTCGTCATCTGGCGGATGTAGCTGCCCAGGCCCTCGGCCTGCAGCGTGGTGTCGCCCCAGGTCACGTACTCGGCGACGATGCTCGCGTTCCACGAGCCACCGCTGGCCGTGATTGCGCCGGTGACGAAGCTCGGGAACACCGCCGGCAGCAGGTAGCGGCGCCACTTCAGCCAGCCCGAGAGGCCGAGGTTCTGCGCCGCGTAGCGCAGCTCGGTGGGCACGGTCGACGCACCGGCGATCACGTTGAAGAGCAGGTACCACTGCGTGCCCAGCACCATCAGCGGCGAGAGCCAGATGCTCGGGTTCAGCTGCCAGTGGACGATGCCGATGACCACGATCGGGAACACCAGGTTGACCGGGAACGCGGCCAGGAACTGCGCCACCGCCTGCAGCCGGCCGGCCCAGCGCGGGTTCATGCCGATCCAGATGCCGATCGGCACCCAGATCACCGCCGCCACGGCGATGAGCACCAGCACGCGCAGCATCGTGTAGCAGCCGAGCACGAACACGTGCACCACTTCGCGCAGGCCGACCTCGCCGCGCACGAAGGTGACCAGGTGCCACACGGCGAGCAACACGGCGGCGGCGAGCAGGGCGTCCCATGCGCGAGTCCAGCCGCTGCTCGCGGGCCGGGCGCGGGCGCGGATCGAGGTGCCGTCGTGGTGGCGGCGAAAGACGCGAAAGCTGCGTGCGAACAGCGCCACGAACGCCAGGCCCATCGCCTGCAGCCGGTCGGTGCGGCGCAGCCAGGTGAGCAGCCACGAGCCTGGTGCCACCTCCTGGCTGCCTTCTTCGAAGCGGAACTTGTCGGCCCAGGCGAGCAGCGGCCGGAAGAACAGCTGGTCGTACAGCGTGATGCCGACCAGCATGCCGAAGATCGCCCAGCCGATCGCGCCGAGGTTCTTCTGCTCGATCGCGAGTGCGATGTACGAGCCCACGCCGGGCAGCTTGATGTCCTGGTTGGCGACCGAGATCGCCTCGGAGGCGACCACGAAGAACCAGCCGCCCGACATCGACATCATCATGTTCCACAGCAGCCCCGGCATTGCGAACGGCAGCTCGAGGCGCCAGAAGCGCTGCCAGCCCGAAAGCTGGAACACCGCCGCTGCTTCCTTCAGCTCGCCCGGCACGGTGCGCAGCGACTGGTACATGCTGAACGCCATGTTCCAGGCCTGCGACGTGAAGATGGCGAAGATCGCCGCGCACTCCACGCCGAACAGGTTGCCCGGAAACAGCAGGATGAAGGGCGCGACGGCGATCGCCTGGAAGCCGAGGATCGGGATCGACTGCAGGATGTCGAGCAGCGGCACCAGCACCTTCTCGGCCGCGCGGTACTTCACCGCGAGCACGGCGAAGGCGCAGGCGAAGACGAGCGAGAAGCCCATCGCGATGAACATGCGCAGCGTCGTGCGCATGAGGTAGTAGGGCAGGGAGGCCACGTCGAGGCTGAGCGGCAGCGCCTCGCCCACCTCGTAGGGCCGCGCCATCTGCGAGCCGCCCCAGGCCAGCAGCGCGAGCAGCGCGAGCACGAGCGGCAGCAACGCCCAGTCCCAGCGGTTGCCGCTCGACTCGACGACCTGGCGCGGAAAGAATCGTTGCAGAGGCATGGCCGGTCGGAGGGTCGGGGCGGAAGGCGGGCTGCGCGGCGATGGCGCATCGCGGGCGGTCGCGGATTCTGCTCTGGCCTCGTGTCGCGCGCTCTGCTGCCTTTCGTGGCGCGCGCTTTGCGTGATGACCCCATGAGACCCGCCGGCCTGCCACCCGTGAACCACGCTGCTGCTCATCGCCCCCGCGAGACCGTCGCCGCGGTCCAGGGCGCTGCAGGTGAACGCGCCGGGGCTCTGGAACGACCGCCTGCAGCTCATGCTCGAGTCGACCGGCGACGGCATCTTCGGCGTCGACAACGCGGGTCTGCGCACCTTCGTCAACCGTGCCGCCTGCGAGATGCTCGGCTGGCGCGCAGAGCAGGTGCTGGGCAGCAACATGCACGGCCTCATCCATCACTCGCACGGAGACGGCAGCCACTATCCCGAGAGCGACTGTCCGATCTTCAACGCCGTGCTCGTGCTCGTGCTCGTGCTCGTGCTCGTGCCCGACTCGCCGAGCAGCAGCACCGCGGCCGCAGCCTGCGAAACGCGCTCGAGCTCGCCGAGCGCGCGCAGCAAGGCGGGCGAGGTGCCGATGATCCCGCAGCACGCCGCGGCCGATTCGAGCGCACGCGTGAGCACCGCGTTGCGGGCCTCGAGTGCGCGCGTCTTCTCTTCCACCAGCGAGCGCAGCTCCAGCAGCTGGCCGGCGAACGTGGCGAGGATGCGCAGCAGCGCCACGTCGTCGGCCAGCAGACGGTGGCGGCGGCGGATGCGGTGCACGGCGAGCACCACCTCGCTCATGAACAGCAGTTCCTGGTCGCGCCAGGGCGGATCGGCGGCGGCCGCCTCGGCGCGACGGGTGCTCAGGGCCGGTGCGGCCGTCATGGGCCGGTCGGGCAAGAAGCCCGCCAGCGCGCGGGCCGGTTGTGCGAGCTCAGCCCTCGCCCGGGTTCAGGTAGCGGTGCACCGCCTGCACGACCACCGAGCCTTCGCCCACGCCCGAGGCCACGCGCTTCACCGAGCCCGAGCGCACGTCGCCCACGGCCCAGATGCCGGGGCGCGAGGTGGCGAAGGGCGAGTCGGCGTCGGCACGCACCTTGGCGCCGGTAGCGATGAAGCCTTGCGCATCGAGCTCGAGGCAGCCGGCGGCCCAGCGCGTGTTCGGTTCGGCGCCGATCATCACGAAGATGCTGCTCACGTCGCGCGTGGTCGTCGCGCCGCTCGGCTGGTCGGTCCAGGTGACGCGGCGCAGATGCGCATCGCCTTCGAGCGCGCTGACCTCCGAGTGCGGGTGCAGGCCGATGCGTGCCGAGCCCGCGATGCGCTGCACCAGGTAGTCGGACATGGTGGCCGCCAGGCCCGCGCCGCGCACGAGCATGTACACGTGGCGCACGCTGCCGGCGAGGAACACGGCGGCCTGTCCGGCCGAGTTGCCGCCGCCCACCACGATCACCTCCTCGCCCGCGCACAGGCCTGCTTCCATCGCCGTGGCGGCGTAGTAGATGCCGGCGCCTTCGTAGCGTTCCTGGCCGGCCACGCCGAGCTTGCGGTAGCGCGCGCCGCTGGCCGCGACGATCGCGCGGCTCCTCACCGCGCTGCCGTCGTCGAGGCGCAGCGTGTAGGGCGATGCGTCGCATTCGAGGCTGGCCACCGCGCGCGAGATCGCCAGCCGGGCGCCGAACTTCTGCGCCTGCACCTGCGCGCGGCCGGCGAGGGCCTGGCCCGAGATGCCGGTCGGAAAGCCGAGGTAGTTCTCGATCTTCGAGCTGGTGCCGGCCTGCCCGCCCGGCGCGTTGGCCTCGACGACGATCGTCGTGAGGCCTTCCGATGCGGCATACACCGCGGCCGCGAGACCGGCCGGGCCGGCGCCGACGATGGCCAGGTCGAACACCGTGTCGGCATCGAGCTTTTCGGTGATGCCGATGCTGTCGGCGAGCGCGGCGAAGCTCGGGTTGCGCAACACGCTGTGGTCGGGCGCGATGACCACCGGCAGCTCTTCGGCACGCAGCGCGAAGCACTCGAGGAAGCCGCCGGCGTCGGGGTCGTGCTCGGTGTCGAGCAGCCGGTGCGGGTAGCCGTTGCGGGTGAGGAACTGCGCCAGGCGCTGCGTGTCGCCGCCGTGGCCGGGGCCGACGAGCACCACGCCGCCCTGGCCGTGGCGGATCAGGCCGACGCGGCGCAGGATGAACGCGCGCATCACGATCTCGCCGACGTCGGGCTCGTTCACCACCATGCGGCGGAACGCGTCGCGGTGGATGCGCACCACGCGGCTCGGCTCGGCGGTGCGGCCGCTCACCAGGATCTGGCGGTCGTTGAAGAGATCGAGTTCGCCGCTGAACTGGCGCTCGCGATGCACCGTGAGCACCTGCGCCTCGCCGTGGTCGCCGGTCTCGAAGACCTCGATCGCGCCTTCCAGCACGAGGAAGAAGTCGACGCTGCGTTCGCCGCGAGAAAAAAGCGCGGTGTGCGCCGGCAGGCTCTCCTCGGTGCCGTAGCTCGCCACGCGTCCTGCCATCTCGGGCGACAGCCGCGCGAAGGTCTGCGCCTCGCGGGCATAGGGGTCGTCGGCGTCGAGGGTGGTGAGTGCTGGGGAAGCGTCGGAGCTCATGCGGCCAGTCTACGGAACACGCGTGTCGGCCGCAGGAGCCTCATCCAACGGGAGGAACGCTGCGCGCATCACCTCTGGACGCGGCCCGTCGTTCGGCCGAGCATCGGCGAACGAAGAGGAGACCGGCCATGAAGAGCATCCTGCTGATGAAGGGAAGTAGCGGTGCCGACGTCGACGCGTTGCGCGTGCGGCTCGGCGCGCTGCTGGCCCGAGGTGGCGACGCCGCCTTGCCGCTCGGCGCCAAGGGCGAAGCGATCTCGAACGATCTCGACGCCGCCATCCGCCGCTGGCAGGCCGGCATCGGCGTCATCGCCGACGGCATCGTCGGGCCGAGAAGCCGGCTGTTGCTCGGCCTGGACCGGCCCGCGCCGCTGCAACCACCGCTCGACCTCGCCTTCGTGTGCATGCTGTTCCCGGCCACCAAGCCGGCCAACATCGCGCGCTACCTGCCGTACGTCGAGGCCGCGCTCGGCGTCGCCGGCCTGACCGATCGAGAGGTGGTGCTGGCTGCGCTCGCCACCATTCGCGCCGAGACCGAGGGCTTCGTGCCGCTGGCCGAGTTCGCGTCGAAGCTCAACACCGTGGCTGGCGGTGCGCCGTTCAGCGCCTATCAGCGAGAGAGCGACTTCGACAACGCCACGCCGGGCGACGGCCAGCGCTTTCGTGGCCGAGGCTTCGTGCAGCTGCGCGGCCGCCGCGCCTATCGCGAGGGTGGCGCGCGCATCGGTCTGCCGCTCGAGGCCAACCCCGATCTCGCCAATGCGCCCGAGGTGGCCGCCGTGCTGCTCGCGCTCGCACTCGCCGACCACGCCGATGCCATTGGCAAGGCCCTGGCGCGCCCGGATTACGCCGCCGCGCGCCGGCTGATCAGCGGCAACGTCAACGGCCTCGAGCGCTTTCGCGACGTGTTCACGCTGGCTGCGCCGCCTGCCGAGCCGAAGCAGGCACCGGCTGCCAAGCGCGCCCGGGTCGCCGCACTCGCCGGCGCATCGCCCGCATCGCCCGCGTCGCGAGCTGCCGCTGCGGCCGTGGCCCGCACGACAGCCAAGCGAACCTCCAAGACCAAGAAAGACGCCGTCGACCTGCGCGATCGCCCGTTCATCCCCTCGGCCATCAGCCTGCCCGACGACTACCCGCCGGTCTCGGAGATGCAGAAGTTCCTGCCCGAGTACACGAAGGCCAAGCTGGTGCTCGACCAGGGCCAGGAAGGCGCGTGCACCGGCTTCGGCCTGGCCTGCTGCATCAACTACCTGCGCTGGATCAAGGCCGACTTGCCGGCCACGATGGAATCGGTGAGCCCGCGCATGCTCTACACGCTGGCTCGCCGCTACGACGAATACGCCGGCGAAAACTACGAAGGCTCGAGCTGCCGCGGCGCCATCAAGGGCTGGTTCAACCACGGCGTGTGCCTCGAGAGCGACTGGCCGTTCGGCGCCGATCACGCCAGCCCGCCGGCTTACGGCTTCGCCAAGAGCGCGGCTGCGAACACGCTCGGCGTGTACTACCGCATCGACATGGCGCAGATCGTCGACATGCAGGCAGCCATCGCGCAGCACCGGGCGATCTTCGTCTCGTGCTTCACGCACGGCGGCTGGGACGCGATCGGCCGATCGGCCAAGGTGCCGAAGACGCACGCCGACCTGCCCGTGATCGCCTTCGACGGCCATCCGTCGAAGGTCGACGGCCACGCTTTCGCCATCGTGGGCTTCAACGGCTCGGGCTTCATCGTCCAGAACTCGTGGGGCGCCGACTGGGGCGCCGGGGGCTTCGCCGTGCTCGGCTACCTCGACTGGCTGGCCAACGGCATGGACGCGTGGGTGGTGGCGCTCGGCGTGCCCGGCGTGGTGGCGGGGCTGCTGGCGAGCGGCAACGCCGACGTCGCCGGCCGAGCCGGTGTGCTGGGCTCAGCCAGCGCGTGGTGGGACGAGGGCCGTGCGTATCGCCACAGCGTCGTGCTCGGCAACGACGGTCGCGTCGCCCGCTACCTCACCGAAGACGAGCCTTCACGCAAGCTCCAGCAGCAGGCCTTCGTGCTGCCCGACCTGTGGTTTCGCAGCCAGCCCTCGCTCGCGAAGAAGCGCCTCGTGCTCTACGTGCATGGCGGCCTGAACAGCGAAGGCGACGCGATCAGGCGCGCCCGTGCGATGGGGCGCTTCTTCCTCGGCAACGGCTGCTATCCGCTGTTCCTGGTCTGGAAGACCGGCCTGCTCGAATCGATCGGCGACATCGTGGCCGATGCCTTCCACGGCCGCTCGGAGCGCGCCGGTGCGAGCGAGTGGCTGAGCGAGAAGACCGACGTCATCGTCGAGAAGACCATCGGCCGGCCGGCCGCGCGGCCGATCTGGAGCGAGATGAAAGAGAACGCCGGCCTCGCCTTCGAGCCGCGCCGCGGCGGCGACGTGCTGGTCGACGCGCTCGAGACCCTGGCCGGCACCTGGGGCGCGCAGTTCGAGCTGCATGTCGTGGGCCACTCGGCGGGCTCGATCGTGCTCGGCCACCTGTTGAGTTCGCTGCGCGCGAGAAAGCCAGCCGCGCTGGCACCGAAGGCGCTCGCCGACTTCGTGACCTCGGCGCATCTCTACGCGCCGGCCTGCACGGTCGCCTTCGCCAACCAGCACTACGCGCTCGACCCGGCGCTGATGGGCAAGCTGTTCGTCGACATCCTCTCCGACAAGACCGAGCGCGACGACAACGTGGTGCAGATCTACCGCAAGTCGCTGCTCTACTTCGTTTCGAACGCGCTCGAGGCCGACCTGCGCACGCCCATCCTCGGCATGGCCCGCACAGGCGACCAGAACGACGCCGGCTGGGACGGCTCGTCGAACACCGGTGAAGCGCTCGCGCTCTGGCGCGATGCCGCAAGCAGCGCCGGGCTGAAGCAGCGCACGACCTGGGTCACCGACAGCCGCATCACCACCGCCATCACGACCGAAGGCCCGGTGCTCACGCAGGCAGCGCATGGCGCCTTCGACAACGACATCACCGTCGTCGGCCGCACGCTGGAGAGAATCACCGGCGCGAAGCTCGCGCTGCCGGTGGACGATCTCAGGGGTTTTTGACGGGTCAGGCGGCGACGAACTTGAGCGCCACGCCGTTATTGCAATAGCGCTTGCCGGTCGGCTTCGGGCCGTCGTCGAACACGTGGCCCTGGTGGCCTTCGCAACGCGCGCAGTGGTACTCGGTACGCGGAAGGATCATCTTCAGGTCGATCTGGGTGACCACGGCGCCCGGCAGCGATTGATAGAAGCTCGGCCAGCCGGTGCCGCTCTCGAACTTGGTCTCGGAAGAGAACAGCGGCAGGTCGCAGGCGACGCACTGGAAGGTGCCCTTTTTCTTCTCCGCGTTGAGCGGGCTGGAGCCGGGGTACTCCGTGCCTTCGTGGCGCAGCACGTCGTATTGCTGCGGCGTGAGTCGCTTCTTCCACTCGGCGTCGCCGAGCTTGAGAGGCTCGACCTTGGGCGCGGCGCTCTGGGCGCCAGCGAGCTGCGGCGCGAAGCCGAAGGCCGAAAGAACGGTGAGGAAGCTGCGGCGGGTCATGAGGATGTCTCCGAAAAGGAATCTGAACGTCGGTCGTCGGGGGCCGGCGAATCTTTCTTCGCTCGTGTGCCGGCGCGCGTGCGCTGGCGTGCGCTGCGACGTTAGCGCGGCCAGAGTACCCACATGCGAAGCGGCTGCTTCATGCGGCCGGCCTGCGCCTCGGCTTCGTCGCCCCAGCCCCAGAAGTAGTCGGCGCGCACGGCGCCGGTGATGGCGGTGCCGGTGTCCTGCGCCACGACGAGACGGCGCAGCGGCGTGGTCGAGAGCGGCTCGGTGGTGTCGAGCCAGACGGGCGTTCCGTACGGCACGCTCAGCGGGTCGACTGCGACCGAGCGCCCCGGCGTGAGCGGCACGCCCTGCGCGCCTTTCGGGCCTACGCTGGCGTCGGGCAGCGGCTCCTCGCGGAAGAACACCACGCGCGGGTTGCTCCACAGCAACTCGTCGACGCGCTTCGGGTTCGCCTTCGCCCACGAGCGGATCGCCGGCCACGAGGCCTCGCTCGCGCGCAGCTCGCCCTGGTCGATGAGCCAGCGGCCGACCGACTGGTACGGCTGATCGTTGTGGGCGGCGTAGGCCACGCGCACGATCTTCGTCGTGGCGCCGTCGCGCGCGGCGAAGGCGAGCCGGCCCGAGCCCTGGATCTGCAGCACGAGCACGTCGAGCCGGTCTTTCACCCAGGCGAGCTCGGCGCCGCGCACGCTTTTCTGCGCGGCGGGCAGCAGCTCGAGCTCGCGCCGGGTCCAGTAGGGCTTCTTCGTCGCGAGGTCGGCCGGCGCGGCGTGCAGCGCAAAGCGGAACTGCGACGTCGGCACGCGCGAGGCTTCGACCAGCGGCTCGAAGTAGCCGGTGGCGAGGCCGGTCGCGTCCTTGTCCGCCGGCTTGTCGCCTGGCTTGTCGCCGAGCTTGTCGAGCGCCTCGACGCGCCACGGCCGCAACTGCTGCTCGAGCCACGCGCGCACGGCCGCGTCGTCGGTCGGTGCCGGGCCGAGGCCCGAGAGCCGCGCGGCAGCGCACGCCGCCTGCCAGCCAGCGGCCGGCCGCTCGCAGCTCTTCATGAAGGCGGGCCAGAACGCGGCCGCGCGGTCGGCGTTCCAGGCCGGCAGTTCGGGCCAGCTCGCAGCCGCCCAGCGCGCATGCGGTCGCAGCAGGGCGCGCGCGCCCGATTCGAGCGAAGGCTGCGCCGTTGCAACGCCGTTCGCGGCCTTCGCCGGCGGTGTTGCCGGTGCCGGTGAGCGTGCCGTCATGGCCGCATCGCCTGGCCCTTCGGGCGCAAGGTTCGAGCAGGCCGAGAGCATCGCCAGCGCCGTTCCTAGAATGGCCGACGCGGTCCGACGATGGGCCTTTCGAGGAGCAGGCAAGAACATGTGGGCGATTCTGCTGGAAGCCTTCGGCGCGCTCGTGCTGCTGCTCGTCATCGTGTGGTGGACGATGTTCTCCGGCCGTCGTGGCGGCGAGCGCCGAGACGACGAAGATTCCGGCCGCTGAAAGCGCGCGCGTGCTGCCTCACGGCACCAGCGAGAGGACCAGGAACGCCGCGAAGATCACCAGGTGCAATGCACCCGGCAGCACGTTGGTGCGGCCGGTGCCGAGCGTGATCGCGCCGACGGCGAAGGTCAGCGCGAGCAGCACCAGATCTCTCGGCGCGAGGCCGAGCTGCCGGCATGCCGAGCACGAACGAAGCGAGCGCCACCACCTCGGCGTGGTGCACGGCAGCGAGCACCGCACCGAACAGCGCCACGGCGGCCGCGCCGAGCCGCCACCCGTGGCCCGGCAGCGCGAAGGCAGCGCCGGCGAGCGCCAGCGCGACGATCGGGATCGACAGCGCTCGCTTCGGCATCGCGGCAGGGTCGCTCATCGAGCGGCGGACCTCAGGGCGCAGGCGTGCGCGGCGGCAGCAGGAACGACATGGGCGCGATCCGCATGCGCCAGCGGATCGCGCGGTGAATGCGGCTGCGGTCGGCCAGGCGGATGCCGCGCGAGCGCAGCGCGACGCGAAAGGCGAGGAAGAAGCTCACGCCGACGTTGAGCGTGCCGATCGCCGCGATGCCGGCCACGCACCACCAGAACGGCGCGGTGCCGACGATGGCGAGGCCCTTGGCGCCCACGGCCACGAAGAGCTGGCCGGTCGAGAGCGTCACGTGGCGCACGTCGAGCGGCAGGCTGAAGAAGGCGGCCACGGCCGGCACCAGGCCGAGCAGCAGGCCGAGCGAAAGGTTCGAGGCGAAGCCGGAGATGTTGGCGCGCCACCAGGCCGACCAGCGCCGAGCACGCGCTGCGCCGAGCCGCGCGACGATGCGCGGGTTCCAGGCGATGGCGCTGTCGAGCCGGTGCCAGACGAACCAGTTCTCGACCCAGCCGGCGATGACCGAGCTCGCGAACAGCAGCACCCCGGTGAACGCGGCGAAGAGCGCGGTCGGCCCGAGCAGCGTGAGCGAGCCGAGCACGTGGTCGGCTTCCTTCGTGCTCACGAGCGGCGCACCGAACGCTGCGCGCGCGATCCACTGGGCGGCCAGCACCACCGGGATCACCGCGAGCACGTTGCCGAAGATGCCCGCCGCCTGCGAGCGGATGAGGTGCGCCACCTCGTCGACGAAGCGCTCGACGCCTTCGTGGCTGGCCACGTCGCCCAGCTTGTCGGCCAAGGCCGGCGCCGTCATCGCCGGCTGCTTGGTGGCGACCGTGAAGTGCAGCACCTGCACGAGCAGGAACGAGGCGGCGTAGTTGAGGCCGGCACCGAGGCCGCCCCAGAACGCGCCCAGCCCGAGCGCCGCGATGCCGAACTTGGCCAGCGTGGTCAGGCCGAGCACGCTGCCGCCGCCGAGGGCGGCTCGCAACATGTGCGCGTACTCGGCACGGTCGCGGGTGATGTAGTGCTCGCCGGTGGCTGCGCTGCGCTCGGCGACCTTTCTCGCCAGCAGCGAGTAGTGCTGCGAGAACAGCGCGCGGATCGAGCGCCGCTCCTCGGCGGTGTGGGCCAGCGCGGCCACCAGGGCGAGCAGTTCCGTGGCGGGTGCATCGCTGAGCACGCAGGTGAGCAACGCGTCGATGCGATGCGCGCGTTCCTTGAGCTGGTCGGCCTCGAACACCACGTCGACCGAGACGCCGTGCGCTTCGAGATGCTCGTGCACGCTGTCGGCACAACGCCGGCACAGGTCGAGCAGCGCGCGCAGGTATTGCGCGTCCTGCAGCATCGCGGCGTGTGCGGCGTCGGCCTCGGGCCCCGGCTCGTGGCTGGCCTCGGCGTGCTCGCTGACCTTCTCGGCTGCGCGTGCGAGCTGTCGAAACGGCTGGTCGGCCAGCAGCTCGGGGCTCATGCGCGAGCGCAGGGCGGGCGAGAAACCGGCCGCGCGCACGCTGCTGGCGAGAAACATGATCGCGTCAAGGAACGGCGTGCGCCAGTCGCTGCCGTCGTCGGCCAGCGGCGCCAGCACGCGCTGCAGCCGGGCCTGCGTCTCGTCGTCGAGATGGGTCAGCCAACCCGCGTCGGCGCCGGGCGGAAAGAGCAGGCCGAACAGCTCGCCGAGGTCGGTGGTGGCCGGCGTGGTCGGCAGGATGTGCCCGCGCACGCGCCGCCCGAACTCGGCCCACAGGCCATTGCGCGGCGCGAAGCCGAAATCGGCGAGCAGCGCGGCCGAGTCGACCTCACGCAGGAACAGCACCAGCATCCGGCCGGCGCGCTGCAGGTGCTCGTCGTTGCGCTCGAGCACGCCGAGCATGTGCTTGAGACGCAGCGCAGGTGCGGGCGAAGAGCGCGGGTCGCCGACGGCACCGGCGCTGCTCTCGAGCGGCGCGTGACGCAGCCACTCCGTGAGCCGGATCACCCACAGGTGCCGCTCGGCGAGCGCTGCCTTCGGATCGGCTGCGTTGAGCAGCGCGGTCAGGTCCCAGGCCGAAGCGCGTGCCTTCGCCATGATCGGATCGGAAACGACCGCTAGTGCAGCGCCGATGCCAAGGTGAGACCGAACTCGCCGATCGGCGCGTCGAACGGGTGCGCGTCTTCGGTCATGCAGAAGAAGGTGCCGCGCATGGTGCCGTGCGGCGTGGCCAGGCGCGTCCCGCTGGTGTACTCGAAACTCTCGCCGGGCTTGAGCAGTGGCTGGTGGCCGACGACGGCCAGGCCGCGCACTTCTTCGACATGGCCGTTCGCGTCGGTGACGATCCAGTGGCGCGCGATGAGCTGGGCCGTGATGTCGCCGCTGTTGGTGATGGTGATGGTGTACGCGAAGGCGTACTGACCGGATTGCGCGTCCGATTGCTCGGGCAGGTGGCGCACGCTGACGCTTGTCTTGAAGTCGGGATGGGCCATGCCGGATTCTAGGAGGCGCGCTCCCCGAGGCCGGCTTCTAGAATCGGCCGGCACGTCCGCCGCCATGACACCTCACCGCATCGCCCCGAGCATTCTTTCCGCCGACTTCGCGCGGCTCGGCGAAGAGGTGCGCGCAGTGATCGCGGCCGGCGCCGACTGGATCCATTTCGACGTGATGGACAACCACTACGTGCCCAACCTGACCATCGGCCCGATGGTCTGCTCGGCCATCCGCCAACACGCGAAGAAGGCCGACGGCACGAAGGTGCCGATCGACGTGCACTTGATGGTCGAGCCGGTCGATGCGCTCGCGCAGGCCTTCGCCGAGGCCGGCGCCGACGTGATCAGCTTCCACCCCGACGCCAGCACGCACGTCGATCGCACGCTGCAGTTGATCCGCGACGCGGGCTGCCAGGCCGGCCTGGTGTTCAACCCGGCGGCTCCGATCGACGTGCTCGACTGGGTGATCGACAAGGTCGACCTGGTACTGGTGATGAGCGTGAACCCGGGCTTCGGCGGGCAGAGCTTCATTCCCTCGGCGCTGAAGAAGCTCGAGCAGGTCAGGCGGCGCATCGAGGCCAGCGGGCGCGATATCCGGCTCGAGGTCGATGGCGGCATCAAGGTCGACAACATCCGCGCCGCGGCCGATGCCGGCTGCGACACCTTCGTCGCCGGCAGCGCCATCTTCGGCGAGCGCGACTATCGCGCCGTGATCGATGCGATGCGGGCGCGACTCGCGGGCGGGTGAAGCTCGGCCCCGGCCAGCGTCTGGCCGTGCTGCTCGCAGTGGCTCTGGGTCTTTCGGCCTGCGGCGAAGAGGCCAAGCCGCCAGCGGGCCTGTGCCAGTCGATGAGCGTCGGTGAGCAGCGCGCGTGTGCCGTCTGCGACGAAAAGCTCGCGTGCTGGGGCGGCAAGGGAAGTGCCGGCGCCAGGGCGCAGCCGACCCGGCGCCTGACGGCCGTGGCCGTGGGCAGCGCCACCACCTGCGCGCTCGATGCGGAAGGTGCGCAGTGCTGGCCAGACACGGCAAACGACGCCGCGCCGCGCCGCTGGCCGGGCCGCTGGGAGGCGCTCGCGAACTTCGACGACCGGCCGTGCCTGCTCGGCGCCGGCAGCGTGCAGTGCGAGCAGGTGCAGGGCGCGGCCTGGGTGCTGCCCGGGCTGGCCCACCCGCGCCGCATTGCCGCGGGCCGCGGCCGCGTCTGCGTGCTCGACGATGCCGGTGTGCGCTGCTGGGCGCTCGGCGGCGCGCACGAGCCGTTGCGCGCGCCGCTGCTGGCCAACCCGATCGGCCTGGCGGCCGGCAGCGCGGTGAGTTGCGCCAGCGACGGCCGCGCCATCGTGTGCGCGGAAGCCAACGAAGGCGCAGCGCCGATCACGCTGCGGCCGAGCGCCGGCGGCAGCGTGCGCTCGCTGGCGATGAACCCTCACGACGACGTCTGCGCGCTGGTCGACGGCGCCTTGCAATGCTGGGACCGTGGCGGCCAGCCCAAGCCCGGCGCGCCGGGCTGGCGAGACCTGAAGCAGGTCGCGGTGGGCGATACGCAGGTCTGCGCGCTGTCGGCTGAAGGGCGGGTGCGCTGTGCCGCGTTCGGCACCGATGCTTCGCCGCGTCGATCGAGCGGGCAAGCCGGGTCGCGCTGAACGCGGAGCCCGCGCCTGAGAAGGTCGCTCCGGATCGGTCAAACTGCCAACATGGCAGAGCGAGACGACCACGAACACCCCGGCCACGATCACGGCCACGATCACGACAACGATCACGCCGCAGGGCCGCGGAGCAGCGCAGCCCACGACCGTGGCCCAGCGCACAAGGGTCACCCGCACGGGGGCCACACGCACCACGGCCATGCGCACGGCCCGGTCGATCACGACCGCGCCTTCGCCATCGGCATCACCATCAACTTGCTGTTCGTGGCCGTCGAGGCGTTCTACGGCTGGCGCGCCGACTCGCTCGCGTTGCTGGCCGACGCCGGCCACAATCTCGGCGACGTCGCCGGACTGGTGCTGGCCTGGGCCGGTGCCTTCGCCGGCCGGCTCGCGCCCGGACCGCGCCACACCTATGGCTGGAAGCGCGCCTCGATCCTCGCGGCGTTCGCCAACGCGCTGCTGTTGCTGGTGGCGATCGGCTCGCTCGCGTGGGCAGCGTTCGGCCGCATCGCGGCGCCGCCGCCGATCCAGGCCGGCACGGTGATGGCGGTGGCGGCGGTGGGCATCGTCGTCAACCTGGCCACGGCGATGCTGTTCCTGCGCGGGCGCGAAAACGACATCAACATCCGCGGCGCCTTCCTGCACATGGCGGCCGACGCGGCCGTCTCGGCCGGCGTGGTGGTGGCCGGCGCACTCGTGCTGTGGTTCGGCTGGACCTGGCTCGACCCGGTGATGACGCTGGTGATCGCCGTCGTGATTCTCTTCGGCACGTGGGGCTTGTTCCGCGACTCGCTGCACCTCATGTTCGATGGTGTGCCGGCCCACATCGACCTCGAAGCCGTACGCGCCGAGCTGGCCGCGCTGCCCGGCGTCGAGTGTGTGAGCGACCTGCACGTGTGGGCCATCGGCACCACGCAGGTAGCACTGACCGCGCACCTCGTCACGCCTGCCGGCCACCCAGACGACGCGTTCTATCGCCGCGCCGCCGCGCGCATGGCGGAGCGCTTCTCCATCGACCACTGCACGCTGCAGGCCGCCACCGAAACGCTGATGGCGCCATGCGACGGCGGCGCGACGGTTGCAAGCCAACCCGCTCTCCGTCACGCATGAAATACAAGGACTACTACGAGACCCTCGGCGTTGCCAAGACCGCAACGGCAGCCGAGATCAAGGCGGCCTACAGAAAGCTCGCCCGCAAGTACCACCCCGACGTGAGCAAGCTGCCCGACGCCGAGGCGCGCTTCAAGGAGATCAACGAAGCCAACGAGGTACTCAAGGACACCGAGAAGCGTGCCGCCTACGACCAGCTCGGCAGCGGCTACAAGGCCGGCCAGGACTTCCAGCCGCCGCCCAACTGGGACGCCGGCTTCGAGTTCCGCGGCGCACCTGGCTCGCGTGGCTTCAGCAGCGGTGGCAGCCCGTTCGGCGGTGCCGGCGCGGGCGGCGGGTTCGACAGCAGCGACTTCTTCGAGTCGCTGTTCGGCGGCCGCGCCGGTGCCGCGCGAGCCGGTGCCGGACGCAGCCGCAGCACGCAGGGCGAGGACCATCGCGCCAAGGTGCTGATCGACCTGGAAGATGCCTACCGCGGCGCAGACCGCAGCCTCTCGCTGCGCGTGCCGGAAGCCGGCGCCGATGGCCGCGTCGCCTTGCGCGAACGCATGCTCGACGTGCACATCCCCAAGGGCATCCGTCCTGGCCAGCAGCTGCGGCTCGCGGGCCAGGGTGCGCCCGGCAGCGGCGGCGCGCCGGCCGGCGACCTCTACCTCGAGATCGAATTTCAGCCACACGCGGTGTTCAAGCTGGAGGGAGCCGATGTCACCGTCGAGCTGCCGCTGGCACCGTGGGAAGCCGCGCTCGGTGCGGTGGTGGACGCGCCCACGCCCGAAGGCGCTGTGCAGCTCACGGTGCCGGCCGGTTCGGTCGCGGGCAGGAAGCTCCGGCTGAAGGGCCGCGGCCTGCCCGGCAACGGCAAGAGCAAGCCGGCCGGCGACCTGTACGTCGTGCTGCAGGTCTCGCTGCCCAAGGCCGACAGCGATGCGGCCAAGGGCGCCTACGAGGCGATGGCCCAGGCCTTCGCCGGTTTCGAGCCGCGGCCCGCCACGCGTGCCTGATGCAAAGGATCGACATGAATTCCACATCGATCGACCGTCGTCTCGTCGTCGCAGCCAGCGTGGCCCTGCTGCTGTGCAGCGCCTGCGCCCTGCCTGATCTGCGCTCGCCCACGCCCACGCCCCCGGCTGCGCCGCCGCTCACCGCCGACGAGATCGCGGCGCTGATCGCCGCGCCGGACCGCAGCGACGCCGACCGGCGCAACGACGTCCGGCGCAAACCCGCCGAGATGCTCGGGTTCATCGGCGTGGGAACCGGCATGAAGGTGCTCGACCTCAGCGCCGGCGGTGGCTACACCACCGAGCTGCTGGCACGGGCCGTGGGCCCTGGTGGCCGCGCCTGGGGGCAAAGCGTGCCGCGCAACCCGCCGCCGGCGCGCACCTCGGCGATGGCGCTTGCCGAACGTGCGCAAAAGCCGGCTGCGTCGGCGATCGTGCCCGTCGTGCAGCCTTTCGAAAGCCCTGCACCGCCGGGTGCCGATCGCGACGCGCTCGACCTCGTGACCGTGATGTTCAACTACCACGACCTTGGCGCGATGGGCGTGGACCGCGCGCGCATGAATGCGGCCGTGTTCGCTGCGCTGAAGCGCGGCGGCGCCTACGTGATCGCCGACCATGCCGGGCGGCCCGGCACCGGCATCTCGGAATCGAACACGCTGCACCGCATAGAGGAAGCGTTCCTGAAGAAGGAGGTGGAGGCCGCCGGTTTCCGTCTGGCGGGCGAAGGCAGCTTCC
>Ga0209511_1001075_pt1 | contig 25063 bp, 27 predicted proteins | sample SSSSmetaG_FD_184141 | JGI IMG/M metagenome (GOLD analysis project Ga0209511, IMG submission 184141) | Glacier valley bacterial and archeal communities from Borup Fiord, Nunavut, Canada, to study Microbial Dark Matter (Phase II) - ​SSSS... | ecosystem: Environmental > Aquatic > Freshwater > Ice >... | reverse complement strand
TATGGATTCATCTGAGGTTGTACCAGAGGTTTTTTACACCTTGCATCCAGAGCAACTTGACGTTCAGTTGCTCTGGATGCAAGGTCCACTGGGGTTCGGGGGTGTAGCCCCCGATTATGCTATTTTTCTGCCATTTGAATTTACTTTGACAAACCAGAACTTACCTTGGCAATTAACCATATTTTAAATATTATTTCATTGTCAAAAGTCTAACTAATTTTTTTATACTTTTTATAAAGATAAAAAAAATATAAAAAGTATATAAACTATTACTGAATATGTAACTATTATTGTTTAATTGTTACAAAATTTTATTTTATTTTAATCCTATATTGTAAAATAGAACACTAAGTATTACAATTTAGTTGTTTGTGCGTAATTTACACAGATTTATCGACATTTTTCATAATACTATAACTGCCAGAATAAATTAATTCTGACTAAAATTAATTAGGAGGCTAATATGTTAAAACCAAAACTATTTTCAATTATTAAACATAAAGATGTTGAATTAACAAAGGATCAAGTCGTTAAAGATATCATTGCGGGAATCATCGTTGCAATTATTGCACTTCCCTTGTCAGTGGCTCTTGCTATTGCATCTGGTGTATCTCCCGAAAAAGGTTTAATTACAGCAATAATTGCAGGATTCTTAGTATCTTTTTTAGGTGGTAGCAGGGTCCAAATTGGAGGACCAACCGGTGCTTTTGTCATCATCATTTATGGTATTGTAGCTCAATATGGTGTTCAAGGTTTAACGGTTGCGACAATCATGGCCGGTATGTTTATGATATTCTTTGGTTTAATGAGGTTTGGAAGTGTCATCAAGTATGTTCCTTATCCAATAACTACCGGTTTTACAAGTGGTATCGCAGTTGTTTTGTTTTCCACTCAGATAAAAGATTTTCTAGGGTTACCTATGAAAGAAGTTCCATCAGAATTTATTCAAAAGTGGCAAGTTTATATTTCTAATCTCTCTTCAACTCACATTGCTACTATGATGGTAGGCTTAGGTTCCTTGCTCATTATTATAATTTGGCCTAAAATCAATAAAACAATTCCTGGATCTTTAATTGCTTTAATCGTTGCAACTTTAGCTGTTAAATTATTTCACTTACCTGTTGAAACCATTGGAAGTCGATTTGGAAATATTTCGAATTCGATACATATCGTTGATTTCTCAACTTTTAACATTTCGTTTACAATGATCAAAGAGTTGGCACAACCTGCGATGACAATTGCATTTTTAGCAAGTATTGAATCCCTGTTATCTGCTGTTGTAGCAGATGGAATGATTGGTAAAAAGCATAATTCTAATATGGAACTTGTGGCACAGGGTATCGCAAATATTGCTTCAGCGCTCTTTGGAGGAATCCCAGCAACTGGTGCTATTGCGAGAACTGCAGCCAATGTCAAAAATGGTGGACGCACACCAATTGCAGGAATTGTTCACGCATTAGTTCTTCTATTGACAATGCTTGTTTTTATGCCATTAGCAAAATTAATTCCGATGACAACCTTAGCTGCAATTCTTATTATTGTATCTTATAATATGAGTGAATGGCGTTCTTTTAAAGGTTTACTAAAAGCAACAAAAAGCGATATCGCCGTATTATTAGTAACATTTACATTAACTGTACTATTTGACTTAGTAATTGCAATAGAAATAGGTATGGTAATTGCAATGTTTCTATTTGTTCGAAGGATGTCAGAAAGCACACAGATATCAAATGTCAGTCAATATTATAAATCTATTTTCCAAGAAAGTTTAGATGAAGAGGATGATACAAATTTAGTTTCAAAAGAAAATTTATATGAAAATCTTGATTCTAAAATTTTACTATACAAAATTAACGGTCCACTATTTTTTGGGGCAGCAAATACATTCATTGAAATTATGAATGAAATAAGAAGCAATGCAAAAGTTATTATATTTAAAATGAATGATGTTCCTAGTATGGATGCTACTGCCTTTAATGTTCTTAAGAGAATTAATAAGAGTTGTAAAGAAAGACATATTCGTTTGCTTTTTGCAGAACTGAACGAACAACCGATGAAATTGCTTAGAAGTACCGGGTTCGTTTCCAAAATTGGAGAAGATTGTTTTATTGATAGTACGGAAGAAGCTATTAAAACTGCAAATATTATTATTACTAAAAAAATTAATGTAGAATCTTAATAATGGTATCATCTGATTTGTTTCACTTATATAATAAAATGGCAAAGTGCATTTATATGCTCCCTGCCATTTTTTAATTCATTGCCTTATTATAATCCAATAGACATTAACGAAGAAACCAAAGATCTATCGTTTTTCCCAAGCAAAATGCAAAGTCAATTTTATCAACACTATTAGAAGTTAATATTGGTACCTCTTCAATCAAATCCTCTCCTATATAATATTTTGCACTACCGACTAACATTTCTGCTGTTACTGGCGCCTTTAATTCCTTTGGTATTTTATAAACAACTTTAGCAACTTCGTCTCCACTCATTAATAAAGAGATATCACCTTCATAATATAAATGGACATACTTTTCCTGTCCGTCTACTACATAAACAGGTTCAAATTCTTTATTGGAATTAAATATCTGCTTTTGTTCAAAATTATCCAAACCATAATCCATAAGCGATGTAGTATCATGCCATTTGTAATTTTTATTAGGAGGCCAGCCGCTTCCTAACACTACAGAAACAAAAGTCTTATCATTCTTATCAACAGCGCCGACAAAACAATAACCTGCTCTATTCGTAAATCCGGTCTTGATACCAATTGCCCCATCATAAAGATATAAAAACTTATCCTTGTTATTAACAGAAAACGAACGGCCTTTTGTTATTTCTTTAAATTGCCATGAAGATGTATTTGTTATATTGATGAAAGTTTCGTTTTTAATTGCATAGCTTGCAATTAAAGCAAGTTCTGCAGCTGTAGTGTAGTGTTTTTCAGAGTCCAGACCATTCGGGGTTACAAAGTTTGTATGGCTACAACCAAGCTCTTTCGCCTTTTCATTCATCATAGTTGCAAAGCCCTCTACCGAACCGCCGACATGTTCTGCGATAGCAACCGCTACATCATTATGACTTTCCAGCATTAAGGAATATAATAAATCTTTTAAATAGTACTGTTCTCCTGAATTGATATGAAGCTGTACATCGGGCATTCTAGCTGCATTCTTTGAAACTGTAACAACCTCCTCTAATGAGGCATTTTCGAGCGTCACAATACATGTCATAATCTTAGTGGTGCTTGCCATAGCCATTTCATTGTAGCCATTTTCTTCATATAGCACACGACCATTGGAGGCATCCATTAACAAGGCAGATAACGCATATAATTTTAAATCTTCTTTCTTTGTTTCATCTTCCCTTTCTTCCTGTAAATCGTTACCCTCTGGTGTTTCTACTATTTCTCGATATTGCTGTTTATTTTCAATTGCTCGTTCATTCTCTTTTTTTAAATCCGACTCAAAATCATTCACTTGCCATAGACCAGAATATTCGAATATTTCGTCATAATTGACTTTAAGATTATGATAATGAATTACAGCAACAATAATCAAGACAGCTACACACGGAAGAATTCCTCTGATTCTTTTTTTCACTTCACATCATCCCTAATAATTTCTTACTTTAAATTTATTGCACAAGTGATAGAATATTCGTATTTTTAACTGTTGTTTTGAAAACTTGCATAAACAACTTTACTCTAATAAATTTACGTTGTATAATTAGAAAATCCTAACAATTAATTACAAAGGAGATTTTTTATGACTAATAACAAATACGAATCTAACCAAAAAATTGTAAAAAAAAGTGAACAAAAGCATAAAAAATTAATCCGTCAAGAAATTCGAAATGATCAAAAAATAAGTTATAATCAAGAAAACAATAATAATCTAGATAACAGTAATAATCTTGAGAACAGTAATAATCTTGAGAACAGTAATAATCAAGAAATCAGTAATGATCAAGAAAACAGTAATAATCTAGAGAACAGTAATAATCTTGAGAACAGTAATAATCTTGAGAACAGTAATAATCAAGAAATCAGTAATGATCAAGAAAACAGTAATAATCTAGAGAATAGTAATAATCTAAAAAGCAGTAATAATAAAGAGAACAATAATAATAAAGAGAACAGTAATAATCTAGAAAACGGTAATAAAAAAGAACACAGTAATAATCAAGAGATTATCGACGAACAAGAAAACAACATAGAACAAGAAATTAATGACGAACTTAGAATTAAAAAAAGCAAGAAGAAAAAAGTATATAAAATACTTGAAATTATATTTACAATTAGTTTTGTTATTGCTTCTGCTCTATTTATTAATGAAGTATTTATACAACCATATAAATCAAATAAAGTAATTGAAAAAGTGAAAGAATTATATCAACCGCTTCCTAGCACTTTACCTATCCCCACTCCTATTTCTAGTATTGCTTCTACTGAGGATTTGGAAACAGATGCAGAACCTAATGATATAAATGATCCCACTGATCATAATATCAATCCAGTTCCACTGTCACAATTTACGGAATTATTAGATGCCAATCAGGATGTAAAAGGATGGATAACAATATCTGATACAAACATTGATTATCCTGTATTACAATCTAGTGCAGATGATCCAGAATATTATCTTACAAGAAATATGTTTAAAGAAACGGATAAATGCGGTAGCATTTTCTTGGATAAAAACTCATCCGTTGAGAGAAACACCCAAAACCTTGTTTTACATGGGCACAATATGACCTCTACGGATAATATGTTCCACTATCTTCTACAATATAAAAAGTTAGATTATTATATGGCTAGACCAACAATAACCTTTGATACCATCTTTAATACTGGCGAATGGAAAATAATTTCTGTATTTATAACAAATGGGACTTCTAATAAAGAAAATTTTTTCGATTATACACGTTCAGAATTTAAGGACAGTACAGACTTTTTAAACTTTGTTTATCAGCTACGCATTCGTTCTGTTCTAGATATTGATGTTGATATTAATGAGGATGACGAATTACTTACTCTTTCTACTTGTTCCTATGAAATATATCAGTATCGTTGTGTAATAGTTGCTCGTAAAATTAGAGATGGGGAAGATTCCTCTGTTGATGTTGAAAACACTAAAATGAACTCAAATCCTCTTTATCCACAAAGTTATTATGATAATTATGGTGGGGAGGCTCCTGTAGTCACTTCCTTTGAAGAAGCCTTAGAGACAGGAGAAATAGATTGGTATACCCCATTAGAAGATTAGTTGACTGTATCATAAACTATTGAAAAAATGCACGATCAAAAATGGAGCGAGATTGAAACCAATCTCACTCCATTTTTGGTATAGAACCAAAATCAAAAAATGTTTCTATTATTTTATTTAATTATAATGCTTTTCTAGATTTTTTAATTTCAACAGCTGCAAAAGCAGATCCTGCAAGAGCGATTAATGCGATAACTGCTACTGTATTAGAGCTGCCAGTCTTTGGAGCTTCTTCAGCAGGAGCTGCTTCATCTACAACTACTTCTTCTGCTGGAGCTGCTACAACTTCTGCAGGAGCAAGAGAAGAAGCTGCATCATCAGATAGGAAAACATCTTTGATTGTATAAACAGTAGATCCACCATCAAGTCCTGTGAAATTAGCCCATGAAAGTGATGTTAATCCACTTTCTTGTACTGGAAGAACAACATCTTGAAATTCTTCTGTAAGCGTAATTCCTAAATCTGCAAAACTATATGTAGCAGTATCAGAAATAGTAGCTGAAGCTGCTGCTGTATCACCTGTACAACTAATAATTACATGAAGATATGGTGCGTCAACTGCTGTATCGCCTAAATTTAATTGAGTCCAGTTACCAGGTCCTTGAATAGTACCATCAACTAATTCTCCTGCGTTAATAGATCCTGCGTTTTGAAATGCTCCATCTTTTACGATGTATGTAGTAGCGGCAAATGCACTAACTGACATAAGCATCATAAGACTTGCTACTAATGCTACTGCGGTAAAACCCTTAATCATTTTTTTCATTTTTTAAAATCCTCCTTAAAAGTTTAACGTTAAACTATTGGTAATTTCGTACAGGTTCGACGTTTAACTTCATACTACCATTTGTAGCAAATTATGTCAAGATGCTTTTTTTAAATTTTTTAACATTAATTTTGTATATATTATTCATAATAAAAAGGATATGTTTATCTATAATAACAAAACCTATTATAGACAATCATATCCTTTTTATTACAAACGATTCTTAAAATCCTCATATCCAAACTGTTTGATTATTTTTATTCCTTCTCCCTCAAGGTGCAAGGCAATCGAAGGTAAATTAATTCCATTAAACATATTGGTCTTTACCATCGAATAAATTGCCATATCGCAAAATACTAGTTTATCACCTGGCACTAATGGTTCAGGAAAGGAGTAATCTCCGATGACATCTCCTGCAAGACAGGTAGGTCCACCAAGGCGATAGGTAAAGGGGTATTCTCCTGCTACTCCAGCTCCAATAATATTGGGACGATATGGCATCTCTAGAACATCTGGCATATGACATGCTGCAGAGGTATCTAGGATTGCAATCTGCATTCCGTTCTGGGTAATGTCGAGCACACTACTAACTAAATACCCCGCGTTTAATGCAACTGCTTCTCCTGGTTCCAAATACACTTGAACATGATATTCCTCTTTGACATGATTAATACAGCGAAGTAGCGTATCCAAATCATAGTCTGGCCTTGTAATATGGTGCCCTCCGCCAAAGTTAATCCATTTCATCTGCTGCATATAGGGACCAAACTTTTCTTCGACTACGCGAAGGGTACGTTTAAGCACATCCGAATTCTGCTCACACATGGTATGAAAATGCAAACCATCAATTCCTGATAAATCTGCTTCGGATAACTTTGATAATGTGATTCCAAATCTTGAATTGATAAAGCATGGATTATACATATCTGTCTCAATCTCAGAATATTCCGGATTAATACGAAGACCACAGGACACTTTACGCTTACTATGCTTTACCTGCCCTTTGAATTTCTCCCACTGATGTATCGAGTTAAATACGATGTGATCACAGATGGATAATATCTCATCAAATTCATTTTCCTGATAAGCTGGCGAAAAGATGTGTACTTCCTTACCCATCTCTTCATACCCGAGCTTTGCTTCAAATAAGGAGCTTGCGGTTGTTCCGCTTAAATATTGCCCCAACAGAGGATAAGTAGAATACATGGAAAATGCTTTTTGTGCAAGTAATATCTCACAGCCCGTCTGATCCATCACAGATTTTAATATTTGAAGATTTTTCTTTAATAGTTGTTCATCAACAACATAGGTTGGTGTTGCAACATCGTTAAAATTTATTCCCATGTGTGGCTCCTATCTACTTGTTTTCAACATACTTTCTGTGCGTAAATCCCTATTCTACAAGTTCAGGACAAAAGCTTTCTTGCCATGGTAAACCAAATTTGTTTAGTGCCTCCATAAATGGATCTGGATCAAATTCTTCGATATTATTAACACCTGGTCTTTTCCAGGTTCCTGTCATTACCATCATTGCACCAATCATTGCTGGAACACCTGTGGTATAAGAAATGGCTTGAGATCCAACCTCTTTATAACATTCTTCATGATCACACACATTATAGATATAATAGGTCTTTTCTTTTCCGTCCTTAATTCCAGTAAATATATTACCAATATTCGTTTTACCCTTCGTTCTTGGCCCTAAGGAAGCAGGATCTGGAAGCACTGCTGCTAAAAATTGTAGCGGTACAATCTTATGACCTTCGTAATCAATTGGCTTAATGGAGGTCATTCCAACATTCTCAAGCACCTTTAAATGAGTGAGGTATCTCTCAGAAAAGGTCATAAAGAAACGAATTCTCTTAATTCCTGTGATATTGAGCGCTAATGACTCTAATTCCTCATGATGTAAGAGATACATATCCTTATTACCAATCACAGGGAAGTTATATACACGTTTTATTTCCAATGGCTCGGTTTCAATAAACTGGCCATCCTCAAAGTAGCTTCCATTTGCAGTAATCTCTCGAATATTAATCTCTGGATTAAAGTTCGTAGCAAAAGGATAACCATGATCCCCTGCATTAGCGTCTAAAATATCAATGGTATGAATTTCATCAAAATAATGCTTTAATGCATAAGCTGAAAACACACCGGTTACACCGGGATCAAACCCACTGCCAAGGAGAGCAGTAATTCCAGCCTCTTCAAAACGCTTCTTATAATCCCATTGCCATTTGTATTCAAACTTTGCGGTATCGATAGGCTCATAATTCGCTGTATCAACATAATCCACTTTCGTTGCAAGGCATGCATCCATAATGGTTAAATCCTGGTATGGAAGCGCCACATTTATTACTACATTAGGCTTTACCTTTTTAATTAATGCAATAACCTCTTCTGTATTATCCGCATTGACCTGTGCAGTTGTAATCTTTGTCTTACCACCCTGCAATTTATCTTTTAAAGCATCACATTTAGACAATGTTCTGCTTGCAATACAGATTTCTTCAAAAACCTCAGAATTTTGACAACATTTATGGACAACTACGCTGGCAACACCGCCAGCACCAATTATTAACGCTTTTCCCATTTTTATTTCCTCCTAATTAATCTTGATGAGTAAACCTAATTCACTGTTAATTTACTTGTTATTTTATACATTGCTTTTTATTATTTCACTTATAATTTATATTAAATTTCATATTTAATTAGAGTGTCCTAAGTCCGTTTTAGTGATTTGAATATATGCATTGATATTCATGAATACAGTCTATGCTGGATTTATGACACTCTAAACAATTTAATAAACTATATTTTATTATTTCGATTACTAAATTCTTAATTATTGAAGGGGCAAACTTGTAATAAAATCTCACGAAGCAGCTTACATGCCAGTGCTGTAGAAGCTCCACTTTGGTCATAAATTGGTGATAGCTCATTCATATCCAAGGCCACAATATTAAGCTTCAGAACTTGATTTAAAGCGCTTTGGAGCTCTCCAAATGAAACTCCCCCTGCTTCGGGTGTTCCCGTTCCTGGAAATACCGAAGGATCAAGGACATCGAGATCAATGGTTAAATAAACTGGTTTTCCTTCTAATTGTTTTACGACCTCTTCAAGGGTTTCAAAGTCAAATTTTCGCATTGTGACATGATCTTTCGCCCAAAGGAATTCTTCTCTGTCTCCACTGCGTATTCCAAACTGAAATATCTTCTGATCTCCTGTGAGCTCCCAGCACCTTCTTAGGACACAGGCATGAGATAGTCCTTCACCCAAATAATCTTCCCTTAAATCTGCGTGTGCATCAAAATGTAGAATATGAAGTTCTGGATATTCCTTTATTACAGCTCGTACACTTCCTAGGGTAACTAAGTGTTCTCCACCAATCATAAATGGTAACTTATGATCATTTAATATTCTTGTTGTTATTTCTTCAATGCTATTTAAGACCTTCTCTGTATTACCAAAGCAAAGCTCTAAATCTCCTGCATCAAAAATTTTCGTATCAAGCAAGTCCTTATCTAGATAGGGGCTATAGGTTTCGATCCCATAGCTTTCATTTCGAATTGCAGCACTTGCAAATCTTGTTCCCGGACGGTACGAAGTCGTGCTATCAAAAGGTACTCCAAAAAGCACAAGATTACTTTCCTCGTAGTCATGGTCACAAGCAATAAAGGTATGGATATTTTTATTCATTGTCATCATTTAATAGCTCCTTTACATAGTTTGGAAGTGCAAAAGAACCCTTGTGTAATCGTGTATTATAATATTTTGTTTTAAGCCCTAACGCATTCCACTTGTCTTCTTCTAAATCAGTAATCGGATTAAAGTGTTTGGAGGCAAATCCAAAGAGCCAATGACCGGAAGGATAGGTTGGAATATGCGCTTGATATACCTTAGCAATAGGAAAGGTCTCCTTAATTCTTTGATGTGCCCGTTTCATTGCTTCTACATAAGAATCATAATAGGTACTCTCGTGCTGGTTGACTAAGATACCTTCCTTTGATAAAGCATTAAAACAATTACCATAGAATTCTTTCGTAAATAGCCCTTCACCAGGTCCAAATGGATCCGTAGAGTCAACGATAATTAGATCATATTCGTCTACTTTGCGACGCACAAATTTCAAACCGTCTTCATAATAAATATGAACCCTTGGATCATTTAGTTTACATGCCGTTTGCGGCAAATATTCAGCGCAGACCTCAACCACCATTGCATCAATCTCTACCATATCAATATGTTCAATCGACTCGTATCTGGTAAGCTCTCTTATGGTACCACCATCACCTGCACCAATCACCAATACTTTCTTAATTTCCGGATTTGTTGCCATGGGTACATGGACAATCATATCATGATAAATAAATTCATCCTTTTCAGTTACCATTAAGTAACCATCCAAAGTTAGTATTCGTCCAAATTCTTCTGATTCAAGGATTGCAATGTGCTGAAACTCACTTTGCTTACTAATTAATTGTTCTTTGATTTTTAATGAAAAGCGAACATGTTCCGTGTGTTGCTCTGTATACCATAATTCCATAGAACCTCCTATCTGCCAATCTTATTTATTGAGCATAATTAACAATATTAATATGTTCCACATTCATATCTTGGGTACCGGTCAAGAAACAACCTTTTTCCTTCGCATAGATAATATAGTTCATAATGTCTTCTGTGATTCGTTCACCAGGAGCCAAAATCGGAATTCCTGGAGGATAGCACATAACAAATTCTCCACAAATATGATGAATGCTTTCCTGTAGTGTTACCGAAGTCTTGTCACTGTAAAATGCTTTCTGCGGTGCGATAACTACCTCCGGATTAATATATTCATGGTTTAGCATTCCCACTTTATCCTTCTCATAAAGGCGTTTTAACTCAGACAAAGCAGAAATTAGTCGTTCTATTTCAAAGGCGCGGTCACCCGCAGATATAATCGCTAACACATTTCCAATATCTCCAAATTCAATCTGGATATCATATTCATCTCGAAGAAGATCATAGACTTCTATTCCTGCAAGCCCAATCTCTCTGGTGTGGATGGAAAGTTTAGTCTTATCAAAGTCATAAATGGTATCTCCATCGATTAATTCAGAAGAAAAAGCATAGTAACCACCTAATTTATTGATTTCATTTCTTGCATATTCAGCAAAAGCAATTGTCTTAGCAAATAATTCTTTTCCATGTAGACTTAAGTTCTTTCGAGCAATATCAAGCGAAGATAAGAGTAGATAAGAGCCACTTGTTGTTTGCGTAAGATTGATGACCTGTCTAACATAGCCTGCACTCATACTCTCGTTACATAATAAAAAAGAGCTTTGTGTTAAGGAGCCCCCTGTTTTATGCATACTAACTGCCGACATATCTGCATGCGCGGCCATTGCACTCACCGGCATATCGTCTCCAAAGTAAAAATGCGTTCCATGTGCTTCATCCACTAGAACGAGCATCCCATTCTGATGTGCGAGTGTTACAATTTCCCGTAAATTAGAACAGATGCCATAATAGGTTGGGTTATTAACAAAGACTGCCTTAGCATCCGGATGCATTTTGATTGCTTTCTTAATCTCTTCCACGGACATACCAAGTGGAATACCAAGCTCTATATTTACGCCTGGGTTAATATAAACTGGGATTGCGCCACAAACAACAAGCGCATTAATTGCACTTCGATGTACATTTCTTGGCATGATAATCTTGTCTCCCGCCTTACAGGTGGACATTATCATTGCTTGTACTGCTGCTGTAGTCCCATTGACTATAAAGAAAGCTGAGGCTGCACCAAAAGCCTCTGCAGCAAGCTCTTCCGCTGCCTTAATCACGGATACCGGATGGACAAGATTATCAAGAGGTTTCATAGAGTTAACATCGACCTTTAAACAATCTTTACCTAAAAATTCGGTTAGCTCAGGATTACCTCTTCCACCCTTGTGTCCTGGAACATCAAAAGGAACCACACGGTTTTTTTTGTGTTGCAATAGAGCTTCGTGAATGGGTGCATTTTCTTGTGTATATTTTTTCATCTGCATTCCCCCAATCAATATATATTCATGCCACTAAAAATCTCGATCATCTCTTGACGAAGGCTGTTTGTAATATCTAACCGTTGCATCGGTGGTAATTCATAGACATCCTTGTTAAAGAGATAATTCTGTAGCTCAATTTCTTTAATTAACATCTTTGTATGAAATATATTGGACTGATATACATTAACATCAATCGCATCATATTTTGTTAAAGTTGTATCATCAATGTAATCCTGAATGGATGTGATATGATGATCAATAAAATATTTTTTACCTAGTAAATCTCTTGTAAAGCCTCTGACCCGGTAATCAATGGTAATAATATCTGAATCAAAGCTTCCAATCAGATAATCAAGTGCATTCAGAGGTGAAATCTCACCACAGGTAGATACATCAATGTCAACCCGAAAAGTCGATATTGAATTGTCTGGATGATGCTCTGGAAAAGTATGCACGGTAACATGACTTTTATCAAGGTGCGCATGAACAGTTTCATGCTGCGCAGATAAATACTTTCCCTGATTACAGGATTCGTCAATATGTTCCGATGACAAAGATCCTTCCGCAATCAGAATATTAACAGATGCTCCTTGTGGATCATAATCTTGTTTAGATATATTTAATACATGTGCTCCTATCATCTCGGTAACATCACATAATATCTTTGTCAATCTCTCGGAATTATACATTTCATCAATATAGGCAATATAATCTTTTTGTTCTCTCTCACCTTTAGCATAGCAAATATCATAAATGTTAAAGCTAAGTGTTTTTGTGAGATTGTTAAAACCGTATAGCGTAAGCTTTTTATCCAACCCTAACATCACAACCTTTCTAATTCGTAATAAAAGCTGCGACTTATATATGTACAGCATGGACTATTATACAAAAAAGTATTCTAAGATGCAAGCATTATTTTTAATATTTGTAAACTATTTGTTTAGTATTAGTGTTATTTTAATCAAAAAATAGTTATGTCTCAAAGGTTTAGGTTGTGAGGGCAGTTGCAGGCTGCAAGTGTACGTATTTACGGGTATGAGTTTCGTTACCTCTACATTCGTGCAAAAAGTTCGTATCAGATAAGACATGAATGGCAGCATATCTTTCTGATTCGAACTTTTTTCACGAACTATAACTTGTTGGATTAAAGCCATACAGCCCAATCGCCATATTCAAATATTCCGCTTCCATGATGTAGTTTGCCCTCTGTCTTCAGTTGTTCAAATGCATCCCTCATTCTAATAAGTATTTCGGGGTAAATGTCCAATGTGTGATGGGCTGGGAATACTCTCTTTACTGGGAGTGCTGCAACTTTTTTCAGAGATGAAAGATAGGCTTCTGGATCAGTAGATGGATAATAGGCAAATAATATATCTTTATAAACAAGATCACCGGTAAACAGATACCCACGTTCTTTTTCAAAAAAGCTCATATGTCCAGGTGAGTGACCGGGCGTATGTAGAACATAAACGGAACGATCACCAAGATTAATAACATCATTATCTTTCAACACTCTTGTAGGCGTCCCCTGAAAGAAATCATAAGTATCAACATTATATTCTTCCGGTAAGTCACAGCGATCGATGACCATTTCCCTGATTTGTTCCACTGTAAGTGGAAATTCTCCGTTTAACCAATTCAGTTCACTCTTTTGAGCATAAAAATCAGGAAAATATTTATGACCGCCAATATGATCCCAGTGAACATGCGTTGCCACAGCTGTAACCGGCCTGTCAGTCAACTTGATTACCTCGTCATAAATATTGCAAATACCAAGTCCTGTATCAATCAAAAGGCTGCGCTCAGAGCCGTTAAGCAAATAACAATGCGTTTCCTCCCAATGTCGGTACTCACTAATAATATATGTTTCTTTGTCTATCTGATCTATTGTAAACCAATCATTCATTTGCTAATTCCTCCAAACTTATTATTAAAATTCTCTGTTAATCGTTTGGACCGATTATATAAATAGTTTGTGTTTTGCACTGTCTTGATAATGACCGCTTAATAAACATAATGGGAAGCCATATTAACTTCTCAATTTGCTCACAATTCATCAGATAAACTTTTATTTGTTCTATTCTCAATTCCTTCATTTGGGTTTAAAGCTGCATACACGTAGGTATCCCAATAAATCGGATTTCCTTTATCATCAGCATGAAAAGAGACGTTCTTCTTAAAATACGCTTCTCGTTTTAGGCCAATTTTTTCCATGACATTCCATGAATGTGCGTTTTGTGGGGCACATTCAGCATAAATTCGGTGGACACCTCGCTTAAACGCAAAGTCGATCATTGCCTTGCTTGCTGCACTGCCATAACCTCTATTTTGGTAATCTTCATTAAGTACGTACCCCAATTCTCTGGTGTTAAAGTCCCTTTTTCCTAAATAAATATTTCCTATAACCTTATGAATTCTTTTTAATTCAATTGCAAAGAATTCATCGCTTTGAGATCGGGACAATATCTCTTCCTTCGCTTTTTCAAGCGTAAAATTGGGGTATGCTTCAAATTCGGCATCTACTCGTTGCAACATATATTCACATAAATCCTTTTCATCCGTTAATTCAAAATTTCGGATAATCAAATCTTCCGTTTCAATTTTCAAATTTATTCCTCATTTCTCATTCTTTCTCATCAAAAATCTCAATATATTATTCTGCTACACATACTGTATATTCATCGAAATCATGTATTTGTTTCTGCGACTCCCTATCCGAATAACAAGTCCACATTATGTTCATAATTTTATAACAAATTTATTACGTAAAAATTCTATATAATGAACCATTGAATAAAATCTATTATAAAATGTAGAATTGTTGGAGCAATAATACTATAATTTACCAATACATTCCGCTACCACCTCTGGTACATATCTTTTCAAATTACATATCATTCTCACAGTATGGACATTGAATAACAATTTTTCCTTCTAACATCGCATATTTATACAAGTTCTAAATAAACAGCTAATCTTTACTTAATACAAAAAGTTCCTGTATTATTTAAAATAAGTTTCCCAATCGCTATCTGCGAAGGAATGCCAGGTAACCGTATCATCATGAATACTATTTAATATAACCGACCAATCAGCTTCCTCCATCTGTGTCCCATTCCCATCAAAATATACTGGATTATTCTCACTGTCAAGATCTGAATATGCAACGGTATTCTCTATCATTTTACTTTCATTAAATGCCAGAGATAAGATATATGTATACGCTGCACCATTGGAACCAATATAGTATCCGTTATTTCCGATTTGTTCCATTCCCCGGTACACGAAACTATATCCATATACATTTCCATCAAAATAATGCAGTACGACGAATTCTGAATCAAATCCCAAGTCAACCTGAACACAAACCTCAGGCTCCCCATCTCTGTCATAATCAACTAGTGCATATTTTTCCGGTGTACAAACCACTCCGTCACCATAATAGATGCTACTCATATAGGATGGTGTATAAACATTATTCGTATCAATAAAGGTGGCTTCATTGCGTAACACTTCCAAATACTTATTTTCCACTTCTTCTGACTGCTGTTTCGTTGTTGTATCAGATGAAACTTCTTCCGTATTCTCTTTTGTATCCGATACTGTCTCTTCTGTATCAGATACTGTCTCTTCTGTACCAATCATGAATTCCTCTTCCGGTTTTTCCTGTTTTTCAGTTTCAATTACTTGCTTCACTTCCGTAGTAACAGGTATATTTCTGTTTTCTTCCTTTTCTCCACATCCAACTATACTAACCATTATAAAATTCATGATGATTAGTAAAATAATTTTTTTCCTCATTCTATAATCTCCTATAAATAAATTTCTCGTCCAACACCAAACTCATAAATTTCACAAAATCCTTCATTTATAAGGTATTGTATTCGATGTGATAAAGTCTCTTCTTAGACAGTTAAAATGTTTCTTCAGGCATAAGCTGCTATAAAGCTACTTTAAGGTTTTTCAAAGTTTATCATTCCTTATAAATGTTTAATTGCTTTATATTTAATCTCAGTTTTTATGTTTCTTCCATTTGCTTATGCCTTAACCAAACCGTATTATCCGCATATGTAGTTGTCTAAGCATCATATTTCATTTATTCTCTTAATATTCTCTGCATGGCTTTACCTTTCGCTAACTCATCTATTAATTTATCTAAATATCGGATTTGCCGCATTAAATCATCTTCTATTTCTTCCACCCGATATCCACAGATAACTCCCTTGATGAGTAAAGCATTCGGATTAATATGAGGTGCTTGTTTAAAGAACGTTTCCACATCTGCTTCATTCATTATTTGTTGTTGTAATGAATCTACCTTATAACCGGTAAGCCAAAAAATAATTTCATCTACTTCTTTTTTTGTTTTCCCTTTTTTCTCTGCTTTTTGAATATAAAGCGGATAAATTCTTGAAAAAGGCATTGTAAAAATACGCGGTCTCTCCATTTCGAAATGCTCCTTTGCTATAATAAAAAAATTGCACATTATGCTCATGATCTCTATTCTTCTAATAAAATAATCGTTGCTCCTAACTTGTAATTTAATTACGCAGGTTCTTACTTATTAATGCCCGGATTAGTAAATCATACAACATCGCCCTCTGAAACAGCTTTTTCACCCTCTGGTGTTTTAAGTGTTCCTTGACCACTTATAATATAAAAAACTTCTTCATTGCCTGTGTGGTAGCGATATGGGTAATTCGCTTTTCCCGGCTGTACTGTATAAAAAATACAGATAATTTTCCTTCTCCCACAGCAAAAGGATTACTAACGTTACTATTTTGAAATTCAAATGAGTGCTTTTGCTGAGTATTAGGCTCATAAATTTTATTGAGATTTACGTTCTTGTACTCCATGTCAAATACAGAATTATGGTAATCATAGCGGTTATATTTTTATAACCTTTTCTTTAATGTACTTATCTATCAGCATATCAAACTCCATTTTATCATGCTCTGTTAATAATGCCTTCTTGGGAATGATAGAAAAATTATACTTACCATAAATCAATATATATAAGTTTCCGGTTTCAATCATTTTATTATAAAGTGACCAATCCAATTTTGATTCAATACTATCTGTATTAAATCTTATTCCTCCTTCATCGAATTCAAGCAAGTACTCATCTTTGTATTTTGGCTCGCTCCTATATCTTATCCTTGGCAATACATAATATCCAAGAATCCTAATTATTAACCCAACTATACTCCCAAAGATTAAAACCATCCAAATCCAGGAGAAACCCAAAACGCCCCAAAAAATAATACCTGCAATTAATGCCAGAATCTCAATTATCAAATCAAACCCTGCTCGCCTAGAACCATAAGAACAAGCTATACTAGCTTCGACATAATCTGCTTCCGAATTTACAAACCTCACACTGACCATTATTCATTACTCCTTTACAATTACAATGCGTCACAATGCTAACGATTGCATCTAATTATCTTTCACCACATTTTGGTTCTTATATTCTCCTTTCCCATGTTTAATGGCTACCCATGTTAATTAATTGCCAACGATTGTTAATTAATAATATTTACTAGCAGCACTAAATAATTTGATATACCAATTTTACATGATAAACATAATGGGAAGTTCAGTTTGACTTGTCTGGCTTCGAGTTTTGGTTAAATAGCTTGGTTAACTTTTATTGTCTATTATAATAATCTATTCCATCTTCTGGTTTAAAATATGTTCGGATATATCCCTCTGTTGACAGAATTACAAATTCATTGGTTGCCTGGATATAATATATGCTATCTCCATCTTCTGCTTCTGTTTTATGTAATGCATCAGGCGAATCAATAACTTCATTCGCTCCACTTTCATATTGAGAAATATTTGCATATCCGAATTCGCTTCCATGCTTATTAAAATGCTCTTGCAAGAGACTTTCACTCTTAAAAGTATTACTATCAGAAACATTGACTTCCTGTGGAATGTGATATTCTTCAGAACTATTTTTACTTTTGATATATAATACGCTAAATGCAATTATAAGAATGGTAAGAATCAGGTATGTTTTTTTAATTGTAAAGACTTTTTCTTTTCTCGGTGTTCCCTGATATGTGTTTGTTTTCACTTGATGTGGATTATTCTTTTCCCTACACTCCTTACATCTTTTCGGGAAATTCAAATTTCTATTTTCAAAGAATTGCTTTTCAGTATCCTTTATTGTAAATACTTTACCACATTGCACACATTTTTTCTTTTCCATTTTCTCTCCTAAAAGCATCAGCAAAATAAATAATTTGAATTTTCTTGACATTATGTTTCCGTGGTTAACTCCACAAGCGAAATATTTAATATAATAATCTGCTTTTCGCATTATTTTAAATGACTGCTCAATAAACATAATGAGTTTCACATCAACTTCTCAGTTTGCTCATAATATTTCTTTAACAGAGAATGCAAGATGAGTCATATCAACGCCCCGGTAATGCTTGACAAACTTATCAATACAAGTCATGCCATTTCGTTTAGCTACGTTTTGCGATGGTATATTTGTATCTCGAATAATAGAATACACTTCCTTAGCATTCAACTTACCAAAGGCGTATTCTTTACAGGCCATTGCAGCCTCACTTGCATATCCGTGATGCCAGTAATCTTTTTGAAAAAGATAGCCAACTTCCATGACCTTGCTGCTGTTGTAATCTTGCATCGTCAACCCGCACTGTCCTATCATTGTACCAATTTCTTTCAAAACAACCGCCCATAAGCCAAAACCATATTCTTTATAACGATCCATCTGTTTGTCAAGCCAGCTTTGAGCCTCTTCAATGGTAAATGCACCCTCATAAGCATACATCACATCGTCATCTCGTAAAATTTTACAGAGAGTCGGAAAATCTACTTGTGTCATTTCTCTCAATAGTAATCTTTTTGTTTCTAAAATCATACTTCATAATCTCCTATAAGTTATAAATAATTTGTATTTCAAATTGTATCATTATCGGGGTTTATTAACCATCTTACATTAATTTATTTATCCTTAAACGCAATAAAATAATCATCATATATAAGTAATTTCCTGCCAAGAGGGACGAATCCATTTTTTAATAATGAGGTGATTCGCACAGTAGCGCATGGTATGGCTTTTGTTAGCATTACTTTAACACTAAATAGATCATAAAAATTATCATTAACAATCTCAACTATTTCATCAATAATAAGTTCAACTTCGTAGCTACTAAGTAAATCTATTCGTAATACTCCATAATGATTAAATTCATCTTCAGCAATTCTGTGAAACATTTCAATTGTGCCAAGTATTTTGTTTGTGTCGTTGAGAATTACTGTCCACCTCACAAAATACTTATTCTTATAAGAAAAATCCCAGAAATCAATCGCTTGTTTCATTCTTTCTAGTGTTGTATAATGAAAATCGTCTCCATTACAATTGTCAGAATTAAAAAGAGAAACTGATTTTTCATCAGAATAGCACTTTAATAATTCCAATGCATCCTCCATGGTTGTTTGTCTTATCGTAATGTGTATCTTCTTGTAAATTGGACATTCCTCATAAATACCTTTTGCCATCTCAAATCCCCTCTTTTAATAATTTGTAATTATTATTCTGCTTCATATTCAAGTTCATAGTCTTTAATACAACTAATCCAGAATGAAATATTATCTTTAGATACAATTTGCTTCTACTAAATAAACTTATACTAAATAAACTTATACTTAATAAACATAATGGTAAGATATGAAATTACCACTTAAAAATCAAAGGTAAATTAGGTCTAAAATCTCTTATTTGATTTGACACCCCATAATCAAATTCTAACTCAAGTAGATGCTCCTTGCCCTTAATAATTGCAAAGTTCTGAAATCTATTAAGAACACAAGCAGTACTTGATAAGGTAGCATCTTGGTTTACATGTATTTTTACTGAAGTTACTTCTCTCAAAGGCACTTTATGTTCCATCGGTTCCTTTTTTTCATCAGGAACACTATCCTGCCTTTTAGCAAAGGAAAGATAAAAATACATTGGTTCACTCAAGGGCGTACCATCAGCTATCTGAATTTCTAGAAAATCAGGCAGATATATTGGATGATAATCCCATACTGCGAATGGTAATATTTCAATTCTATCACCAGTAGGCCTAAATGCCGTTCCAAATGGTGAACTTGCCTCTTGGTCTAATTGGCAACGCTCGAACAGCCTCATTGGCTTGGTGCGTTCATTCTGCACTTCTTCACTATCCTCTACCCACAAAAGTTCTAACATTAAATTGTGAAAGTAGAATCTTCTATTTGCTGTTCCCTGCCCAGGATGAAGATTGGAAGAGCCTTCCGATATTCCGAAATCTACAAGCAAATCCCCTGCTGGTGCTTTCTTTTCTGTACATATATAAATGTGGTCTATTTCCATGAAATTTCTCCTTGAAGTTATATTCTTGATTTCATCATCAGGCATTCCGTTATACCATTTCTATATAAATTAGGTATATCACCTATCGCAGAATATCCTATTCTTTCATACAATCTTTTTGCACTCGGATTAAAATCAGCTACGACTAAAAATAGTTTTGAATAGTTTTTATAATAAACATCCTCAACAAACTTTAATAGTATTTTTCCTATTCCCTGACCACGATTTTCCCTTTTCACGGCAATAATATGTATATAAGGAAATGAATGAAAAATCCCATTTAATATAACCCACAAATCCATTACAATTGTTATCATTATCTAGTGCAATATATATTTCGCCTCTACTAAAGCCTTCTTCTAATGATTTTTGAGCACTTCCCTTTTCTGAAAAATATCTTTTTCCCAGTTCCGAATTTACTAATATATCCTTACAACAATTTAAATAACTGACACATCCCTTTACAACTGTTATATCCATATTACAATACACCCCTAATTTTAAGTTTAAATTTACTGCGTAAATATAAATGATTGTAATTAATTTGATTATCTGACTGCAACCACATATTCGATTTACCAATGTTACATAATAAACATAATGAAAAGTCCAAGTTGCCATACAAATTGGACTTTACTTTACGACTACTAAACATTGAAAATCTAACTCACTGATATATAACTTTTTCAATTGCTCAACAGTCAGATCGCTTAATTTGCATTGCGTTTTCTTCATGTTTGTTGGTAACTCTTCGCCACCCAACCAAACACTCCATAGTTCAAGTTCTGATGCTATTTTTATATGGTTTTGAATATATTTGAGTACAACATCAACAGTATATTCTGAGTAATTCCATTCCAGCGCAGTGCAAAATTGCTTTGATGTTCCTATATCGTCGTAGTACTCCTCTTTGTTTATAGAATAGATGTTAGGATACTCTAATTTGGTCTCATCAGTACAAAACAGAATTACATCCGGCTCATCTTTATCAAAATCATCGTCAAACAAGTCTAACTCGACTTCTATCCCCAGTTCCAAAGCCTGATTCACAGATAGTAGCCTAACGTATGGGTTTGACTGTTCTTCTAAAACAGTATCACTTGCAAAATAATTCAGTCTGCTCATTTGTATTCCTCTCAAATTCTGATTTGTCTGTTTTGTTATTTATATTTCCATAAACTTCATAAACATTATGGGAAGTCGGTTTATCTTATATGACTGCGGATTTTACTAATGCTCTTATTTTCAACTGAACTTTGTACTAACCGCCTTTAGCTGCTCAATATCAGCAGGTAGATTATCAATCCCCTTAAACTCAGGAACTACAATCGACAATATCTTTTCACCTATTTCCTTATTTACTTTTGTAATACACATTTGCCATGCTCCACCGATACTTTTACAATCATCTTCAATCAAAATGTCTGGCCGCAACATTTCTACTATATCTTTATAACTCTCTTTTGGCTCTCTTGATACCAAAGAAGAGCCGACAAAACCATATCCTTTTAAGAGGGTTGCAATATCATCAGCTTGGCTTTTCTTTCGTGAAGTACAGTAAATGATATTTGCGCCTTGCTGTTGCCACGCCTTTATTATTTTCACAGCATTTCCAATAGGAAAATAAGCATTATGATTATATAGAGAAAACCATGATTTCGGCTTTATAATAGTTCCCTCTACAAATAACATTATCGTTAAATCAGTATAGTGATTTTCATTTAGTAAAATCTTTCTCATAATGATGCCTTTCAAATTCCTGTTTGCACAAAAATATTTCAGCTATATTCCAAGCAAATACCAGGCATTTTTATATTGATTTGCTTCCTCTTCATCTACAAATGAAAAGGTTCGCATAACTGTCTCATTGTGTGGCTGGCCTTTTTTACCCGGTGTATGATACCAATTATCATAATCCTGATTTACCCTATACGCCACATATCTACTTGGCACGATATAGTAGTATGGTTCAGCTCCTTTGTTTAAGTTGACAAAAACGTAATATAGATTACCCGAAATACTCGTTTCTACAATTTTACTAAGTTTCCATGTTTTTTGTACCGGGTTATTGCTCGTCTTAACTTGAATACTTGCAAATCTTTGTCCCGTTTTATCCGAAACAATCAAATCTATCGCTTTTGTATTCTTTGATGTTAATGAAGCAACATATCCCATTCTTGTTAATTCTGCCATTACAAAATATTCGCCTGATATACCTATGGTTCCTGACTTATCAGCATCATTGTCGACAGACAATGCCATTTGCTTAAGCCTTCGAACAATCTCTTTCACAATCTCAGGAATTAATCCATTTCTAAAAGCCCTTACATAACTGCCGCAATAATCACCGTTCATATGCTCTTCTCGCTAATTTTTTCAAAATCTCTCATATCTGTTAAAACTTAAGAAGTTAAATATGATACAATCTCCCAAGTATACTCTTTTCTTCTCAGTCCAAAGAAAGTACTATATATTTTCGAGAATTCCTGTCCCTATACTCTGCTTGATTATCTTTATTGGTAAAATTTCTATATACAACTAGGCATATCAACAATGAGTATTCGTATAAATTACAGCTATTCTCCATTCACCGATTCAAGCGTATTATCCAAATTATCATTTTGATCACTTTGTAATCTCTTTATTGTGGCATCTTGTTCTATCAATTTGCTTACTATAACTTTATTTCCACCTGTTATGTTTTTAAAAATAACAAATACTGTATATATTGGTCCTTTGGGAAGTCCCCACCAACCTAATAATACCGTTGATAGCGTGTATATTAGCATTGCAATATTTGATGATAATGACCTTTTTATGTAAAATCTCGATGGAACTTTAATTGTTAAAACCAATAAAGATACACAGGCAAAATACTGCACCAATTCCGTGGATTTATCTATGACATAACCATTATCATTCATTAATCCCCTGTCGCAGATTTGTTCTTGATTACTTTCTATCCATTGTAGGAATTCACTGCTCTTCTTTTTCTCTCTTCGAAAAAATAAAAACATACATAATAATATTAACGAAAATACTACATCTAGAAACGCATCATAATGGTTCCCAAGGATAAAATTATAACCTCCCGCTATGAAAAATAAAATTGTAAAAAGTACTGTAATAAACATTGTACCTCTCCTTATAGACAGTTTTCTTTACTTCTTATCAATAAATTTAAATGACTGTTTAAACATAATAGAAAGTTACAACTGCTCGGAAAATTGGAAGTTGCTTATTTCTTGCACAAACAGAAGGGATGTCCTGTTGGGTCAAACAAAGTAACAAAATCATCTCCACCGTATTGGCCTATAGCCTTAACTGCACCTAGCTCTTTTGCTTTTTCTACCATTTCTAAAACATTATCAACTTGAAAGTCAAAATGCATTTGCTTTTGTTGCTTTCCATTTTCTTCTGGCCACATTGGTCGCATATAATTTGGTTCTTCAATAAATAAAAATACAACTCCAGTAGAACTGCGAACAGCTGGTCGCCCAAATAATTCACACATCTCCCAACCTAACAATTCATTATAGAATTTCTGTAATTTTTTTTCATCTTTACAATCTACCATCACATTACCAAGAACTACTTCATGTTTCATTTATACCTCCATAAAGAATCTGCTTTCAACGTTCTGTTTGTCTGAATTTTATAAACATAATGGGCAGTTACGGACGATTGTGTATCTTTTAATAATGCCCAATTATCGGTTTATCTTTTGCCCTATGCTTTCTATCTGGGTCATATTTCTGCCAATAGACCGACTTTTCATTATATCTGCATCGTCCTGGCTCCTGATATTAGCCATGACCAAAATACACCATTCCCAAAGGTTTTACGTGTTCTGGTAAATTAATCAGATTCTGCATAGTCGTCATTCTGGATGGAATTGGATAAATACCTATCCATACACTTGCAAGTCCTATATCTGTCGCCGCTAATAACATATTTTCAATAGCTGCACTGCAATCGCATATCCACAAATCTTTGTCATGGCTTTTTAAAGCATATTTCATATTTCCACATACCACAATTCCCAGCGGAGCATTATATCTAGCAAAAAGCATCTTATCCCTAATCTTATCCAAGACCTCCTTTTCATTAATAATAACAAATTCCCATGGTTGTGTATTAACTGCTGTCGGTGCCGAGAAGGCAGCCTTTAATAAAATTTCAATTTCCGAATCTGTAACTACCTCTTCTGTAAAATTTCTTATGCTTCTCCGGTTGAATATAGCCTATAAGGTTTCCATCAATAATTCCCCCTGTTTTTTTTACATAATTATTCTTTTCGCAGATAATTCTCCTAAAATACAATTTCGTATAGCATTTTCCCATATTCCCGTTAATTGTATAATTTCTAATGCAATAATGGCAATGGAAATAAACCAGCAGATATTGTTATCACTTTTTCTATTACAAAGTAATTTTGTAGCATACCATCAAATTCCTGTGATTTGTCACAACTATTAAATATACGTAACTGTTCAGTCGCCCTTATGTGAAAATAAAGCTTGACTGACCACAAAGTGCTTTTTTAATTGCTGTAAATGAATTTATACCGTGTTTATTTGCAGTTCCAATATAGGACATAATTGTCGCAAAT
>Ga0209511_1001074_pt1 | contig 25065 bp, 22 predicted proteins | sample SSSSmetaG_FD_184141 | JGI IMG/M metagenome (GOLD analysis project Ga0209511, IMG submission 184141) | Glacier valley bacterial and archeal communities from Borup Fiord, Nunavut, Canada, to study Microbial Dark Matter (Phase II) - ​SSSS... | ecosystem: Environmental > Aquatic > Freshwater > Ice >... | reverse complement strand
TTTGAGAACCGCAAGATGATTTTCGAGGGGGTTCACCGTAGTTTCAAGTTCGTGGTGCTGACGTTCGCGCGCGGCGGTCATACCGAACAGTTCCCGGCGGCGTTCATGCGGCTCAACCCAAAAGACCTGGAGACGTTCCCTGCGCCCGACTCGCTGTGCATCGAGGTGGGCATGGTACGCCGCCTCTCGCCTGATTCGCTTTCCATCACCGAGTTCAAATCAGCGATTGATGTCACTATCGCGGAAAAGATGCTGCGATTTCCGCTGCTAGGCGAAGATGTGCCAGGCAAGTGGAAAATCAAGTTTACATCTGAATTTCACATGACTAACGACAGTCACTTGTTCCACAAAGAGCGCCAGCCGGGGATGCTGCCGCTCTACGAAGGGAAGATGATCCACCAGTTTACGCACCAGTGGGGCGAGGGCAAATACTGGCTTTCCGAAACCGAAGCACGGAAAGCCTTATTAGGCCGAACTAAAGATGTTGGGCAGCGGCTGGATTATCAAGACTATCGGCTAGGGTTTCGTGATGTAGCAGCAAGTACAAATGAACGAACAATGATTTCGAACGTGTTGCCGAAATACGTATTTGCCGGAAATACGTTGATTGTATCGACAGCACCTCAAGAATCGATTCTTGTTATAGTTGCATCAACACTTCTCAATAGTTTTATAGTTGATTGGATACTAAGGCAAAAAGTTACTACACACTGCAATATGTTTTATGTTTATCAAACGCCCGTTCCGCGCTTCACACCTGGTGATCCATATTTCGGCGGGCTGGTTGGGCGGGCCGCGCGGCTGATATGCACGACGCCGGAGTACGACGCGCTGGCGGCGGCGGCAGGGTTGGGCGATCACCGGGCGGGGGTGACGGACGCGGCGGCGCGGGCGCAACTGCGGGCGGAGATCGACGGGATCGCAGCGCATTTGTACAGGTTGACAGAGGCGGAATACGTGCACATTCTGGGCACCTTTCCGCTGGTGGCGGCGCCGGTGAAGGCAGCGGCACTGGCGGCGTTCGGGGCGGTGGCGCGTGGTGAGATCAAGTGAAAGCGCGATTGCAGTGTCAGTATATCGTTTAGCTATGTATCACATATCGGCGCTACAATAAGTAGCCAATGAGTGACACAACTTAGGCATATGGCGATGAACACACTGATTCAGCTTGTAGGATACATCAACGAGGCGGGTTATCTGGAAATCGACCAGCGGATCGATCTGCCGCCGGGTGACGTATTTGTGACGGTGGAGGTTATGACCGAAGCCATGCTCGCCGAGGAAGACAGGCGCTGGGAAGAGTCGTTCGCGCGCACGCCGCATGTCTTGGATCAACTGCTGGCCGAAGGGCTGCAATCACTGGTTGATGGTACGGCTGACGAACTGAATCCCGACGATATGCTGCCATGAAGTCGTATCGATCGGCTGCTTTCAAGCGGCTGTATGCGCAGCTCCCCGTTGAGATAAAACGCCAAACTGTGGCCGCTTACCGACTTTTCATACGCGATCCGTTTTACCCATCCCTTCACTTCAAAGAAATGAGTAAGCGCACGCCACCCCTGTATTCAGTGCGGATTGGGCGTTCATACCGCGCATTGGGTTATCGCACTGAACCCGATACGATCTTGTGGGTCTGGATCGGTACACACGAAGAATACAACAAGCTTGGTTAGCGGTATCTGCGAAAAAACGAATGTCAAATGCTTAGCCATGTCGCGTTTATAAAGGATTAGCAACTATGCCAGATAATATTATCGGTGGAAACGTCAACATCGGCGGAACGCAGGATTTTCATGGTGCTGTGACGATCATCATGCACGATGTCACGAACACAATTAACGCCAGCAGTGTGCCGCCTGATGAAAAAGCTGCGCTTCAGAAGCTCGTGAGCGATATGGAAAACGCATTGAAGCAAGAAGGATCGAAGAACCCAGACGGTGCCGAAGAAATTGCGAAACGCACGAAAGAGGCCGTTGAAGAAGCCATTTCGAAAAAGCCCAACCGTGGTGCTATCGAAGCGAAGGCAAATCTACTTAAGGAAGCGGCTCAGAATGTCGCAGGTGCGATGCCTATTGTGGTTGGAATCGCTACGAATATCGTTATTGCCGTGCTCAAGATGGGCACAGGCCAGCCGTAAAACTTTTAGTTCCTTCCGTAGGCTGACTATCACTTATGATTACAACGGGTCAGTGTTGAGGGAGGATTTGCAGACCTATCAGATATCGTCACACAAGCGCTGGACGATCCTCTCGCTACTTGTAATCGCGTCGTGACCTACCAGAAAGCCAGCTACTATGCCTCACATTTTTGACAACATCAATCAACCGCTGCTCAACGCGCTGGCTGGAACGATGAATCTTGCGTACCGTGCTGATTTCTGCGTCGGGTATTTCAACTTGCGAGGGTGGCAGTCGCTGGCACATCACGTCGAGCGCTGGCCGGGCGGCGAGGGTCACTGCTGCCGACTGCTGATCGGGATGCAAGGTCGTCCAGAGGATGAGCTGCGGCGTTTTTATAGCCTCAATAAGAACGATCAAGCGGTCGATCTGAGTCAGGCCAAACGGTTGCTGCTACAGGCTGCCGAGGAATTCCGTCGCCAGCTCATGTATGGTGCGCCTACTAACGCGGATGAGGCAGCGCTGCGCACACTGGTCGATCAGCTTCAAAGTGGCAAGTTGGTCGTCAAGTTGTATCTGCGCCATCCCCTGCACGCCAAGCTGTATCTGCTACACCGTGATGATTTCAACGTCAAACTCGTAGGATTTGTCGGGAGCAGCAACCTGACTTTTTCGGGACTGCGTGGTCAGGGTGAGCTGAACGTTGATGTGCTCGACCAGCCCGCCGCAATTGAACTATCACAGTGGTTTGAGGATCGCTGGACGGACAACCGCTGCTACGACATTTCAGAGTCGTTGATTGAAGTGATCAATGCGAGTTGGGCGCGCCGCGACATGTTGACGCCCTACGAACTGTATCTCAAAATCGCGTACCACTTGTCACAGGAAGCGCGCGCAGGTCTGACTGAATTTCGATTGCCTGCACAGTTCGATGGGCTGCTGTTCGATTATCAGGAAGCGGCAGTAAAAATTGCAGCGCATCACTTGAATAAGCGCGGCGGGGTGATGCTCGGCGATGTGGTCGGTTTGGGCAAGACTCTGATGGCGACCGCGTTAGCAAGTATTTTTCAAGAAGATCAGGCGCTTGAAACGTTGATTTTATGTCCGCCTAATTTGGTCGGCATGTGGCAGCACCACGTCGAACAATACCGCCTTATCGCGCGCGTCATGTCGTTGGGCATGGCGCGCAAAGAATTACCGAAGCTCAAGCGCTATCGGCTGATCATCATTGACGAAAGCCACAACCTGCGCAACCGTGATGGGCGCACCTACAGTGTTGTCCAAGACTATATCCGGGCGAATGAGAGTAAATGTATTCTGCTTTCGGCCACGCCGTATAACATGAGTTTCAACGATCTATCGGCTCAGCTCCGATTGTTCATCGATGAAAGTGCCGATCTGGGTGTCCGACCAGAAACGTACATTCGCAAGATCGGTGGCGAGCTTGCGTTTACGGCTCGGCATCAGGCGCCCATGCGTTCGATCCGCGCGTTCGAGCAGAGTGAGGAGATCGACGATTGGCGGGATTTGATGCGCCTGTACCTGGTTCGGCGGACGCGCAGTTTCATCCTCGACAACTATACTCAGACCGACCCCGTAACGGGACGGCGTTTCCTGACAATGCGTAACGGTCGCCGGGCATATTTTCCGGTACGTGTGCCGAAAACAGTCACGTTTTCAGTAACCGAGGACGATCCATACCGCGTGCTGTATTCTGACGATGTGGTGAGCCTGATCAATGCGCTCGACCTGCCACGGTATGGACTTGGTCAATATGTGCATGAGGCAACCGCGAAAAAAGCTAGTGTGGACGAAAAGAAGTTGCTCGAAAATCTCGGTCGCGCGGGCAAGCGGTTGATGGGCTTCAGCCGAACGAATTTGTTCAAGCGATTGGAGAGCAGCGGCATGGCATTCCTCCAGTCCCTGCGACGGCACATCGTCCGCAATGAGGTGTTCCTGTACGCTATTGATAACAGCCTTGATCTGCCTATCGGAACGCTCGACGCCGTTTCGCTCGATCCGCGTGAGGATGATGAACGAGATGCAGACGCGCCCGACACCAACGACGGCAATTCGGCGCGCGCGATCTATGAAATATACGTCAATGCAGATCCGACACGTTTCAAGTGGGTCAGTCCGAATTTTTTTACGCCGTTGCTACACAAACATCTAACCGACGATGTCGAACGATTGCGCGCTGTGATGCGTTTGGCGGGTGAGTGGTCGGTTGAACGCGATAGCAAACTTAGTGCGTTAGTTGCCTTGCTGGAACAGCACGCTGACGAAAAAGTGCTCATCTTTTCACAGTTCGCAGATACAGTCGATTATTTAGTTGACCAGTTGACAGGTTTCATTGGGCGGGACATCGGCGCTGCTACGGGCACGGCCACGAACCCAACCTTATTGGCTCAACGGTTCAGCCCGACGAGTAATAACCTGTCAATCCCGCCCGAAGACGAGTTGCGCGTCCTGATCGCCACTGACGTATTGAGCGAAGGCCAAAATCTGCAAGACGCGGCAATTGTAGTCAATTTCGATCTGCCTTGGGCCATTGTCCGGCTGATTCAGCGCGCTGGACGTGTGGATCGAATCGGCCAGACCGCTGAGCGAATTCTGTGCTATTCGTTTCTGCCTGCCGATGGAGTCGAGCAAATCATTCGCTTGCGGCGTCGTGTACAAGATCGGTTGCGCCAGAGTGGTGAAGTGGTTGGTTCTGACGAGCGGTTTTTCGAAGATGATGCACTCGAACAGCAGTTGAAGGACCTGTACACCGAAAAGTCGGGCATTCTCGATATTGATGTTGACAACGAGGTTGACCTGGCGTCGTATGCGTTCCAAATTTGGCATAACGCGACTAAAGACGATCCGGTACTCGCCAAGAAAATATCAGATTTGCCTAACAATGTCTATTCGGCGCGGCAGTATACAGGTTCGACCCAGTATCCACAGGGCGTGTTGGCCTATATGAAAACCGCTGATGGGACGGACGCACTGGCATGGGTGGACAGCCACGGCGAGAATGTAACGCAGTCGCAGCTAACGATCCTTAAGGTAGCCGAGTGTTCACCTAGTGAGCCGCCCATCCCGCGCCACGAGTCGCATCATGCGCTTGTCGAGCACGCTGTCGGCCTGATGATACAAGAAACTGCTACAACAGCGGGTGCGCTCGGTCGTTCACGCAGTATTCGACGCCGCGTGTACGAACGCTTAGCGGGACATTTCGAGTACCTTAAAAAGACTGCTCCATTGTTCATCCCAGCAGATTTAGAACGCACGATTGACGATATATACCGCCATCCATTGCGCTCGACGGCAACCGACACACTTAGCCGTCAATTACGTGCTGGAATCGAAGATGCCACACTTGCCGAACTGGTGATTGCGCTGCGTAGCGACGAACGGCTGAGCCTGATTCAGGAAGATATCGATCAGCAAGAGCCTATGATCCTGTGTACATTGGGTTTGTACAACACGATATAACCCAGCTCCCCGACCAAATACAACTTTGATTTTTCCTGGTAGGCGCTTTCGCTTTGATGCGTAGATACCCTTCCTATAAATTTACCCGCTTTAGATCCGCTGATTAACGAGCATTTCATGATGTAATGTTTTAGCGCAGTGGTGTGCTCACAGCCACCTGCGTGAATCGAGCATACATGCCTTTCCTAGCCAATTGTGTTTTATGCACATGGCTTAATTAATTTCCTTGTCTATCTAGATGATCAATAAATGATCGAGAACTATCTGTGTACATTGAGTGGATTCCAAAGGAAGTATTTTACAATGTCTAAAATAACGTGGCAGTTGTCAGGTTTTATTAAAATTACAATTTGAAACTATTATAGTAATTAACTTTTGATAATCCCTATTATCAAAAGTTAATATTTTTAGACAAGTTCACACATTAAGGTTTGAGAGGTGATCATGAATAAACTTCGACATTGTCAATATTGTGGAAAAACATTCACAACTACCAGGAAAGATACCCAAACCTGCTCTTCCAGTTGTCGAACGATGATGTCGCGCGAGCGCCAACGGATTAACAAGACCACCATTCACATTGAACAACAGGTTCAGCAGGTCGCTGAACGGTTGAATTGTAATGGGTTGACCGCTTTTACACGTGATCGACTTGAGCAACTTGTTCACCTGATCACAAAATTTCTGGATACGTAAATAAGGGATGACTCTCATGGATAACTATAACCAGTGTGATATTGTCAAAATGATGGGCGATTTATCGTCCCAATCGGGTGATCTATACGCGCTATGGATCAAACGGTTTATAGCTTATGTGGGTGGCATCGATACAGTATCTGTCGATATTCACGCAGTGGACCTAATCAAATTAGCTCAGAGCGTTAACTACGCTAAAGTCACCGAATGGCTGGGTGTGGTTAAGAGCGTAATGCCTTCTCGTGGGAAATCTTCTTTCCAGAGCGCGCGTAACGCTGTGAACTGGCTAGCGCGGTTACTCGTTAGCTTTGATCTTTTAGATTCATCTTTGCCGGCACTTCTCAGCACATTACCGCTACCCCGTGCAGAAAGCGGTCAGCACCCTGGTAAATGGCTGAACTACGATGAGCTGAATATCCTAATTATGGCTGTGCAAACAACTTCTGAATGGAAACATCCCAGACGCACTCGCAATCTGGTAATTATCGGCCTGATGGCCTTAGGTGGTCTGCGGTGCAGCGAGGTTGCATCAATTAATTGGGCTGATGTATTTACCGATCATGGCTCAACCCTTTTACGTGTGCATGGTAAGGGAAGCAAGTTGCGAGTTGTGAAAATCCCTGAAATGTTGCTGAATTGGCTGGAAGAATGGCGGCAGATTTCGCCACGACATGGATCGACTGATCCTATGCTGATCGATATATGGGATCGTGTCAAAAATGAAAGATATCACCCACTTGAAAGTGGCGCGCTTTTAGCGATTGTCGGGAAAGCATCCGCCATCGCTGGGCTGCCACACCTATCTCCACACGACCTGCGGCGCACGTTTTCGCGATTGGCTCACGAAGAAGGCGCATCCTATGAATTAATCCGTCAAACGCTTGGGCACAATCACATTCAAATGACAGAACACTACGTGAATAGCAGACTTCACCTTGACCGAACTGCGACTGACATTCTAGCGGAATGGTTGGAGAAAGATGATGACTGAAAATACTGATGCGCCATCAATATACCTTAACGTTTTGGCGGCTACCGCAACACTGGCGCCGGGTACCAAAAACAACCGCTATCGTGGGATGCGTAATTTCATCGGCCACGAAACAGGTATTGCCCCTTCAAGCGTCGATTTAGCTCGTGTTAATGTGGAGCTAGCCCAAGAGCGGTTAACAGTCGTGAATGTGACAGCATACCTCAACACGCTCAAGAGGCAAGGTAAAAAGCACGCCGAACTTGCTGAAGCCCGCCAGAGTCTACTTATGCTCGGCAGGTTAATGGCCGAACATGGTTACATAAGCCCTGAAAATGCACACCGGCTGCGCTACGTCAAGTTACCGTCTGTCGAGGCAGGGCATCGAACCAGCACACGACTTGATAAAAATCAAATTCGTCAGTTATTTACTCTATATCCAATCACTACTGAACTGAGACCTGTAAAACGTGCCCGAAACTGGTTGATGATCCTCCTGATGTTATTGTGCGGATTGCGAGCAGGGGAGCTTTTGAAAATGCGTTGGGGAGACATTCACGAGATTGACGGTTATTCAGTTCTGAACGTTCACGGAAAATATTCCAAGTTGCGCATCGTCAAACTGCCCACTCAGGTACGTCTTGCCTTTGACGTATGGCGCGCAATACATCCTGTTTCTGAACCTGATAAATTCGTTTTCCTTTCCCTTCGAAGTTCAGGCTTGCGCACATCTTTAACCTATGTTCCGCTGAGCAGACAGCAGGTGATCAATACCGCAGTAGAAGAAGCAGCACGTATTGCCCAACTTCCGCGTATAACACCCCACGATCTACGACGCACATTCGCACATAATGCGTATCTGGCAGGCGCGTCTATGGACCTGATCCGGCAGACGCTCGGTCATGACAGCATTACCATGACCGAACACTACATTAAACCACCCCGTGAATTCAACCGGGCAGCCACTGATATTTGGGCTGATGTGGTCACTCAGATGCTACCCGATGAGCTGAGTGCTGATGAACAATCTATTATTGTGCCTACCCCAGAAAACGTGCAAGCAGCGGGGCTGACGCGACAGCAAGCCGCCGAATACCTGGGTATCTCTGTCTCGAAGTGGGATCGGGCGCGTAAAAAATATGGCGTACAGCCCTGGAAAAAAATTACTGGTGCGACCAAATCGTTTGAGGTGTTTCGCCAAGAAGACGTGGATGTGCTGAAAGTTTCGATGTCCAAGAAAGGCATAATGTAAAATGATGACCGTTCACGAGGCCGACTCACCGAGACAAGTCATTGGCGAAGTGGATTGCGAGGCGTTAGCGCAAGGTACATCGGTACATACGAGACGCGCCTATCGCCGTTGGATACGGGAATACATCGAGGAAAAACTGCCAGGCACTGTTGCGGATTGGAGGCACATCAGTGCTGCCCGAGTCGTTCCTATTCTCAGCGTTGCCGAATTTAAGATGTGGCTGGGAAAATTGAAGGAACGTGATTTAGGCAGGCAATCACTAAATCAGGCTCATGCAGCACTTGTCTTTCTGTGCCGTTGCCTGGCCGATACTTATCCAGAGGCCAATTACCATGTTTTACTGGGCAACCTAAAAGGGGTTGAGCTACCCAAAGCAGAGACAGGACGACGGCGGCGAACCTGGTACGATCAGAATCAAGTCGCTCAACTGTTAAAAACTGCTTCACAGACCAATTCCACTTCGGTCATATCCTCGCGGAATATGGCAATGCTGATGCTGATGGTTTTGTGCGGTTTACGGCGTAATGAGATTGTCAGCGCTCGATGGTCCGATCTAAGTAAGCAAGGTGAAAACGCGATACTTCAAGTTCACGGGAAGGGAGCACACCTGCGTCAGGTCAAAGTACCCAGTGAAGTTGTAGACGTATTGCTACGCTGGAGGAGTCGCCAAAGCAAGGTTTGCCCTAGTGACGTAATGTTTACGCGAATCCGGCGTGGCAATTGCGTCACCCCGGAAGGTCTCAGCACACAGGCCGTTATGAACGTAGTCAAGACCGCTGCGAAAGAAGCGGGTCTTCCCGTTATTTCCCCACACGACCTTCGTCGCACATTGGCGCGCGGTGCCTATGAAGCGGGCGCATCGTTCGAGCTGATCCGCCAAACGTTAGGCCATTCGAGCGTCGAAACCACTGAGCGATACATCAATGCCACTTTAGAATTGAAACATGCTGCGACTGATATTATGGTGGAAGGGCTTAAACGAGCAGCCCAGATGAAGCAGCAGCTTAATGCGCCGAATGCATTGCCCGATGTCACGTTGCCGAAACCCAAGATTGGCTCGGACGTTTTTCCCGTTTCGCCCGACCAATGTGAATTGCTGACACGAGGTCAGGCTGCCAAACACCTGGGAATCTCCATTTCTCAGTTCGACACGCTGAAAAAGCGCGCCAAAATTGAGGCCGTTCGTTCGACCGAGGAATACCCCACAACCAACGCTAAAACACGCCCCTTTAGCATGTACCGACGAGAGGACGTTGAGACTTTGATCCCAAAAGCGGATCGATTACGTCGGAGTAGCGCAAAGGCATTGTTTATATAAACCGTAAAAGGCTGGTTTCAGAGTTCTTGAGCCGAATTAGGTGAGGGTGGGACATGAACCCACCTGAACAAAAGAGCCAATTCGGGTAAAGTCTAGAGTTCTCACGCTCAGACAAAACCAAAAAGGCTCAAGAACATGATAATGGTGGATCGTCCATTGATCCAATTATTGGCTCTAATTGAGATGGTTTGGGTGGATGCCAAATCTGGACAAGTGAAACGCGGCGGGCCAAAGTACATAGCGAAAAGACGATGTTCAAGGTGTACATGGTCAGTTTGCTGAAGCAGTTGTGGGCGCACTGGTTGGTGTGGCGCTATCTGTCGAGTATGCCATTGGTGGCATCGGCCTGTGGCTTGGTCCGGCTGCCCAACCGCCGGGCGTTGGATCGACGGTTGGCCGAAATTGCGCTACAAGGGATAAATGTCCAGAAGCTGTGATGGGACACCAATCTATTGAGAATATGTTAAATCACGTGATGAACGTTTCCTGAGACGCTTGATCGCCTGATATGGTAAAATGGATGAGACAGAGTTAAAGTTTGGAGGTCGGTAGAATGACGCCTGAACAGATTGCGTCAGAAGTGTTACGCTTGAGCGTTGACGATCGTAAACGTGTGCTCACTTTAATTGTAGACGCATTGGTGCAACCATCCAGTGGGACGCAGCGTGATAAGCGGAGCGTCCTAGAATTCGAGGGTGCAGGCGCACATGCCCGTGAGCAGCGTGAACCGCAAGATGCACAAGAATATATTAATCAATTGCGAAGCGAGTGGGATCATCGCCCGTGAAGATCGCCGATGCGCTATCGGGTGTGCTTCGGCTCTATTTTGACAGCGCTCCGCTGATTTATTATCTTGAGCGGCATCCAAATTATGCGGCGAAGATGGTGAGCATTTTCCAGCGAGTAGATCGCGGCGAGCTGATCGGTGTGACTTCGGCAGTGACGCTTGCCGAAGTGCTGGTCGATCCCCTCCGCAGAGCAGATGTCAAATTAGCACAAGACTACCGAGAATTGCTCTACAACACGGATTTCGAGACGATCCCGGTGGATGGCGTAATGGGTGAACGTGCGGCCCAACTGCGCGCAACCTACAACCTGAAAACACCAGATGCACTGCAACTGGCCGCCGCAATACTATCTGGCTGTAGCGCATTCCTGAGTAATGATCGCGCGCTGCTGCGCGTGCCGGATATAACCGTTCTCATTCTGGACGATCTCGATCTCTAAACTATGGCTGATATAAATTCAACCTTTTACGGTGCTCATGACTGTTTCACGTATCGGTATAAAGTTGCACGGGAGATGCCAAGAGTCGCACAAATTTCTTGGATAGAATTGCTTTTGTCATCATACATCCGTTGCGCCAGGGCTATTTTTGCGTTGGTCTTTAATTTCTTAGGTCTGCCACCGATTCGTCCTCGCGCTCGTGCCGCTGTGAGTCCGGCCTTTGTGCGTTCTCGAATCAGATCGCGCTCAAACTCGGCCAGCGCGCCCATCAAATGGAAAATCAGTTTGCCACTTGGCGTTGTCGTGTCGATTTGCTCGGTCAAGCTGACGAACTCAACGTTTCGCCCCTGAAGCGTATTGAGCATTTCGATAAGATGCTTTAAGGAGCGGCCTGCTCGGTCGAGCTTCCAAACGACAAGGGTATCACCTGGGCGCAGAAAGGCTAAGGCTTCATCTAAGCCTTTCCGCTCGAACTTCGCGCCAGAGATTGTGTCGGAGAACAATTTCTCACAATGAGCAGCTCGCAATGCATCGAGCTGTAAGGCTTCGTTTTGCTCTTGTGTCGAAACACGCGCGTACCCGACTTTCATAACATTCACCTACCTGTCTCATCATTCTCGTTAAACGGTTAAGGTTTTGAGATGCTGATTATAAGACAAGATTTGAGACAGTCAAGGGTGGGAGATTGAAGTCTCTTCGGAGACCAAGCTATGTGTCTCAGAAAAGGTTCCTTTTTGTGACGATTTCAACTTGCATCATTAGTTAGTAAGAATATTTAACAAATGTATAACACTATTGTGGTATGCTATTCTCAGAAGGTAACTTGATGATTGTGAAATCTAAATGCGCAAAAATCTATTGTTGTTTCTCTTTTTAGCATTTATCTTATTTAACACGCATATAGCATCCCAAAATTTTCATAACGCCCTTAATTCTAGTGATATAAATCCAACCCCACCTATACTACTTAAGTCATCTCGTTATACTTCGACAGCAATTCCGGGATTTACACCTCAAATACAAAAGAACCCATCCCTATTGGGCCGAATTGCGTTTATCGCACAAAACGACGCAGGTGAAACTAGAAGATATCTGTATGTGATGAATGCTGATGGATCAAGTCTTATTCTTCTTAAGACTGCATTAATCGCAGCGCAAACTGATGTCAGTCTACCTCAACTGTCTCCTTCAGGGCAAGATATGCTGTTTGTTCAGTATCCTACTCATATTGAATTTTCTTCTCTTGGCAACCATGCTACCCAAAATGTGCTGTTACCTTCGGGAGCTGTTTTTGCGAGTTGGTCGTCAGATGGCGCTTATTTATTTGTTACGACTTTCCCCGATGGATCAATCCATCAAGTCTCACTAGAAAGATCCTCAGAGAGCTCCTCATCTTATGTCACTATCGTGAAAGGTACAGAGGATAAACTTGCTCTATACCCTTCAGTTTCACCAGATGGCAAGTACATGACGTTTGTTGTTACGGGTTCAAATAGTGTTACCTTAAACATCATAAAACTTGAAGGAAGGGAATTCCCGATACAAATTGATTCAACCGACATCACAACTGTTACGAATGATGTCGATCCAGGATATTGTGCATGGCTATCGGATGGAAGTCGTTTTATTTATATGGGCAGTAAAGGTATAATTTCTGTTTCGCCGGAAGATATATCTTCGAAGAAAAGTATCAAAACAAATGGTGACTTAGAATTTGATACAAGGGGCGGGCTGGCAATCAGCCCGGACAATAAATATTTGTTATTCGCAGGTTATAATAAACCTACGAGTACGACTAATCTTTATCTACTTGATCTCCTGTCATCAAATACAGCTTTGATGATCTCGAATGCTTCTCAACCTAGTTGGGTTGGTGGGAAATAGCTCGGATTATTTTGCCAGACCTAGAAAGGCGATACAATGTTTAACTTTCGTTTTCGTATTCTAATGTCTGTAATCTTAATAAATATTTTTGTCATCAATGTGGTTATTTTAGCTCATAGTAAAACCAGTAGCAATTCTGACTTTCATATTGAGCAAGCCTATAGTGGACATAACGTAGGCTTGTCTATACCATTTGTCACACTAAATTTCACAGGAGCTAGAAATGCATTTTCTCCACCCGATACTATGGGTGTTATTGGGGACTCTCAATATCTTTTAGGAACTAATTATACATTGTATGGCTTTAATAAAGTAACCGGAGCTCCAATGTCTGATATTGCTAATGTCACTTGGTGTGCATTTTTTGGTACAGGCTTAGGATTTAGCTGCCCTAACAACTATCTTAATTATATTACGGACGCGAAAATTAAATATGATCGCTTTATGGGAAAGTGGATAATTTCTGCTATGAATGATACATCTGGTGTGAAAAACACTATTTATATTGCCATAAGCAAAACATCAAATATTAGCAGTTTTGCGACAAGCATATTTCCTAATGAATGGTCATTTTATTACTTTGATGCCGATCAAAGCAGTACGAATTGCATGTTAGATAACCCGTCACTCGCAATAGATATTTTCTCAATAAGCATTTCAGGCAACACGTACTGTAACAGCACATCTAACTATTTAGCTACAAATCTATTTGTAATAACCAAAAGATTGCTACCTGACCCACCAACAAACGGTCGTTTGCCCTTATCAGCCTACACACGAATTTGGAATGTCAGCGGGTGGTGGTCGCCTCAAGGTGTAGATAACTACGACGACCAAAATCCACTTGGTTTTTACTTTGTAGGTACGCCTTCGGGTAGCTTTGATAGCATTGTTAAAGCTCAAGTGGCTTATCCGATAGCTTTAATATCTCCTCTCTCTGCTGTCCAAAGCATAACAACTAATGTATCCACATCACACCCTGTTCCAGTAATGCAGCCAACATTTGTCTCAGGTAACACTTTTGTGGCAAGTACTATAAAACTTGATGGTGCGCTTCTCGGTAGCGGAGCGCAAAATGGACCAGGCACTATACTTAATGGTGGTGTGCTTCGCAAGGGAACGTTATGGACTTTACAAACAATAGGTACTGATAGTACGTGTGTAGCGAAAAAACCGAATTCACAAAATATACCACAAGCAGATAGAGATGGAATAGTATGGTATAAGATAAACAATTTTAACAGCGCACAACAATCAGTTCAGAGCGGTACAATATGTAACACATCGTCAAGTGCACCATTATCCTATTGGATGCCTTCATTAATGGTTTCAGGTCAGGATCACGTACTCTTCGGCATGAGTGAATCAGGTGTTGGACACTACCCTGATGCAGCACTGGCAAGATATTTAACAACCCCTGTACCGGCAGAGACCACACCTGTGGCTTTAACTAACTCATCTAAAACGTATATGCCACAGCAGCAAGGTAATCTGCGACGTTGGGGGGATTATTCATCTACTACAGTTGATCCTTGTGATGATATGACTATGTGGACGTCTCAAGAATTTGCATATGATAATAGTAGTTGGGGTATACAAGTAGCTAAAGTCTCTGCTCCGGCACCGAGCACACCAATTTTTTCTACACCAATTATTGATAATGATCATATTGCTACACAATTGACAGTTGTATCTTCAGGCTTGTTTGATCCAGGATATGGAAAGTGCCGATTAACAATAACAGCAGATGGCGGGCTAAATATATATAGAAATTCTATAACTTATAACACTAATACGCGTCAAGTAAGTTTTTCCGTAGGCACATGTGGAATACAAGCTGGAACTAAAAATATTCAATTTACTAATCCAGATGGACAAAGAGCTGTTGGTCAGCTTCAGGTCCAAAAAAGAAATCCATCTAGCAGTGAGTGTTACAAAACAGACTTTGTTGGCCTCTACGAATTGAACAGTATTGATGGAGTGTCATCTAATGTTTTTCGACTTTTATTTAGCGATCGTACAGGCTCGTCTGGCACAGTGTTTTCCTTCGGTTCATCAACCCATGATTACCCAGTAGTGGGCGATTGGAATTCTGATTATTTAAGTACACCGGGAATCTATGATACAAGCAATGGATTATTTGTTTTGTGTAACACGCTTGTCTATTGTGAAGATTATCGGTTTGTTTTAGGCATTCCTGGAGATATGCCGTTAGTGGGTCACTGGATAGGAGCTACGCATGACGGGGTTGGCGTGTTCCGCCCTTCGAATGGTTTAATCTACCTAAAAAACGATCTGACAACAGGATTTGCAGATTATACAATGGTGCTAGGTGTACCTGGAGATGTTGGAATAGCCGGCGATTGGGACGGAAATGGCGCCTCCAGTCCTGGTGTATACCGTCCGCAAAATGGAAAGTATTATCTAAGTAATAACGTATGTAATTGTTCAGTATTTGGAGATATCGAAATAGCCAATCAATTTGGAATAAACCCATTCAGTCTGAAGCCGGTTATTGGACGTTGGACTGGAAATAATATTCCAGGATACGGTGGTTTTATTTCTCCCAATACATTTTATTTGAGGAATAGTCTGGATAGCGGCTTAGCAGATACAGTAATTACTCTGCTTGACGCAAGTTCAAATGGAGGCTATCCAGTAGCAGGTCATTGGGTGGACACTTTTGTTGCCTCTGCTCCTCGGCCTGTCCAAGACATCATAATCACTACATCTCAGCCAACCCAAATACCCACTCGCTTGATTCCAACACCTCAATCACCAAGAAATTTCGATGGATAAAGGATTTGGCTCAACTAAAGGACAAGTGCAAATGAGCTATACTGGTGAGCATGGACTTTCCAATCATTGATTTGTTAGACACACAACGCAGTCTGGACTGGCTTGAGCAGCATTTCCATCCGCAAGGGATGTATTGTCCGCATTGCGGAGCCAGTCCAGATCAAGGGCGCTTGTTTCGAATAACCCGCAGCAGTAGGCTACCCGTCTATCGCTGTCGGCGTTGCGATGGGATTTACAATGTGTATAGCCAGACCGTGTTTGTCGGAAGTGGGTTAAGCGCGCCGCAAGTCGTCTTGCTGTTGCAAGGCATCTTGCAGGGAAAGACGAGTCAGCAACTGGGGCGCGAACTGGGTCTGACGGAAGTAACAGTGTTGTTGTGGCGACATCGTCTTCAAGCGCAAGCCGAACACCTCCAACCTGAAAGTGCCTTAGCGGATCTGAACACTGAAAGCGATGAAATGTTCCAGAATGCGGGGAAAAAAGGGATTGAACACGCTGACCCGGCGGATCCCCCTCGGCGGCCGGCCAATAAGGGGTAAATGTTCAGAAGCTGTGATGAAACGCCGCTTTATTAAGGACATGTTAAGTTTATTGATGAAGGCTAAAATTGTGTAACATCATTACCTGAGATGGGGTCAGTTAAAGAAGAACTGTTAAGTCGAAGCAAGCACATCTCAGCTTTGCAGAACACACAAGAGCGCCAGTTTTTAAGACGTCAAGTGCAAAAGTAACAAATCTACATTGTGTTACGTTCGGTCATTACAAAGCAACTTCTATGGTTGTAAGGCGATGCATAGCACACTCTGATTTTCCGTTCCTTGTGGAACTCCTACGTGAAGTCCAGCTTGCAGACGTCTAGATGTAGTTAGCTACTGAAAACGTAACTACTCAGCGGTAGACAATAGGCAGGGTGGGAAGAAGGGGTCAGCGCGCAGTGCTTGAACAAGAACGTGCAGCGCAGACTGACCGTTTTTGCGTGCGGTGGATAGGTAACTGCGAAGGGTACAAAACGTTTGAGCACCGGACAGCGTGCGAAAACCGCCGGAGATTTTTTGTTGGACTTTGACCATGCGAATGTCGCGCTCAGCCGCATTGTTGTCAAACGGCGCGCTAAAATCGTGCATAAAAGCGAGCACCTGGGCGTGTTGCTGACGGAGGCGTTTGAGCAAGTTGGCAGGCGGATTGTTTTTAAGCGGGTGGGCGCTGGTGAGGTGTCGTGCGCTGAGTTCATAGTCGGCTGCGTCCAGTAAACGGTCGTAGCGCAACTGGAAATAGGCGGTCTGGTCGCCTGGCAAGGTGGTGTGTCCAGTCTGACGGGCGCGCTCGACGCTGGTTTTGATACGACACAGCCAGTGGCGCACGTCAGCCGCCCAGTGCTGTTGATACTGTTCATGAATGAACGTCAGTTCGCGCAAGTGATGGGCGTTGCACAGGGCATGACGAACGGCATATTTGCCGTAAGCTTTCCAACCATCGTGCACACACCAGCCGCGGCGGTCAGGAAGCACGCCCAGCGCGTCCATCCCGTCACTGCCCCGTTTGGGGTGAATCGCATACAGCGTCGCGTGGGCGTTGCCAGCCGAATGCAGCCAATGCAACTTGCCTGCGACCCGTGCGCCGGTTTCATCCACATGGACGACCGCGGCGGTCGCCACCAGATACGCGCGCACCGCTTCAGTGACCGCCTCGACCGACTGTGCCGCTTCGGCCACTGCCGCCACAATGGTCGCTTCCGAAACCATTTGCCCGTATAAATCGTGCAGCACGGCTGCCGTGCGCGCTAGTGGGATGAACTGCGCACTATGAAAATACACCATCTGCGCACGGATACGCGCTCCGTATTGCGTCGGCTGCGTGACTGCCATTGGAAAAGCGGCCTGACTGGTCTGCCCGCACGCTGGACAGCGCTTGCGTTCTGAACGATGTTCAGTTATCCTCAGCGCCACTTCTGGTAGGTCCAACACCTGCCGTTTCTCGACACTGCACACCCCCACCGCTTGTAAATCCGCTGCGCAGTGCGCACAGATCGTCACCGGATGCACCACCAGCGCGTCTGGCGCAGCTACCACATCCAGCGTGTGCCCCTCATGCCCGGCTTGTCCGCCGCTCTTTCTTTCGCTTGACCCACGCTCACTTTTCGGCGCAGGCTTTTTCAGTCCATCACTGCTCGGTGGTTGGCTGCTGTTCTGACTGTTTTTCGCTGTTTGGCCTTCCAAACGTAGGATAAGCTCAACCAGCGCTGCTTTATCCAGGGCGTCCAGTTCTGCTCGGCTGTGGCGTGGTCTTGAATGTGACATGCACTCAGTTTATCCGTTACTGCCTGTTCTCGCCACTGCCCCACCTGTCTGACTCTATCGCTGAGTAGTTACGAACAGGTTAGTTGGCAATTTGGGTAGACAGGCCAGCATCCGGAACCATAGCATGTATAAGTGGAATAACTCTGATTCCACCATTTGCCAAAAGCATAGTCATACATAAACCCTTGGCTCCATTTGTATTCATCCCCTTTTCCAGGAATAGTTCCTGCAAACACACCCCTAAACGATGAACATGTGTTACCGTAAAGGTAACTACCACAAGAACCTGCTTTTACAGGGGAGGCAGGCTGAAGAACAAGAAACAGTGTGAGTAGAGACGTCGAGGATATGGTGGGTGACATTGATTTCGCGGGAATGTATGCGGAGGAAGGGCGGCCAGCGGTGAATGCAGTGGTGTTGGCATTCATCACGGTGTTCCAATTTATGGAGAAGTTGCCTGACCGAGCGGCGGCGAACATGGCGGTGATGCGGCTGGACTGGAAATATGCGTTGCGCCAGGAAGTGGGTTGGAGTGGGCTGCACTACTCAGGTTTATGCAACTTCCGCAAGCGATTGCTGGCGCATGGGCGAGATGGGGTGGTCTTTGAACGGATTTTGACGTACCTGCGGGAGCGAGGCTATGTCAAAGGCGGCGGCAAACAGCGCACGGATTCGACGCATATTGTGGGTCAGGGTATGGATTTGAGCCGTCTGGAACTGGTTTGGGAGACTATTCGGGTGAGTTTGAATGCTCTGCTTAGCACCGATGCACCGTGGGTGCTGAAGTGGGTGCCCGCGAGTTTTGTGGAGCTGTATAGTGTGCGACGCAGTGATTATCGGCTCAGTCCGACTGAGATAGTGCCTGCCCTACAAAAGGCTGGGGACGGAGGACAGTGGCTCGTCATACAAGTCATGACCACGGGCAGCCCGACCCTTCAGGCATTGCCAGAGCTGGCACTCTTGCAGCGGGGTATTAGTCGAACATTATGCACCAAATGAGGTGGGTCAATTGCGAGTGCGTCCAGCTGGTCAGGTCACTGGGGATGTGATTAGCAGTCCGCATGACCCCCAAGCCCGCTATGGCAACAAAGGTAATCACGCCTGGATTGGCTATAAACTCTATGTCACCGAAACGGTGGCTGCCGACTTAGACGCTCGTTTCATCACGGATGTGACCATTACCCCTGCTTTCATCCAGGATAATACCGCCCATTCTGGACATTCAACAGCATCTCATGGCGCGTCAAGTGCCGCTCGCCCAGCAGTATGTCGACCAAGGTTACATGAGTGGTGCTAACCTGTAAGCCAGCTTGGATCAGTCGATTGACTTACGCGGCTTTATACGCGATGGCAATGTTATGAAACCCGCTGGCTTTCGCTTGCCCGATTTCACCATTGACGTCATCAATTACCACGCAACCTGTCCGGCTGGTCAAGAAGCCATCCGCTGGTCGCCTGTTGATCCCAAGGTCAAAAACAACGTTGCCTTTCTCGTATCCTTCGGCAAACAATGCCAAAATTACCCGTTCTTTGGACCCGATTTATGTACAGATAAACCCGCTGGTCGGACTATCTCCATTAGCCGTCATTATGACCTGATGACAGCCCGTCGCGCCGAGTTCCAAACGACTGCTTTTCACCATGACATGTACCACCGAGTGGCTATTGAAGGGACTGTCTCTGAGCTTGTCCGTGCCCATGCCGCTTGCCGCTCGCGCTATCGGGGCTTACCTAAAAATCAGTTACAAGTGACCTTTACCGCAGCAGCCACCCATCTCAAACGCTTGGCGAAGGTACTTGCCAACACTTTTTGCCGTGGTTCCGTTCCTCATTTGGCGCGTTCAATTTACCGCTATTGCTTTACAACCGAGTTTTCAACAGAATCTGGTCAAATTACTCTGATTGATCTTGTTTCTTAACATTTATCTGATAAAATGATATAGATTGCGCTATGTATTTTGAGAGATAAGCAAAATGAACAATTATGTGGCAAAATTTAACCTGTGTGTAGCTGTTTCGGTTACGCTGATTACAGCCCTGTTGACTCCGCAACGTGTAAAACAAATGTTACCTGACTTAACCTCAACGAATATCAGTACAAAAAATGCTGCTATGTTTGCGATAAGCAGCGCAATATCTTCACAAATTACTCTGGTTGGGCAACTGATTCCAGCAGTAAATACTGGGTCGGATGCTGGACTTGGTGGTGACATGAATAACGATCCTCGTATCGTAGCGTCTCAACCTATAGAATACCATTTATACGATGCAAAGAACAACTCAATAAAATTATCGTTTGATAACGAGAACCTTTACCAACTAGCATGGCAAAAATGGCTTAACGCACAGCCTAATAAAAACGAGTTATTGGCAGGCGCCGCACAAGTGCCAGACATTTCGGCTAATTACCCTAAGTATGCTCTTTACCGTGAATTGTGGCAAGATTGGGTAGGGAAATGGATTTCTGTAAAAGGAGTCATCACACAAACAAATACGCTTAAAGTTAATGCTCTTGAAGTGGCCTCTGCAATTTCGGAAAATTTTATAGAACAGCTATCTAGTACCTTGTCCACAATTACTGTACAATCTCCTGTGCCACTAGGACGTGCACAACAAATAATTTTTGAGGGTTGTATCAGGATCGCTGATAGTAATCCTTTACCGCGTCCTGGGCACATGGGTTATGTTGGACCATTAACATATTATTTGACTGATAACCAAGGAAAAAAGCGAGAGCTTATTATCTATGATTCAGGACAACCTAACAACGAAACACGTATGATCCTTCTTGATGGCAGTTTTACGCGTTATTTTGGAGACCTGCAAGCCAAATGTGCTCAATTTACAGGATGGCTGTTTAACCCGCCCCGATGGGATAGTAAATCTGATGTAATTGAAGTTCAGTTGATCCAAGAGATTTTACGTACTAATATGTCGACGCCTTCGTTATCCACATCAACAACTTCTAGCTAAACGTCATACAGCTCCTGATCTAAACAGTACAATGAGGCTCTAAAAATGTTTCGTTTAACCAATCGTACAAGGTTATTAGTGTTCTTTATTGTCTGTACGTGCTTGAGCTTTTATAAAGCGAGTGGTAAAGATCTGAGTCAAACTGGCGGCACACCAAAATTTCTTAGTATTAATTTTACTGCAGCGACTTCATCTGACTCGCCCGGTTTGTTTCCACCAGATACCATGGGTACCGTTGGGCCAACTCAATTCTTTCTTACGATAAATGGCCTTGTTAGATCATTTTCTAAGAATACAGGCAGTGCAGATGGTGCCTTAAATATGTCACTAGACACGTTTTTCCAATCTGTTGAACCTTCTTTTCATCCAAATAGAATCACCGATCCACAAGTTCGATATGATCCTTTATCAAGCTCTGGTCATTGGTTTGTTACTGCTTTAGGAAACGACAATAGAATTGAGCTTGCTGTTAGTGGCGGACCAATCATCACGGCTAGTGATTGGAGATTTTACTATTTTCATCCCTATGAAGCTTGTGGAGACTCTTCCACTTATTTTGTTGATCAACCTTGGCTTGCCTTTGATGCACATTCATTGTATATCTCCGGAGATGCCTTCTTAAATCCGGGAACTGGTTACAGAGCATTTGTTATCGATAAAAATTCTCTTATTAATACTAATAACCCAATTATATATTGCTCTAAAGATTTTCCTGCTTTTGCTGGTAGCGGTATGAACTCGCCCCGTGGTGTGACAAACTACGATCCAAACGCAACTCAGGGTTGGTTTATAGGGTTCGATGGCTCTACAAATAACCAGCTAATACTTAAAAGAGTAACCTACGATGTTAACAATGTACCAACTCTAGGACCCAACATTCCTCTGACTGTGAACACGTTTAATGCTCCTAGCCCCAATGTACCTGAGCCGAGTGCTCAACGAATCGGGTTTCTATTAAATAGACAAATGGGGCCTTCTACTATTCGTAGTAATGGAGATTTATGGACGTCACATACAGTTGGAGTGGATAATCAGGGTCAGTCACCTACAACATGCAATGGTGATTTCACAGATGCTCATTGTCGGAATGCATTGCGTTGGTATCATATTAACGTTAACGGCCCTACTCCAGTGTTAATTGCTTCAGATTCAATATATGATACTACCAATCCTGTTAATGCTAATTATTATATTTACGGTTCGGTTATGATCTCAGGGCAAGGTCAAGCGCTTTTTGGAATGACAGTTTCTGGAACTTCTACTAACCCAAGTGCAGCTTTCACATCCCTAACGAATATTAATCAAACGCCCCCTTATTATTTGTTATCTAGATATCGTATAGGTGGTGCGCCCTATACCAACCCTCCAGGTGACGGTGGTATGCCGTTACGTTGGGGTGACTACTCATTTACTAGTCTGGATCCATGTGACGACATGACTATGTGGACTGCTCAAGAATATGCAGCCTCTGCCAGTTCGTGGGGAATACAAGTTGCCCAAGTGAAAGCCGAGCCTCCTTCCATATCTTATATAACTCCATCAACTATAACACAAAGACAAAAACTACAGCATATAACTATAATCGGATCAAACTTTTATGACCCAAATATAAAAAGTGCTTGTAAAAAATCATTTACAGTACAAGTATCTAACGCTCCTGTTTATAATGTGAGCGTCTCACCTACACAAATTCAATTTGATGTTAACACATGTTCACTTCAGGTTGCAACGTCCACAGTCACAATCACAAACCCTGATGGGCAGATTGCTACCCAAGCTCTTACACTTAGCAATAATGGAAATGTTTGTCCAGTTGATAGGCCTGGCGTGTATAGAAAGTCTACTGGTGAATTTCTGCTAAAAACTGCTTTTACGGGCGGGCAAAACTCCCCCCCTGACATTTATGCTCGTTTTGGTCCAGTTAACCCGGGTAACATATTTCCAGTCGTGGGAAATTGGGCAGGAACAGGCTTCGATACTTTAGGTGTTTACGACTCAACAACCGGACAATTTTATCTTCGTGACAGCAATACGTCTGGTCCGGCGGATCATTACCTAGTATTAGGTATTCCTGGCGACAGACCACTTGCAGGTCACTGGGATAGTACGATGATGATACAGGGTAACCCTTATGACGGCGTTGGTGTGTTCCGCCCAAGTAATGGGTTAATATACTTGAAAAAACAGCTAAGTACTGGTTTTGCCGATTATACTATGGTGTTTGGTATCCCTAATGATATGGCAATAGCCGATGATTGGAACGGAGATACTATTGACAGTGTAGGTGTATTCCGAACAAACGGCTCCCCAATATTCTATCTTACAAATCAGGTGACAAATGGACCTGTTATTAACGCCGATTATACTATTCGAATAGGATCTCTCGGCCAGCTACCTGTCAGCGGGTCGTGGACCTCAATTGGATATGCAGGAATTGGCGTTTGGGATGGGATTTTCTATACGAAGAACTTGTTAGTAGGGAGTAACTTTGACAACGCTTTTGCATATGGTAACTTAGCAACTGACTTACCGATTGCGGGGCATTGGTCAGCAACTACTTATGCAGCACCAAATATCAGTAGCAATTTGTTAGTACCGAATACGCCTGCACCGTCGAATGTTTCACCAACTATTGTACCGATTTTGCCAACACAACCTAAGCCAAATAACTACGACGGCTAACATGACAAGCCTTTGGAAAGCTGAGTGTCGAGAAAGCACTTTGCTTAAACCTGCAGTTGTCGCAACGAGTGGTCATATTATGTGTTTTCAGTTTCAGTAGCTCGAAAATTGTTTAGTCGCTGGCTACTGACTAAAGTATTGACAATAGAGATGTTTATGGACAACTACTGTTTCATGTATTGGAAGCCATTGCTCAATTTGAAACGGGGAGCCAGACCGAACAACAAATGGAAAGCATTTTCAAGGCCAAATAGAGCTAGTGAAATTTAGCACGTAAAAGAAGCTCAGGTCTGCCCAAATTGCAGAAATTCAGCAGCGACGTGAATAAGGCGTACTACTCAAGGCCTTGAGGCCGACCGCCACCTGTCAAAAGCGAGTATCCATCGGTATTTCAATCAGGTCACCTGAGGCGCAGCTATCTAAAAACAGATCTTGTTGACAGTTTCTACAAAAAACCTTTGGTCTAAAGATGGCGAAAATAATAGGGTTGAAAAGCTGCTAAAGTCATGCCTAGAGGATAGGTAACGGTGATTAGTTGTGCTCTAGTTTAACTCCTTTCAGCGTCACTGCCACTGCTGGGCAAGCCGATCGCCGTTATACGGCTGTGCTCCGCGCAGGTTGCTGAACGGTCAACGATATCTTGTAATTCGTTATGCGCTTGCAATAAGCCAGTACGTTTGCCGCGCCAATAGGTTCCTGTTCCGTCTGTCGTAGCTTGAGCCTGAGTTGCAGCTAAATCTGCGAAATTAGTCAAACGGCCAATTAAATTCTCAAAATGTTGTGTATCGTTTTCGTAGTACACTTTCAAGCAACTTTCGACACTCTGCTTATTCCTGATCATGTACCAAAACTGTGCTGCCAAAACGATAAGCAAAAAATCTTTACATATAAAACGTTCAGGCGGCGCTAAATGGCTCACAAGTCAACGCGCGTTATCAACTCATATTTGGCTTGACAGTGCACGCACGCAAAACGGCTTACCACTTCGTGCCGCTCAGCAAAAAGCCGCTGGTAGGTCGGTGTGAGCACGCTTATACGGCCAACCGCGCGGCATTCGGCGCACATTGGCGCCGGGTATTGGCTATCGATATTGTTCGGTCGGTGGATGCGTTCGCTTACCATGTTTCGGCGTCCTTTTCATAACGCGCCATAGCCGCAAGCTTGGCGCTGCTAAGTTGTGCAAGATAAGCTGACTTGCCAGTGCTGAGCGGCTGGCCGTCAAGTCGTGCGGCGCGTTCCGCTTCTGATGCTTCTGCGCACAGCCAAGCGGCGTCGGCCATGCTGACAAACGCCGTTTCGTCATACATATGGTTATCCTCACTTTCGATAAGCGATCGTCCGCGTGCAACGATCTCGCCGCTCGGATGCAG
>Ga0209511_1001073_pt1 | contig 25072 bp, 34 predicted proteins | sample SSSSmetaG_FD_184141 | JGI IMG/M metagenome (GOLD analysis project Ga0209511, IMG submission 184141) | Glacier valley bacterial and archeal communities from Borup Fiord, Nunavut, Canada, to study Microbial Dark Matter (Phase II) - ​SSSS... | ecosystem: Environmental > Aquatic > Freshwater > Ice >... | reverse complement strand
GAGAGCACGACCGTCACGATCGCGACGAGGGCAACGAACACGCCGATCAGGATGATCCAGCCTCGCGTGCGCACTCGCTGGCGCAGTTCGAGCGCGAGAATCACTCCTATTCCGCGGAGAAACGTGCTCACGAGGTGCTCCCGCCGCTCAGGTCGAGGAAAGTGTGCTCAAGGTCGCCGACGGCGGGCGCGAACGTGCTGATCGCGACGCCAGACGCGACGAGTCGCGCGAGGAGCGCCGCGGCATCCGCTTCGCTCGCGAGCGGCACGAGGATTTCGGTGCGATCGACCGAGATGTCGGCGGCGGAGACGCCGGCGGCGACGAGGGCAGACCGCAGCGCGATGGAGTCGGCTGATTTGATGCGCCAATCGCGCGAACTCGCTCGGCTGCGAGCGATCGCCTCGGCGGATGCCGTCACCCCGCGGTCGATGTACACGGCGCCATCGGCCATCTCTTCGAGTTCCGACAGAACGTGGCTGGAGACGAGGATAGTCGCGCCCTCTCCTGCGAGACGGCGAACGAGGGTGCGCAGGTCGGTGCGCGCGACGGGGTCGAGACCGGATGCCGGCTCGTCCAAGAGCAGCACGCTCGGCTCATGCACGAGCGCTCGGGCGAGACTGAGCCGCTGTTTTTGCCCGCGTGAGAGCACGCGCGTCGGGCTGTCCGCGAGCTCAGCGAGGTCGACGAGTGTGATGAGTTCGGCGGCACGGCGCGCGGCGGTCGGTCGGTCCATTCGGTACAGGCGGCCCGTGAACTCGAGGGTGTCGCGCACGCTCAGGCTCGCCCACGAACCAAGGGCGTCGGGCATCCAGCCGAGGCGCGTCCGCACTCCCGCCGTCTCGGTACCTGGATCCATGCCCTCGATTCGGATGCTCCCGCCGTCCGGGAGCAGCAGCGACGCGAGCATGAGCATGAGAGTGGTCTTGCCCGACCCGTTGGGTCCGATGAGTCCGGTGACCGTGCCGGGTTCGGCAACGAAGCTCGCATCGCGCACCGCGTGGACGGCGCCGAAGGACCTGCTTACGTGGTCAACGACGATGCCACCCGACGAGAACTGAGTCGACGTCATGTCGACGAGTGTAGCCGAGGCTTACCGCACAATCCCGACCCACAGCCCGTCGCGGGCTCGCGTGATCGCCACATAGAGTTCGCGGCGCTGCAGCTCGTACTTCTCGAATGCGCTGGCTTCGGCGGGCACCGTTGCCGACACCAGCGATTCTTTGACCCCCGCGATGATCACGTGGCCGAATTGGAGCCCCTTGGCGTTCTTGACCGTTCCCACTTTGATGGCGTTCACCGGTGAACCGTCGTAGGTGTCGAGGTCGATCGTCGGGATCCCCGCGCTCGAGAGCGCCATCATCACGGGCGCCAGCGTGAAGCGATCAAGGGTGAGGATCGCGATGTCGGTGAGCGCGTGTCCGTTGCTGTAGGTGAGTTCGTCGAGGTGCGCCACGAGGGCCGCGTCGTGCTCGTGCCGCTCGGCGAACGCGATCACGATCGGAGCGGGGCCGCCACGCACGGCAATCGGTGCGGCATCTGACTCGTCGGGACCTTCGATGTCGGTGGCCTCTAGCCCCGCAATTGTTGAGTTGGCGAGCGCAAGAATTTCGGCCGTGTTGCGGTAATTCGTCATCATGACGACTCCGCGCCCGGCGAGGCCGACCCCGGCCTCGGTGAGACTGTAGCCGCCGGGGTAGATCGTCTGGCGGCCGTCGGAAACGAGTGTGAGACCGTCTGGAGAGTTCCCCACGAGGCGGTGAAGCATTCGGATCGCCGAGCACGACAAGTCTTGCGCCTCGTCGACGATCACCGCGCGATAGGTATCGAGTGGTTGGGCAATGAGAGACGCCTCGGCGAGAGCAATTACGTCGTTCACGTCGTGGATGCCCGCGGCACGCAATCGTTGTTCGTAGGCGACGTAAAGCTCCCACACCGCGCGCCGGTGCTCGATGCCGAGCGGTTGCCGCCGACCCGTGCGGGCGAGTTCCGCGTAGGTCTCGAAGGTGCGGATTCCGCGGCCCTTGATCACGTAGTCGATCTCGTCTTGCCAATACCGCGCCGACTGGTCGATGAGGGCGAGGGAACCCGAGAGACCCACGTCACGCCAGGCGGAACTGAACGCGGTGTCCGTCGCCTTGGGATCGAGAGAGCAGCGGATGCCACGCTCACGCACCAAGCGCACCGCGAACGCTTGAACGCCCCCGAAGTCTACTCGTCCGGCAGTCTCGGGCGACATGCGCCGAAGCAGTCCGGTGAGCACCGCGGGGAGGGCCTTCGAGTTCGTCGCGACGAGGACGCGGCCCGAGGTAGCACGAGCGAGATACGCGGCCCGGTGCAGGGCAACGATGGTCTTGCCGGTTCCCGCGGCCCCGCGGATGCGTGAGGGCCCGTCGAAGCTGCGGCGCACCAAGCGGGCCTGGTCGGGGTGAAGGAACGACATCCAGTCCTCGGTCGGTGCCGTGGCGGTGCCTGCCATGATTGCGGAGTTCACGTCGTCGAACGACGAGATATCGAACTGCCCTGCTTGGTAGGAAAGCATCGGATCTGTCGCACTCGCGGCACCCGGTGCCGACTCGGCGAGCGCGGGGAAGTGGGCGAGCGCAGCCGCGAGCACAGCGGCGACCTGTGGGCCAGTGAGCCTCTTCCCACCGCGAGCGATGTGCTGCAAAATGTCGTGCTCACCGACGACCTGCACCGGTCCCACTGCCGCCTTGAAGCCGCGGCGCTCCGAGAGCACGGCAACCGCGTGCACTTCGCCCGGAGCCAGCCCGACGGCGGTAAAGACTTGCTCGCTCTGGTACGCAAACTCCGCGATGGTGAGCAGCTCGTCGGTCACGTCGCGCTGGCCGCTGAAGAGGTTCCCGGCCCGCAGTTGCACGTCATTCCACGATGCGACGTCGATGATGAAGACACCCGAGGGGCCAACCACGATGAGGTCAACTCGCGCGGTGGGCATCCCGGGCCACGACCGATCGGGCAAGAGTGTGTAGCCCGCGGTGCTCAGAACAGAGAGCCGGCGGATCACCGCCTTGTGCGGGGCGAGGTCGACGTTGTACTTGGGCGTGGTGTCGTAGTAGTCGGGCTCCGCAAGCGGGCGCTCAGACCCGACGTGAGCGGATGCTCCCGCAGACGTCATGGCCACCCCCCGTGCCCCCATACCGGCCGGCCACCGGTGCTCCCGAGTCTCACAGGTGGGTGTAGTCGCTGCGACTCCGCTTTCGGGGGGCAGTGGTTCTTCGCGGGAGTGCGCGAAAGACTCAGACCAGCTGAACCGGTGAGCCGTACGCCGCGACGGCGTCGTCCGCGGTCAACAACACGAGCCCTTCGACGCGTGCTTGTGCGACTTGAATTCGGTCGAACGGATCCTTGTGTAGCGCCGGAAGATCGCCCACGCCGAGGGAGTGCCCGCTCGTGATGGCAAGCTCGGTCGCACCGTTGTCGAGTAGCCCCCGTCGCAGTAGTCGCGGGTCGACGGTGAAATCGGGTCGGCCGAGTTTCGACTCAGTCGCGCCGCGTCAAGTGCCGCCCAGAGGACGAGCTGCGTATCGAGCAAGAGGATCATCCGTCACCCTCGAAGGTTGCGCTGATTCCGTCTTCACCCATTCGGTCGAAGTCGTCCGGAACGCTGCCGCGCCCGTGCAGGAATCCGATCAGGCTCGTGCGCCTCGGCGGCGCGGCGGGGAGGGGCACGAGTTGCGCCACCGGCCGTCCCGCTTTGGCGATGATGACGGTTTCGCCCTCCGCAACCTCATCGACGAGGCGAGAGAAGTGGGTCTTGGCATCGTGAATGTTGACCGACCTCGTGACGTGGGGATGCAAGACTAGATCAATGAGTGAACTATCTGGCGCCGTGGTCCTTGTTGTCGGAGCGACGGGTGGCCTCGGGTCGCGCATCGCCGACCAATTGACGGCAGCGGGGGCGACTGTGGTGTCGTCGGGGCGGATCTCCGCCGACCCGGATGCCCTGCTCGCCGACTTGCGCGATCGCGCGGCCGCGGCATCCATCGTCGAGGCAGCGGTCAAGCGCCACGGACGGCTCGACGGGCTCGTGATCGCGACGGGTGTCGTCGCGTTCGGGCCGATCGCCGAGTTGAAGGACGACACGATCCGCGAGCTGTTCGACCTCAATGTCATGGCACCGATTCAGCTCGTGCGCTCGGCGGTGCCCTATCTTGCAGCGTCGGCGGTGGCGGGCCGCGAACCGTTCATCGTGACACTCAGCGGCGTTGTCGCCGAGGCCCCAACGGCCGGGCTTGCTGCCTACTCCGCGTCGAAGTCCGCGCTCAACTCATTCACGCAAGCCGCGACCCGCGAGTTGCGCAAGCCGGGCATCCGGTTCGTGGATGCGCGGCCCGGCCACACCGAAACCAACCTGTCGAAACATCCGATCGCCGGCACCGCACCGCTGTTCCCCGCGGGACTCGACCCGGATGCGGTTGCCGCTCGAATCGTCCGTGCCATCGTCGACGGCGAGCGCGACCTGCCGAGTACCGCGTTCACCGAGTAGGACCTTTGGCAGGAGCGGCGGTGTTCAGTGCGCCATACCTGGGCGAACCGGGCTCGTCCGAGCGCCCCGCGCGACCGGCAGAAACGTTGTGAATCTCCCTCGTTATTCGGGTCGCAGTGGTGTAGTTTCTGCTCATGCCCCGCACCCCACGCGTTGTGTCGTTCGCTCTCGTTGGGCTGGCCGGCCGCGCCGCCCGCCAGCCCACCGAAAGCGCCTACTGATCCGCAACCGCCCCACACCATGGACGACCCTTGTTTGCGCGACAAAATCAACGGCGAATGGGTCGAACTCGACAGTTCGGCCGGTCAAACCCATGGCGTACTCAACTTCCAGAACATCACGGGCAGCACGTGTGAGATGGACAGTTTCCCGCGGGTCTGGTTCCAGAACCACACGACCGCCGACGCGATGGGGCAGCGCGCGACCTACGACCTGAGCACTTCTACGGTCTCGTTTGACTTGCTTCCCGGCTCGTGGGCATGGGCGGCAGTCACCATTATTAACGCGGGATTCGTCGACGGGTGCAGCGTTGTTACCAGCAGTTCGTTTCTGGTGGTCCCCACCTATCCCGTGAGCAATGCTCCGTGGCAGACCGTCGCGGGAAAGGTGCAGACCCCGGGAATCTCGGCGTGCGTGAATCCGGACATCGGCCTCATCACCGTCAGCACCGCACGGTGGGGCCACTACGCCTAGCTCCTGCCGAACGTCACTCCCGTGAGCGTCTCGGAAACACTCCACAGGCGTGCGGCATCGCCGGGGATCTCGGCTCGGCGTGGCACGTGCGCGAGAGTGGGGGCGCCGCGGAGCTCGTAGAAGCCCTTCGGACCGTAGTACGCGCCGGGCGCGGCAGCCGGACTCGTCGCGGCATATAGTGCGGGAAGAATGCCGACCGAGACGCTCTGCAGGAAGGCGTCGTAAATGCGCTTGCCAAGACCGGTCATCGGGCGACCGTCTCGCGGTCCAGCGGTCTGCAAATTGGTCTTGGTTCCGCCGGGGTGAGCGGCCGTACTCAGGATGCCCCAGCCTGCGGCATCGCTTCGCACCTGGAGTTCGCGCGCGAACATGAGGTCGGCGAGCTTCGAGGCGCCGTATGAGTCGTACGGCACGTAGCGCTTCTCCGCCTGAAGGTCATCCCAATCGAGCTTGCCGCGGCGGGCGATGATGCTGCTCATCGTCGTGACCCGCGGATGCTCCGCCGCACGCAAGAGGGGCAGAAGCCGCGCGGTCAACGCGAATGGCGCGAGATAGTTGCTTCCCATTTGCAGCTCGAAGCCATCCTCGGTCGTGCCGCGCAGGGGAGGCGCCATGACCCCCGCGTTATTGATCAGGATGTCGATCGGCCGGCCGTCCTTCGACGACTCGGCAGCAAAGGCCACAACGCTCGCGAGCGACGAGAGGTCGAGCGAGCGGATCGAGAGCTTTGCTCGCGGGACAAGCGCGATCAGGCGCTCGATGGCAACCTTGCCCTTTTCGCGATTGCGCACGGCGAGAATCACCTCGGCACCCCCGGCGGCGAGCCGTTCGGTGAGCCCGAACCCCAACCCGCTGTTCGCGCCTGTGACGATCGCGAGTCGACCGGTGAGGTCGGGAACCGTGGTGTCGAGCGAGGGCGTGGCCATGGGAATCCATTCGTGTCGGGAAACTGGTGAAAGTCTGTACCCAATCACAACACATCTCCAGCGGCGCCCGGCTCGCCCGAGTCCCCCGAAACTGTTCACCTAATCGCAACCCACGCGCGAGCCGCGGGGCGCTACCGTGGTGGCACACCCGCCCCCGAGGAGCTGTGATGATCGACGAATACGATCTGGTCGTGGAGATCCACGTTCCATTGCCGAAGTTGCGCGAAGGCGAACTCGGCCCAGACGACGATCCGTACCCGTGGGTCGACGATGTCTTGAACTATCTCGAAGATCTTGACGATCGCGGTGAGGCGTCGATCGTCGACGATGGCGAAGAGTTTGATGGCGCCTTCGTGTTTTCACTCGCGGATGCGCCCGAGCAGACGCTGCTTGCCGTGGCGACGCGAGTTGCCGGTATTGCGGGCGTGCCGACCGGAGTCTTCGCGATGGTTACCGATGATCTCGCGGAAGAGTTCGGCATGGGCCGACGGGTCGAGCTGAGCTGACCGTCCGCTAGCGGGGTGTGAATGGGGTGCGAGCAAGCCCCGTGCCCGCCCGCACCCCGGTGGGACAGCGCCCGAAAAGCACTGAACCCCCCCAGGCATGCGGTACCCGCACTCCCCCCTGGGCGGCGCGATGGTCGCTGGAACCCCCAATGCGCCACGTCCAAAATATCCGAATACGACTCGATTTCAAGGGGCCCGACCCGAACTGGGGGTACGGGGCATTCGTCGGCTTTCTTACCTCTGCGGCAGGGAACCGACAACTCGGGCGGCCTCGCGCACCGCTGTCGTGTTTGCGACTCCCGCGCGCGAGCCCAGTAGTTTCGCGGCGATGTGATCGCTGAGATGACAGCGTCGGCGTTGCCGTCGTGGAAGTACGCGGCCGATCGCCTGCGCTGAATCGCTCCACCGACGATCGGTGGCTTGACCCGGTGAAGGGTGGACTGCCAGCGTTCGTTGGTCCAGCGCGCGGTCAGGTCGCGGAGGTTGATCAGCAACGCGTCATCCGCGGGACTCACGTCGTGCCAGGCGCTGTCACCGCCGAGCACTTGTAGACCCTTGACCTGATCAGCCCATAAGACGGTCACTATGCCGAAATCGGTGTGCTCGCTCATACCGATGAGGTCACCGTCGAGATCGACCGTGCCCGGCGGTAGGGCGTAGTTATTCATGCGCAGGACGTCGATCGAGTGGTCGGTGAACTGGTCGAAGAACCCATGCCTCAACCCGAGGGCGTGCGCGAAGATGTCGGTCATCGTGCGGGAGACGCGCCTGGCTTCGGCGAAGTAACGTTCTACCCGCAGCCGAAAGTTGGCGATCCTGGGCCACACGTTCTCGGCGTAGTCACCGTTCGCGTCGAGCGCGAGCTTGGGAAAGTCGGATGCCGCGGAGCCCACGTTAAACGCCTCGAAGAAGTCGTTCATGCGGCTAGCGGACTCCAGCCCGGGCGAGACGGAGAGGCTCTCCGCTTTCGGCGGGCTGTAGCCGCGGTTGATCCCCTGTGCCGCGACGAGCAGGCGCTTCTCGTCGAGTTCAAGGCCGAAGAAGTCATCCATGGCGCTCGCGAGCCCGGCCGTCACCGAGTGCGGGACGCCGAGGCCAAGAATCTGGATGAAACCGACCTCGCGGCATGCCACATCGATCGCTGCCGAGACCGCGGCTTTGGCGGCGTCGGAACTGTCGCGCACCCACGCGGTGATGTCGACTGTTGGAACGTGAAAGGTCATGCCTCAACGCTACGCACGGGGAGTTTCGCGCAGATTAAGCGCGGGTTTCGGTTCGTGCAGACGGCTTTCCTGCGGCGCCCGCCGCGCCCAGTCTGCCGCTACCAGCCCGCGGTGCCGGGCTCGCCCTTGAAGGGGCCCACGACGCGCTGTGTGATCCATCCGCCGTAGAATCCGCCGGCTTGCGGGATCACGGTCTCACCGTTGACCTCGACGGAATCCATCAGGCCGGGGTAGAGGGCGACCCGATCGACGAGAGCTTCGTACCCTCGGGACGGCGTCGGGTAGTACCACGCGGCTCGCTCGGCGGCGGCATCCCCGCCACGAATGGTCAGGTATTTCGCGGAGCCCTTGAACTCGCAGAAGCTCGACCCGGCGGCGGGCTCAAGCGCGCCGTCGATGAACGCCGATCGCGGAAGGTAATAGGCCGGGGGATGACTCGTCTCAAGCACCCGCACCGCCTCCGTGGTGTCGGCGATCACCGAGCCACCGAGCCGGACGACGACGCGATCAGATGTTGGCTCAACGCGCGGCGGCCGAGGATAGTCCCACACGGATTCCTGTCCCGGCCCGGGCACTTCGCGCTTCATCGTCGCTGGCTTTCTGAGATCGTCGCGTCGACCGACCCGGCCGGCATCTCAGCAGTGGACTCGGCTGGCAACTCAGCGAACCATTCGGGGTCCTCCTCGACCAGGGCCCCGTCGGCTCGTCCGGCGTGGGCCGCCCAGAGTGCGCCGCCCACTGCGAGCCAGACAATGAAAAGGCCGATCGCGAATGCGGCAACGAGCACCCCGACCACGGGAACGTACGGGCCAATCGCAGCCCAGATCAGACTCATCTCGATCCTCCTACGTCTAGGCCTCAAGCCTACGCGCGCCTGCACTTGTTTCGGGGGGTCACGCCACCGTTCGCTGCCCCCGGAAGCGGTGATGCGCTTTCCGAGTGTCAGTTCGCGCGAACATTTGCGCGAACTGACACTCGGAAAGAGGGGGTGCCTTCGGGGGCCGCGGGGGTGCCCCCGGAGCGTGAAGGGCGCGGGACTGCGCAGATGCCCGGTGTCGGGCGCGTGCAGGGCTCAGAGCGCGCCCCTACACCCAGACTTCGGGCGACCGGGTGAAGAGGCTGAGCTCACCGAACTCGATCTTCGGCCCGAACCTCGCGCGCTTGTACGGCAGGAAGGCGACCGCGCACGCCCCCTCGTAATGCTCAAGCCGCACTTCGATCGCATCCGTGTGTTCCCGGCTCAGGCGCGTGTTGACAACGAGAGCGGTGCAGTGTGTTGTGTCGCGAAGGTGACGGAACTGGAGAACGGCAGCATCCAAAATCTGCTCGATCTCCGGATGCTTGCCGAGCGGGGCCGTGTCCCAGTCGACGGCGAGGACGCGGGCATCGGTGGCTGTCACGATGGCAAACGGCTCGAAGTCAGTCGCGACAGTCAGGCGCTCGCGAGCCTGGCTCAGCGCGGTGGCGAGTATCCGGTCTAGCTCGCTCTGCGCGTTCGCGCTGATGCCTCCGTGCGCCCAGTCCATACCGACACCGTACCGAGTATGCGGCCCGACACGACCGCGCCCCGCGCAGAACTATTCGCTTACCGGTTACGGCGCGGGGAAGAAGCTCGCGAGCGCCGCCGTGATCTCATCGCGCGCTTGCGCGCTCGTGATCGTCGAAACGCCGTCACCGGACTGTGGGCCGTAGTTGCCGAAGCTCGCGTGATTAGCGCCCTCGATCTCCGTGAACTGCGCGTCAGCGGGCAGGAGCTGCCGGGAATCGGCGATCTTTGCGGGCGTGCTCAGTCCGTCCTCGCTGCCGCTGATCGACAGCACCGTCACTGAGGATGCCGACAGGTCGTTGGCGCAGAAGCTGCCGAAGAGCACAAGCCCCGCCACATCCGGCGAGTTCGCGAGCATGCACGCTCGCACGCCGCCGAGAGAGTGTCCGCCGACGTACCAGTTCTTGACTGCCGGAACGTCATTCGTGAAGGTCGACAGCGGTCGCTGGTCGAAGAATGCCAGGTTGAGGGTCGGTTTCGTGATCACGACGGTCACGCCCGACTTCTCGACAATCCCCGACAGTTTGTCCATGTAGGCGTACGGATCGACTTTCGCGCCGGGGATGAACACGAGCCCAGAGTCGCCTACCGTTCCCGTCGGAGCGAGGATGATCGAGTGGTCGGTCGAGGTCACCGAAATGGCCGGGTTCGTCCAGACCTCGATTGCCGCCGCGCGGTCGCCGCGCATGACGGTGCTGGCGTAGACCAAGAACGCAACCACGATCAGGACCACGACAGCGAGGATCGCCACAAGGATGCGAGCGGCGCGGCGGCGCGTGCGGCGGGCCGGGGTGTCGAGCACGACGGAGTTCATAGCCCTATTCTGCTCGCCCGAGGGCGCCGGGAATGACGAGACGTGGTACGAATGACCATGCGATCACAGGCGACCGAACGATGACCGGCACGAGCGCAACTGCCGAGGCGGTCGTGGCCTCCACTCCGGGCCAGGCGTATGCGATTTCGGGGCCGCTCGACCCGCGCACGTTTTACCCGAAGTCGGGACCGCTGCCCGCCGTGGTCGGGGTGACCGACCAATCTGGCAGCTGGGACACCGTCGGACGCACGCGTCGTCTGGAGCTCTCCGACGGTGGCTACGTCATCGAGACGATCACCGACACCGACGTGCCAGGTTTGTTCGCGTACGAACTGAGCGACTTCCAGAAGCTTTTCGGCGCGCTCGTGACGGGAGCCCGCGCCGAGTGGCGTTTCGAGGCGGTCGACGGTGGCGCGCGTATCCGCTGGACGTACACCTTCTTTGGCAAGCCCGGCCGGGGGTGGATCGTCGCGATCATCGTGCGGGCGCTCTGGGGCCCGTACATGCGACGAGTGTTGCCGCCGATCGCGCGCGAGGTCGAGCGACTGTCGTAGCCGTCAGCCGGTGCGCATGATGTCGGCCATGAACGATTCGACCCGACCGAGTAGGCCGTCGACCCGCATTGCCAGAATCTCTGCAGGCGAAGGCTGCATGGGATGCGCGGGCGGCAGGATCCGGATCAGGTGCGAGCACGCGAGATCGTCGCAAATGTACGTGCCGATCGTGTTGCCGTCACGGCCGGACTGACCGGCGCGGGGCGCCGAAAACAGCGTGACTTGGTTGGAGGGCTGAGTGATGCGGCACAGCGAGCACATCGCCGAGATGCCCGGCTGCAGGCTGAACTCCGATGCTCGAAGCAGGATCCCGACCGGCACGTCGTCGCGCCAGTGGACGAGGTAGCCGCGCTGGTGGGCTTGCGGATCACGCCATCCCAAGTACTCCCGCTCGCCCCACATCGTCTCGTGGAGCCCGGGAAGCGGGATTCGTTCGAGTTCGCCGCTCGTCGCGTTGACGAAACTCCCGCGAATGAGCGAGGGGGTCAGCTGCTTCACTCAATAACCCTATCGACGGTCACCGTCGATGGTGGAAGAGTGGCCGTACCGAACGAGTCACTACCAGGCGAAGGGGCCGCGATGCTACAGAGCACAGGTGCGTACAGTGAAATGTCGACGAATGACATCGAGGCTGCGCGCGAGTTCTACGGGTCAACGCTGGGCCTCACCGTCGCAGTCATCTTCATTTATTCGAAGCCCGACCACACCCCCGCGGCGTACACGGCGCTGCACTCTCCGGTTGCCGACATCGACGCTGCGGTTGACGAGCTGACTGCGGCCGGCGTCGTCTTCCAGCGCTACGAGGGTGCATTCCAAGATGACAAGGGCATCGCGCGCGGGTAGTCCGTTGACCGCGGGCCGGATATCGCGTGGTTCACCGACCCGGCAGGCAACATCATCTCGGTGATGGAGAACTGATCGCGAACTGAGGCGCCGTCCGCGCGTGCTTGAATGGCGCGGTGACCGCCATTGCCCGCTTGCGCGCCGACCTCGCGGCGGCCAACTTCACGGTCGATGCCCTCACCGACCTCTGGGGCGAGGACGCCGCGGCCGCACTCCACCGCGGGCACAGAGTTCCCGCGCTCCGGGCACTGACCTCGCGCACCCCGCTCGCGACCCTCGCCCAGTGTTTCGTGCTGTCAGTGCCGGTGCCGGCCGAGGAGCTCGCAGCGGCCCTGCCGACTCTCGGTATCGACGGTGCCGTCGAACTCGGCCTCACGACACCCGATGGGGTCCCGCTGCTCGACCTACGGCCATACAGCGTCGTCGATACGGGCGGGGTTGTCAGCTGGTTCATCGCGAGCGACCTCGGTGAGCTCGCCCTCGGCCACGCTCTCGGTGAGCATCACGTGCTCGGCGTGGGCGGGGCATCCACGACTCTGAGCGCGCTCATGATGGCGCTTCCGGTCGACCTCGCTCTCGACCTCGGCACGGGGTGCGGAATCCAAGCGCTTCACGCGGCACGACACGCCACACGGGTGATCGCAACCGACATCTCGCCGAGGGCCTTAGTTCTCGCGCGGCTCAACGCCGAACTTAATGCCGTGACAAACATCGAGTTCCGGCTCGGGAGCTTATTCGAGCCGGTGGCAAACGAGCGATTTGGGCACGTCGTGTCGAACCCGCCCTTCGTGATCACGCCGCGAACGGCGGGTGTTCCCGAGTACGAATACCGCGACGGCGGGCTTGTCGGCGATGCGCTCGTCGCGTCCGTCATTCGGGACGTGGGCGAGCATCTCGAGCTCGGCGGCTTTGCTCAACTGTTGGGCAACTGGGAGTATTCGGGAGAACCCGGGCTCGACCGCGTGCGGCATTGGCTCGACGGCACGAGCCTCGACGCGTGGGTCGTCGAGCGGGAGCGGCAGAGCGTAGAGCAGTACGCGGAAACCTGGATTCGCGATGGCGGGACGCGCCCCGGCCCCGAGTTCGACCGGCTGTATCAGGAGTGGCTGGATGATTTCGCGAGCCGCGGTGTGACCGAGGTCGGGTTCGGATACGTGACCCTGCGTCGGCCGGAAACCGGGGGCACCACGTTGCAACGTTTCGAGCGCTATGACGCACCGCTCGGGGGGTCGCTCGGCGACCACATCGCCAGCGTGTTCGCCGCGCACGATTGGCTAGCGGCTCGGGATGACACGGCGCTCGTCGCGGCAACCCTCACGATCGCGGCCGACGTCACCGAGGAACGGCACTATTGGCCGGGTGCGGAGCATCCCACGCTCATGCTCTTGCACCAGGGATCGGGCTTCGCCCGCACCGTGCCGGTGGGCACCGCGCTCGCGGCCGTCGTCGGTGCGTGCGACGGCACGCTGAGCCTCGGCGCGATCTGTTCGGCGGTCGCCCAACTGCTCGACGCTGACGAGGAACGACTCACGGCAGAACTCATTCCGGCCGTACGCGAACTCGTGCTCGACGGGTTCTTGGTTCCCTAGCTTGCAGTGCGTGCCAGCCGGGGTTGCGCACATCATTCTCCCATCGCGCATTAAGGCGCGCGGGTGATACTCGTCTCATGATGCGGCGGCGACTCTCACTCGACCTTCCCGCGTCCCTCTATTTCGGAACGCTGGTCGGATGCGCTTTTCTTCCCGTTGACTGGACCCAACAACCGGAATGGGCTTTCTTCTCCTTCATTCCCGTAGGGGTTTTTCTGCTGCTTCTGTTCGGCCGTCGGCGCTGGTGGGCGGCCATCGGGTTTGGTGCGCTTGTCGCTGCGTGGGTGGAGGCCGCCCAATCGGTCTGGATGCCCGCGGGCTATGCCGAAGGCAGCGATGTCGCGTGGTCGATCGTCGGATGCGCGATCGGGGTTGCGGCAACGCTCGCCCTGGTGCGGCCGGCGCGGCGCACCACTCGCTCGACGGTTGCCGAGCCGGTCAGGCGTGGCGACCGGGAGATACTCGACTCCAACAACTAGCCTCGACGGGTGGATGACGACCGTTACGGTGCCGATGTTCTCGCCGGCTTTCGAGTGCGCCGCGGTCCGTCCGTGGTGCCCGAAGTTCCAGTCGAACTCGGTCTCGTGCTCGAGGAGACCGGTACTGGCTTTGTCGGCGCGGTGATCGCGTACGCAAACGGGTTGGTTGAGCTCGAGGATCGTCGCGGCGCCATGCGCACGTTCACCCTCGGAGCGGGCTTTCTGATCGATGGAAGCTCGGTGAAGCTCGTGAAGCCGACGGTCACGCTGGGGGCTGCTCAGCGCACGGCATCGGGGTCTTTCGCGGTCGCCGAGGTCCGCGCCCGCGTCGCGGTCGGGAGCCGCATTTTTGTCGAGGGCCGCCACGATGCGGAGCTCGTCGAACGGGTCTGGGGCGACGACTTGCGGGTCGAGGGCGTCGTCGTGGAATACCTCGAGGGAATCGATCACCTCGAATCGGTACTCCGCGAATTCCAGCCAAGCGTGGGACGGCGCGTGGGCGTGCTCGTCGATCACCTCGTGCCCGGGTCAAAGGAGTCGCGCATCGCGGAGGCGATCGCGCGCGGACCGTTGGGGGCACACGTGCTCGTGGTTGGGCATCCGTTTGTCGACGTCTGGCAGGCGGTCACCCCGGCGAGCCTGGGAATCGCCGAGTGGCCCGTTGTCGATCGCGGCACCGAGTGGAAGCACGGGGTCTGCGAAGCACTCGGGTGGCCACATGACACCCAGGCCGATATTGCGCGAGCGTGGAAGCGGATTCTCCGCGCCGTGACGAGCTACGCAGACCTCGAGCCCGCGGTGCTGGGGCGCGTCGAGGAACTCATCGACTTCGTCATCCAGTGACGACGTGGGGTCCGTGATCCAGACTGGGACCATGGATGACGCGACCCACCCCGACCGCAGCAAGTCATTGAGCTGGCACGACCCGATGATCCCGGCGTCGATCATGCGCGAGCTGAGTGGATTCGAATTCATCGACGGACTGCGCAGCGGTTTGGTGCCACCCCCGCCCATCTTCGGCCTCATGAACATGAAGCTCACATCGGTGCGTGCGGGGCACACGGTGATCGAGTGCGAGCCGGATGAGTCGCACTACAACCCGCTCGGGACGGTTCAGGGCGGCTACGCGTGTACGGTTCTGGACGCGGCGGCCGGATGCGCGGTGCACACGACCCTCCCCGCCGGAACGGGCTACACGTCCCTCGAGATCAAGGTGAGCTACCTTCGCGGGCTGAGCCTGACGACGGGTCCGCTGACCGCAACGGGACGAGTCGTGAAACCGGGCAAGCGGGTCGCATTCGCCGAGGCCGAACTCACCGATAGCCAGGGCAGGCTCGTCGCGACGGCGAGCAGCACCCTTCTCGTGTTTCCGATCCCGGAGGCGGGCGACAGCAGCGACTAGGTTGGAGGCATGGCCTTCAGCGAGCGGCCCGCTTCCCCACCGGCTCATTCGGCCGGACCCGACTCGTCCGCACCGACGGTGTCGGTCGTCATCCCCGCATTCAATGAGCACGACACGATTCGAGCGTGCGTGCTCGCTGTGCTCGACCAGACCGTTGCTGCATTCGAGATCATCGTCGTCGATAACGCATCGACGGATGACACGGCCGAGATCGTGCGCGAACTCCAGGCGGCGTACCCGGCTGCCCCAATCGTGTACCTCATGCACGACACACTGCAGGGCATCACTCCTGCACGCAACGCGGGATTTGACCGGGCCAGGGGCGAAATCATCGGTCGCATCGACTCCGACTCGGTCGTCGAACCGAACTGGGTCGAGGAGGTCGGAAAGGCGTTCGCCGACCCCAAGGTTTCGGCCGCGACGGGGCCCGCGATCTACTACGACATGCCCCTGCGCCGCTTTGGTGCCCGCGCCGACGACCTTCTTCGCCGCACCCAAGTCACAATCGCCCATGACTACCACCTTCTGTTCGGCAGCAATATGGCAATCCGTGCCTCTGCATGGGCTCGCGTCGGCCCCACCACGTGCGCCGATCTCGACGACACCGGTCACGAAGACATCGACCTCTCGATTCACCTCCACGAGGCCGGGCTCACCGTCATCTACTGGTCAGACATGGTCGCCGGGATGTCGGCGCGCAGACTCGATGACTCGCCGCGCGAATTCTTCGATTACGTCATGCGCTTCGAGCGCACTTACCAGAAGCACAACATCCGCAGTATCAGCCTGCGCGCCCCGATGGCGGTCTTCCTCGGCGCTTATCCCGCACTCAAAGCAATGCGCACAACGGAGCTTCGCAGGGTAGCGGAGCAGAGAGACGATCCTTCGATCTAGACTGGAGGCGAACACGGGAGTCCGGTGAGCCGGGCTGAGAGGAAGCTTCTCCAAGCTTCGACCGTCGAACCTGATCTGGATCATGCCAGCGCAGGGAGGCAGACACTCTTGAAACCCGTGCCATTCATCCACTGAAAGGCACGCACAGTGATCACAACAACACCAACCCTCGTTCCTCCTGTGACCCCATCGCCCTTCGCGTGGCGAGTGGTCGATATTGTCGTCGCGAGCGTGATCGGTGTCGCAAGCGGACTCGTCTTTGTCGTCTGGAACATCGTTTCGGTTCCTGCTACCGCGCCACTCGCGGCCCTCCTTCCGGGGCTGCAAGCCCTCGGCGGCGGCCTGTGGCTCTTCGCGGGCGTACTCACCGGGCTGGTCGTCCGCAAGCCCGGTGCCGCTGCGTTTGGCGAGTTGCTCGCCGCGGCTGTCTCCGCGCTGATCGGGAATCAGTGGGGCGCACTGACCCTCTTGAGCGGACTGACACAAGGGCTCGGAGCGGAGATCGTGTTCGCCGCGTTTCTGTACGCCAACTTCCGGATGTCGGGGGCGATCCTTGCTGGCGCCGGTGCTGGCCTCGCGATGGCGATCACCGACCTCACCGTGTGGTACCCCGGATCGGCGGTGCCGTTTGCCGTGATCTATACGGTGTCGGGAGTGATCGGGGGAGCCGTTCTCGCTGGGCTCCTGTCGTGGCTCACGGCGCGCGGGCTGGCTCGCGCGGGAGTGCTGTCGCGATTCGCCATTGGCCGCGAATCCGCAGCTCGAGTCTGACAACGTCGAGCGCGGCTTTGTCGAATCACCATCCGGGCGCCCCGGCATCCGTCACCGTCGCGGGCTGGGGGTGGCGCCACGCCGGGCGAATCGCGTGGGCGGTTCGTGAGCTTGACTTGCGCATCGAGCCGGGCGAGCGCGTCTTGCTGTTGGGCGAGTCCGGTGCAGGAAAGTCGACTCTGCTTTCCGCGCTCGCGGGGGTGCTTGGCGCCGACAGCGGCGAGAGCGAGGGTTCGCTGCTCGTGGACGGAGCGAGCCCACTGCCGGGCCGCGCGGGTCTTGTACTGCAAGATCCAGACAGTCAAGTGATCCTCGCCCGGGTCGGGGATGACGTGGCGTTCGGGTGCGAGAACTTGGGCGTCCCGCGCGACGAGATCTGGGTTCGCGTCCGGGAGTCACTGAGCGCGGTCGGGCTCGACGTGGGGCTTGATCGGGCGACATCCGCTCTCTCTGGCGGACAGAAGCAGCGCCTCGTCATCGCGGGCGCGCTAGCGATGCGCACGGGGTTGCTGCTGCTCGACGAGCCGACCGCTAACCTCGACGCGACCGGCGTGACCGACGTGACCGATGCCGTGGCGCGCGCGCTCGCCGCGACCGGGGCAACACTGGTCGTCGTCGAGCACCGGGTCTCGGTGTGGCGCGAGCTCGTCGATCGCGTGATTGTGCTCGGTGCGACCGGTGTCATTGCTGACGGCACCCCCGCCCGCGTACTTAGCGGCAGCGGCGCCCAACTGGCGGCGCGCGGAGTGTGGGTTTCCGAGCATCCGACGACACCGCCGCGGCGTCGCATGGTCGCCGCGACGCAACCGCTCGAGCAGGCGATGGGGCTCGGCATCGGTCGAGGCGCGGTCCCCATAGGTCGGGAGCTCGAGCTCACGGTCGAGTCGGGCCGATGCCTCGCGGTCACTGGGGCAAACGGGTCGGGTAAGACCACACTCGCTCTCACGCTTGCCGGGCTGCTCCCACCGATTTCTGGGCGCCTGGAGGCGCTTCCTCCCCTCGCCGGCAGGATCGGTCCGAGCCCGATCCGGTGGCGGTCTCGGCAATTACTCACTCGAATCGGGACGGTGTTCCAGAATCCCGAACACCAGTTTCTGAGTAGCTCCGTTCGGGCCGAGCTTGAGGTCGGACCTCGGGCGCTTCGGTTGACGCCCGCCGAAACGACTGCACGGGTTGACGAACTCCTGACTCGGCTGCGGCTGGACTCCCTCGCTGCAGCGAATCCGTTCACGCTCTCGGGCGGCGAGAAGCGTCGGCTCAGCGTCGCGACCGCGCTCGCCACGAGGCCGCGGGTGCTCGTGCTCGACGAGCCGACGTTCGGTCAGGACTCCCGCACCTGGAGCGAACTCGTCGGCCTCCTGGCCGAACTGCTCGACGACGGCAGCGCAATTGTCGCCGCGACACACGATCAAGATTTCGTTCATGCACTCGCCGACGAAACCCTGGCGCTCTCGTGAAAGCATTCGACCGCGTGAATCCCGTCGCCAAGCTCGCCGCCGCGCTCGCGGTCGGGCTCTGCCTTGTGCTCACGATCGATTGGGTTTCTGCGGCGGTCGCGCTCACGCTCGAGCTCGTCGCCTTCGCCGCGCTAAGAGTCCCGTTTCGTATCGTGTGGACGCGCACCGCGGTCGTGTGGATCGCCGCACCACTGACGGCCGTAACGATCGCCCTCTACGGCCAGCCGAGCGGCCAAGTGTATTTCGAGTTCTCGCTCGTGCACGTCACGGACGGGTCTCTCACGCTGGCGCTCGCGACCGGGCTTCGGGTCCTGGCAATCGGCCTGCCGGCAGTTGTCCTGTTCATCGGGATCGATCCGACTGAGCTCGCCGACGGTCTGGCCCAGCGAGTACGCCTTCCGGAGCGCTTCGTGCTCGGGGCGCTCGCGGGATTCCGACTCGTCGGCTTATTCGGCGATGATTGGCGTTCAGTGGCGGTGGCTCGCCGCGCTCGCGGCGTCGCAGACAACGGCAGCATCGGGCGCCTGTTTGGGCAGGGATTCGCTCTGCTTGTGCTCGCGATTCGCCGGGGGAGCACTCTGGCAACCGCGATGGAGGCGCGCGGGTTCGGGTCATCTACCCCGCGCACTTGGGCGCGGTCGTCGCCGTGGGGCGGGCGAGAATGGCTTGTGGCCGCGAGCGGAATCGCCGTCGGGGCCGCAGCGATTGCCGCGTCTGTGGCGGCAGGAACCTGGAACTTCATTGTCGGCTGAACCTGTGGCATTGCCACGTCGGGTGCTCATCGACGGTCGGTCGGGTTCGGGCAAGACCGAGCTCGCGCGCGCGGTCGTCTCGGGCTGGGCAGGTGAACCCCCGCCGCAACTTGTTCGGCTCGACGACCTTTACCCCGGGTGGGACGGGCTCGATGCCGGCAGCGACGCCGTGCCCGAAATACTTCACGCGCACCGCTGGCAGGCCTGGGACTGGGCCGAGAACGGGCCGGGGATGTTGCACGAGCTTGATCCCGGACGGCCGCTCGTCATCGAGGGGGTTGGCGCGATCAGTCGGCGGTCGAAGCCTCTCGCTGATGCCACGCTGTGGGTGACCCTGGACGATGACACCCGCAAGGCTCGCGCTCTCGCCCGCGACGGTGAGACCTTCGCGCCCCACTGGGATCGCTGGGCACGGCACGAGCTCGAATTCATCCAGCGAGAGCGCCCTGAGCGCCTCGCTGACCTCGTGATCAACGGGCGCTCGGCCGAGCTCGCGTGGCAGGAGGCTCGAGCCGCATTGTTCGGTGGCGTGCAGAAGCTCGGCTACCGGCGGCCCTGACGATGCCTAGAGTGGTGACCATGACCTCAGCTTTCATTTCGGTGTCCGAGCTCGCAGACGAGCTCGCCGGTGAGACCCCGCCGACCGTGTTCGACACGAGCATCGTGTTGCATCCCGCGAAGTTCGACGGCGACTACCGCAAAGACATTGGTCGAGGCCGCTGGCTTGCCGGGCACATCCCGGGCTCGCAATTTGTTGATGTGTCGACCGAGTTCAGCGACACGACCGCGCCACTGCACTACACGCATCCCGAACCGCAAGCGATCGCCGATCAGCTCGCACGACTCGGTGTCGGCGAGGGTGATGCCGTCGTGGTTTACGACTCGACGGGCACACTGTTTGCAGCACGATTCTGGTACTTGCTGCGGTGGATCGGGGTCCCGGTTCGCGTTCTCGACGGCGGATTCGCGGCCTGGGTGGCATCGGGGCAACCCGTCGATTCGGGAGAAGAGCTGCCGACCAAGGCCGCGGCCTTCTGGGAGGCTGCGGCCACGCGCCGCGCCTGGGTCAGCAAAGAAGAACTCGCCGAGCGAGCGGCCGACGATTCTCGCCCGCTTGTGTGCGGCCTGCCCGCCGGGTCATTCTCGGGTGCCGATCCGTCACGCTATAGCCGTCGCGGGCACATCCCGGGCAGCATCAACGTCTCGAGCCGCGACCTGTTCACTCCCGACGGGCACGTCAAGAGTCGCGTTGAACTGATCCTCGCCTATGACAATGCGGGGGTGGATGTCTCACCCGAGGCGACCGACGAAGTTCTCCTGTATTGCGGCGGCGGCATCTCTGCCGCCGGGAGTGCCCTCACCCTCGCGGCAATCGGCACGACCGATGTGCGCATCTATGACGGATCGCTCGAGGAATGGTCGGCCGATCCTCAGCTAGCCCTGGTCACCGGCGAGGCGAAGGGCTAGAGCCTCTCGCGCTCAGTTCGAGCGCGTCCACTTCTGGGTGATGACTGAGCCGCGCGGGTGTGTTGTCATCGCGTCACCCGTGCAGGTGAGCTCGATACCCACCGAATCGTCAAAGTCCGTGGTCGCAATCGTGAAGGGCGCTGGGTCGGGAACTGCCTTGTTGTTGAGCTTGAATTCCGTTGTGATCGAGGACGAGCTCGCGTCCCAGTTGCGAGGGATCGCGACATCCGAATTCACATAGGCCTTTCCGGTCGCGGGCCCTGTGTGCACTTGCGTTGCAATGAGAGCCTGGTCGGCGGCCGGCGCCGCAGTTACCGTCAGCGTGTAGTCGGAGACGACTTTCATCTCACCGGTCGTCGCCCACTCAAGCGTCTGGGTTCCGGTGGCGTCGACCTTGGTCGCTACGACCTTTCGCTTGACGAGGTCGGCAAGCACTTGAGCGGCGAGATCCTTGGTGTCGACTGTCCAGGTGTGACCTTGAGCGCACGCTGCGGCCCCCGTGAGCACGAGCCCGGTGCCCTGCGGTTGCAGAAGCGAGCATCCGGCGAGGCCGAAAATGACCAGCGCGGGAACCGCGAACAGCGCCGCGCGTCGAGTTCCGAACATTCCAACCTCCGATGCGATCTTACGGTGTCGTCACTTAGTCCCAGCCGAGGGTGTGAAGCGCCGCGTCATCTAAGCCATAGAAGTGACCGATCTCGTGAACGAGCGTCACGTGAATCTGTGTCTTCAGCTCGTCGAGGTCCGACGCAATTGCGAGAAGCGGCTCGCGGTACAGGACGATCCGATCCGGGAGCTCACCGTAGCCATACCGTCCGCGCTCGGTGAGGGCGATCCCGTCGTACAGCCCGAGCAGCGACATCCCGCCATCTTCGGGGAGATCTTGCGTGACGAAGACGACGTTGTCGAGCCCGTCGATCATGTCGTCGGGCAAGAGGTCGAGTTCGTCGATCACGAGTTGCTCGAATTCTTCTGGTCCGATGATCAGTTCACCGTTCACTCAATGACCTCCAAGATCGACCCTTGGAGGTAACCCAGCCAGTCATAAATGTCGTGAAGAGTGCGGTCCGACGCGCTCTCCGATCGCCCGGGATCCTCATCCGAGCTGATCTCGAGCCTGGCCGCAATCGTGAGCCTCAAGTCGGTCACTGTGCGCAGCCACGACTGGGTTGCCACTGGGTCGAGCCGGGCCGGTAGCGATTCGAGTGAGTGCACGACGGCCCGCGCATTCGCGATCTTGCGCTGGATGAGCGAGTGCTCGGTCAGTTGTCTGTGCTCGGATGCGGCGCGCGCATCTTCCCGATACGCGTCCGGCAGCAGGCGCGCGAGCGCCGGATCGAGACTGGGGGATGTGGCGCCGCCAATGCCGAGCTGCGCGAGGAGCGCATCCGCGGGCTCAGCGGCCTCCGCGGCGCGTTCGGCCAGGAGTTCGATGAGTTGTCCGGCGAGCTCGCTCATCAGCTCGGCGTGATCGCGCAGTAGCCGCACGATGATCGTGTCGCCTTTGCGCGTGACGGGTTTCACGCGTCATCCTTCGCGAGCGTTGCCCACAGTCCGAAGTCGTGCATGGCCTCTACGTGTCGTTCCATTTCTTCACGACCGCCAGCCGCAACAACTGCACGGCCCTCGTTGTGCACGAGGAGCATCCGGCGTTGGGCCTCGCCGGCACTGAAGCCGAAATAGCTGCGGAACACGTACGAGACGTAGGTCTGCAGGTTCACCGGATCATTCCAGACCATGGTGACCCACGGACTGTCGGTGAGGGAGGAAAGGTCGGTGTCAACGGCGACGTCTGCATCGGCCAGGGCCACTGTGCACCTCCTCGACAAAGAAAAAACGGCCTGACGTGGGTCAGACCGTTTTCACTTGGGGTGACCGACGGGGCTCGAACCCGCGACATCCGGCTCCACAAGCCAGCGCTCTACCAACTGAGCTACGACCACCATGCATCGCCGCCGAAGCGACAGTTCAGTGTAATACAGCCGGGCCGATGCTAAAGGCGTTCGGAGAATCCCGCTACGACCTCGGCCGAGATGACCTGCACGTCCTCGGTTGACGGGCCAGGCTCGGCAACGAACATGGCCTTGCGGTAGTAGTCGAGTTCGCGGATCGACTCGATGATGTCTGCGAGAGCCCGGTGTCCGCCATTCTTCGTCGGCGCGTTGAAGTAGACGCGCGGAAACCATCGGCGAGCGAGCTCCTTGATCGAGGAGACATCGATGCTGCGGTAGTGCAAGTGGCTGTCGACGCGCGGCATGTACTTCGCGAGGAACGTGCGATCGGTGCCGATGGTGTTACCCGCGAGCGGCGCGCTCTGCGGTGTCGGAACGAAGCGCAGGATGTACTCGTTGACGGCGTACTCGGCGTCGGCGAGCGCGACCCCGTTAGGGATCTCCTCGAGCAACCCGCTTTCCTTGTGCATCGCCAGCACGAAGTCGCCCATGTTGTCGTAGGCGGTCTGATCGGGCTTGATCACGATCGAGAACCCCGGGTCGACGGGCACGAGGTTGTAGTCGGTGATCACGACGGCGACTTCGACTAACTCGTCGATCCCGGAATCCAGACCGGTCATCTCGCAGTCGATCCAGACCAGCAGGTCAGCGGTTGAAGCCATTGCGCCATTCTATCGGTGGGATGCTCGCAGCCTTCGTGTGCCATACGACCCTGCCTGCCCGCATCCGAGTCTGCTAAGACTTGACCATGACTGAATCAACACCGCACCTCGCCCATGGCGACGAATACATCGTCTTCTATTCCGGCGGTCCCTATGACGGGCAGTCCGATCGCCGCATCAGCACCGACGGCACGTGGGAGTCCGAGATCACTGTTCTTGCGGCATTCGAAGGCAAGGAAGCTCAGGTCGACTACGGCTCGCCCGTCGCGCGGACCGTCGGGGATCAAGTTCAGGTGACGTACACGTGGGATGCCAAGGACAGCGAAGCTGCTCCCGCCGTCGAGGAGCGCTACGACGCCTAGGAATCAGGCCACGCAACCCGACGTTGTGTCCGGTGTGAATCTCCTCTTTTTCTCGTCGAATTTCTGCGAGCCGTGCATGATCACTCGCCGGGTACTCGTGGATGTCGCGAGATTGGTTCCGGCTGCGCACATCGCCGAGCTCGATGTTGTGCGCGATTCCGCTGAAGCCGAGCGTGCCGGCATCACGACGACACCAACGGTTGTCGTCGTCAAGGCGGACGGCACCGAGGTCTTTCGAGCGGAGGGCGTTCCGACCCTCAATCAGGTTCTCGTGGCGCTCGCCAAGGCTGTGTAAGCGCTGCTGCGGTATCGTTGGGCGATTCCCGCCCTCGTAGCTCAGGGGATAGAGCAGGAGCCTTCTAATCTCTTGGTCGCAGGTTCGAATCCTGCCGAGGGCACGAACCATGGGGGAGTAGCCGTGCACATCACGACCCTGACGCTCCCGAATGGCGCGCTAGTGGGCTGGGCCGAACCCACACTGGATGCGGTGGAACGAGTCGCCGCGCTCAACCGGCTTTCCGCGCTCGAGCGCGGCCGCGCGGCCGCCATGCCGCAGGTGGCGCAAGACTCGTTTCTCGTCGGCAGAGTCCTGTTGCGCGAAATCGCATCCGTGGTTGCGCGAGCCCCGGCCGACTCCATGGTCGTGAGTGCCCGCTGCCCGGACTGCGGCGGTGCCCACGGTGCTCCCGTGATCGAGGGCGCGACAGTCTCGGTGAGTCTGGCCCGCTGCGCGACCGCGGTTGTCGTAGCGGCCAGCGGCACCGGGCGAATCGGGGTCGACGTCGAGCAGCGCGACGGCACCGCTGATGACCGGCTCTCCGCGATCGAGACCCTCACGGGTGAACGGTCGCTGCGGCGATGGACGCGCACGGAAGCTGTGCTCAAGGCCGATGGGCGCGGGCTGCGCATCGATCCCGCGGACGTGGCATTCGACAGCGACAGTGCCTCGCTGCGGGGGAGCTCGCAGCGCTATCGGGTTTACGAGCCGGAACTCATCCCGGGCATCCAGGTGAGCGTCGCCTGGGCGGTCAACGCGTAACGCCGCCTAAGGAACGCGCGGCAAGGTCTTTCCGAATAACCACGTGTCGAACATTCGCTCTAGCGGCACGGGGGAGTGGGCCTGCGCTAGCGCGCGGAAGTCATCGGTCGTGACCGTACCGAACCGGTGCTCGCGAGTCCACTCGCGCAAGAGCGCGAAGAAGGCCGTGTCGCCCATCGCACGACGAACGGCGTGCAACGTGAGCGCGCCGCGTTTGTACACCCGGTCGTCGAACATGAGCGCCGGCCCCGGATCGCCGACCGTGATGTCGAGCGCTTGAGTGCTCAATTGCCGGCGGTATTGCCGAGCGAGGCCGTCTGCGCTGATGCTCCCGCTGTGCTCAGACCAGAGCCATTCGGCGTAGCACGCGAATCCCTCGTTGAGCCAGATGTCTTTCCAAGCAGCGAGTCCCACGCTGTTGCCGAACCACTGATGCGCCAACTCGTGCGCGACAAGCCTTTCTGCTGCTCCGTTGCCCTGCGCATGATTCGAGCCGAAGATCGCTAGGCCCTGAGCCTCGAGCGGAATTTCGAGCGCATCGGGCGTGACGACAACGGTGTAACCGTCGAATGGGTACGGCCCGAAGAGGTCGGTGAAGAGGGCCATCATGGGCTCGAGCGGTGCGAAGTCGCTC
>Ga0209511_1001072_pt1 | contig 25074 bp, 22 predicted proteins | sample SSSSmetaG_FD_184141 | JGI IMG/M metagenome (GOLD analysis project Ga0209511, IMG submission 184141) | Glacier valley bacterial and archeal communities from Borup Fiord, Nunavut, Canada, to study Microbial Dark Matter (Phase II) - ​SSSS... | ecosystem: Environmental > Aquatic > Freshwater > Ice >... | reverse complement strand
CTGCGGTCCGCGCCTGGTCGTGAAACCCCTCGGGCCTCGCCATGCGCTCGCGCACGAGCTCGCGCCAGCGCTTCCGGATCTGATCTTCGGTCGCGTCGACGGAAACCCCGATCAAAATCGCATCCGCGAGGGCTCTTGCCGCGTTGGTGGGGGAAGGCGGCGGTGGTGGCGGCGCGGCTCGCTTCTTGGCTGGCCGACTCTGCGACGCTCGCCGCTTCGGCGGGGCTCGCTTTGGTGGCGACGGTTGCGGCGGTACTTGGTGAGGCCACCCAAAGGGATTCGGCTGCTGCTGGCGCTCGGCGACTCTCCCTTTGGCTCGATAGGCCGGGGGCGGCGGAAGTCCAGCGCGCTTGGCGGCGTAGTGGACCAAAAAGGCGATTCCCACTTCGGCCACGCCGTATAGGAGCTGGCCTAAAAAGATGTCGCCCGGCGACGGCTGAACAGGCAGCGGCGGCGGTGGGTCGGCCTGGTCGTCCCTCTCGTAGCCGCTTTCGTAGCCGCCGGAGGTCTCGTAGCCGTCGAGGTCTGGATCGTTGTCGTCTCTGGGTCCCATTGGTGTCATGCCGATGCCCGAGCTTAGAACGGAGCTTCTTCGAGCGTGGTCAAAGAGTGCCCATCGAGCACGTTGTCCCGTGGCTTGAGCGACTGGATTAACTCGAACTGTCGATCTACGGCGTCGCTACCGTCGGCGAAAAGCTCGATTGCTGCCTCCACGTAGCCGGGGGCGTAGGTGGGCCCGGAGCCGCGCCCATCCCATGACCAAAGGTGACGTTTGAGTGTGCGGTCGAGATGCCCCCGGTGGCTCTCGCCGATGTAGAGGAGCTCGCCGCTCTGCTGGTCGCGAATGAGGTAGACGCCGTTTTGGTCTCTGATCTCCTCCGAAATCCACCCGGCAAATCGTCCGTCGCTGTCGATAGGGGATCTCCACTTCGACCTACGCGGGCGAGCGTTTCGCGGCTCGCTCGGACGTATTTGGTCCTCATCGAGATAGCGACGGGTGAGCATCCCCGCGAGGGTGCCCAAGGCAAAGGCTGCGCCGCCATAGACAAGCTGGGTCACGCGCCGAGAAGTCATCACTTTGCGACCGCGCGCAAAAGCAAAACCCCTCCGAGCACGCCAGCGCCCACGATGCCCCATTTTTTCCAGTCGGTTTTACTGGCGGTGGTGGTGTCGTCGCCAAAGTCTACCCGTGCTTGCGCTAGCAGGGCTTCCATCTGGCGGGCCAACGTGGATTCTTCAGCGTCGGCCTTGTTGTCGCGGAATTTTTCGGCGAGCTTGGTTGCTTCCTCGCTGATGGCCTTGATTTTGGCGAGTCGCCAAGGGTAAGGCGTCGTGGTCTGTAAAAGCGCATTGAGTCCAAAGAGTGCATCGCCGAAGCGCTTCTTCTCGACGGCGCCGTTTCTCCGCATCGGCCGCTCCTCGTAAACGACGAGATCCGGATCTGCGTCCGTTCTCGGGCAATGCCGTGGCCTTGGCCCCGTAGCTGTAGCTGTCGGGGCGCGAAGCGCCCACGGGTTACTAAACGTGGGCCGGTTGTCGTCGTCGTCTCTGCAAGACATTTTCCTCTCCTCCGTCGGGTCTGGATCCCTGCTCCGTACGGAGCAGAATGGGCGCCGGGGCGCCAGCCAGACGGGCGCCCACGGGCGCCCATCTGGCTTATCGTCGTCGTCGACTAGGAGAAATGGGCGTAAACCGCCATGCGTAGACGGTGGGGCTCAAGCTCGGTCCGGGTGGTCCCGCGCCATGGGATGGTGACGGTGAATTCTTGGCCCGCCTTGATGGCTTGGTCGTCGAGCTCGACGCCGCTGGCGTCGACGAAGCGGGCGCGGTCTGCGCGGACGAGCTGCGCAAGATCATGCGTGTCCCCTCCCGGCACGAGCTCCACCGCGCCAAAAGTCAGATCGCACACGGTGCACCCTAGGGGCGTGGTGAAAGAGAGCGGCGAGGCATCGTTCAATGCCGCTTCCTCTTCCTTCCGCGTCGTCGCTGTGGCGGTGAAGCGTGGGTTGTAGCAATACGCTTTCACCACGGTTTTGCCTGCTGCTGCGGCGGCCGCCGCTGCCGCCGCGCCGGCCCTTGCGGCGATATCTGCCGCTGTGTTTCCCATCGCCGCTGGCGTTAGCGGCGTGGTGGGAGCGAGCGCGCCGGAAGCGCTTCCGGCGCTTGTTCCGCTCGCTGGCGCGACGGCACCGCCTGCCGTGTCCGGCGGGGTGGCGGTAGCCATGGGATACGCCAGGTAGCTTGGGCCTAGGAACTGCTCGACCATGTTTGCTTCATCTGGCAGGCCCGAGCGGGTGGACGGTGAGCCGATGGCGGGCGGCTCGCTGCCTTGGGGAATGCCGCCGCTTGGCGACGGAAAACTCGCGTAAGTTGGATCGAAAAAATTCATTTGATACACCTCTCCTGTTGTTCTCGACCCGACAGCTACGCTGACGGGGCAAGGATTGGGCGCGGGCGGCCCCGAGGGCGTCCGCGCGGTCGTCGGGTGTCGCTCACCAGGCCAGCGCAGCGACGACGCTACGCGGCCACGACAATCAAGCGATGGAGCTAGCCGACCTTACGCTGACCGGCCAAAAGGTTGCCGACCTCATGAAGCTGCGCGTTACCAAGAGCGATCTGCGTGGCCACATTGGCGACCTTGTCTAGAAGAGCCTTCCGTCGCTCATATGCTTGCTGGTTGGCGGCGAAAATGAGCTGCCAGGCTGCCGCCACGCTCGGCGGAAGATCCTGGGGCATGGTCGGCGGCTGGGGCGGCGTGAGGAGCTCGGGGAGAACCTGAGCGCCAAGGGCGAGAAGGGGAAGCCACGGGTGTTTTGGCAAATCATTGGTAACCGAAGCTTCTGGAGCGGGGGCGCAGCGACTGATCATGGGGTCCTCCTTGCGGGTGATGAGCTGGAGCTGCTGTTGCTGGAGCGGCGTAATCTGCTGCATCTGCGACGAAGAAGCGGCGGAGGGGTCGATCCACCCGCCTCGCTGCCAGTCGTAGTACCAACCGGCTAGGCGGCTTCCCGCCTTGCCTTGGAGCTGGCGGCCCGACGGGATGGCCCTCTGTCCGCGCTGAAACCATTCGCGGCCGTTCCAGGTCCATGACGAATCACCGGCCACTTCGACCGTGCCAGCGGGTGGAAGATATCGGGGGTAAAGCTGAGACATTGGGCTTCTCCTCTTCTCTGCGGCGCCGCGCTTGGGCACCTTGGTTTATTGTCTTGAGCTATTGGGTTTTGCCGTCGCTGCGTCGGATGATTTAGGCCGCTTCCATCCGCCAAGCCTCCACCGGCGCGTCATCTCGCGGGAGCCCTAGGCTCGGCGCGTCCTCGTCGCCACTCCACTGCCGGCCCTCGGCCTGCCAATCGGCCATCATGTCGCCAGCGTCCTGCCGCTGGACGTAGAACACTCCGTCCTCCCCGTCGGCCTGGCGCCACAACGGCGGCAACGAATCCGGACCGCCCGTGATGAACGGATCGGCCGGGCCCCAAACATCGATCCCCGAGCCAGCGATCGGCATGCCGTCGGGACCAACGGGCACGCCTTGATCGTAGCCGCCCGGTTGTTGCGGGTAGTTGGGGTTGTAGTTGGGGTTCGGGTTGTAGTTGGGATCGTACTGTCCCTGGTTGTTGGGGTTCGGAGGCGGCGACGGATACGGGTAGGGATTCGGCGCCGGCACCGGCACCGGACGAACTGGAGGCGGACCCACGTAGACGGGTCGCCCGCCCTGAAACGGAGGCCGTCGAACCTGCTGCGGCGGGGGGTAATATGCCTGGCGCAAGAGCTGCGCGTGCTGCTCGGCGTGCTGCTCAAGCGCGGCCTGAAGATCTTCGCGTGTCACGAGATCCGCTTGGCGCGGCTTGGTATTGGTATTGGGGTTCGTCGTCGCTGCTGGCTTCGTCGACAGATCGATAGCCGTCAGTCCCGAGCCTAGGCCGAGCACGGCAGCGGAGAGCGTTTGCAGGACGCCAGGGGGAGCCAATACCGTACCGAGGGCACCAGCACCCGCAGCGAGGCCGGCGACGGTGCTTGAGCTCAGCCGCGTGCGCTTGGCGAGTTGCAACGCCAAGAGTCCCATGGCCACCCCGCCGCCGACGGCGGGCAAGGTAGTGGTCATGAAATTGGTACCCGCCTTTCTCGACGACACCGCCGCGTTTCGGGGGCGGTGATTTTTCCGCTTCGTCATCGTCGTCGCTCTCGGCGCTGGCTTAGGTGGGCGGCCAGCCAAACGCATTTTGGTTTTCTGGGGCATAGGTGCTCTCTCCTTTGTTCGTCGTTTGTGCGGGCACCACGGCCGGCGCCAAGCTTGGCGGGGTCGGGCTAGTCGGCTTTGCTGACGCCGGTTGCGTCGGTTGCGTCGGTTGCGGTTGCGTCGTCGTCGTCGTCGGTGGATCTTTAGCCAGTAGTCCCGCGTCTTGCTCGACCTTGCCGAGCTGGTCAGCAATCGACCCAGCGCCGAAAATTCCGAGGATTCCCTTCCCTATCGGATGCAAGACCCCAAACACATCTTGGGCGCTGACATCTCTGCTCGGCCGCATCGGTCCACCCGAACGCAGAATCTTGCCGAAGGTCACCCACGGGTACACATCGCGTCCGGGGAATACGTCGAGCGCGCGCCAGCGGTCTCCCAGTCTTTCCACCACCCCCGTATGTCGCGCGGGCGCGTCGATGGTGACGGCCAAGCGCCGGATCGCCGGATCGAGAATTTCCAGAAGGACGAGCGCCCCTAGCGTCCGCTCAAAGCAATTGGGATCGAGTGGGAACACCCTCATCCGTTGCCGCACATCGCACGAGACGTATTGCAGCGCTTCCCGCCCGTCGTCGTCACTCTGCGGCAACGACTGAAAATATTCGACGACCGCCCGTCGGGAACCTAAGTGCTTGGCCATCCGTCGGGCGACCGTCCCTTGGGCGAGCTCCCGCGCAAGCTCGGTGAGCTGACCTAGGCACGCTTCATCGTTGACCGGATCGAGGATCACGGCGGCGCTCTGTCGACCTACTTGACGCTTCCGTTGTGTCCGTTCTGATGATGGCCGTTCGCTTCGCTTGCGCTTGCGCACGACGGGGGCGGCGGCGCCTCGTTGCGCGTCGTCGTCTGGGCCTGGGCCTGCTGCTGAAACATCTGCATCACCATCGGCAGCGCAGCGCCGACGTTGCGAAATAGATCGGCGCCCTTATCGAGGATGCTGTCCACCTTGTGCGTCATCCTCTCGATGGCCTCGGGCGTCCACGGCTCCGGCTGTGGCCCGCCGTCCTGGCCGTCGTCTTCCTCTCCATCGTCGTCGTCGTTTCTGCCTTCGGCCTCTCCGCTGGCGTCGAGCACCACCGGACGAACCCGCGCATAGCCTTGGGCCAGTCGCTGATTGGTCTGGCTCATGGCCTGCGACATGTCCCTGACCGCCTGCGCGAGCGCTTGCACGGCTGCGGTGTCGCGCTCTAGCATCTTGTCGACGATCTTCTCTAGCGAGGCTGCCAGCATGCGCGACGTCGTCTCGGACGACTCGCCCCGGTCTCCACCTTCGTCGGGCGCTGACGACTCGTCTTGCTCACCCTCGGGCGGTCGCAACTGTGCGCTAGCACAGATGCTGCCGAGCACGGGCACCCCCTGCCGGTCACACGGCAACAACCGAAATTTTCCCCACGCCTGGAGCCGAGCGCCGACGAGCGCCGCGCGTAGATCTTCGGGCCGGCTATCGATGGGGATCTCTAAAACCTTGTCGTCCGCGTCGTAGAGCGTTTCGGCACGACCTTGGCGCCTCGATGCCCGCTGGATCCGCCACCCGGTCGCTTCCTTCGGCAAGGAGAACCCTTTGCCGTCCTTGTCGATGGCGAGGGGGTGAAAAAACTGCTCTGGCGCTGCCATGGTGGGGACCCTTTCAGCCTGCGGGCTAAGAGGCTGGTCCGTCGACAAAACCCCCTAGGTTTGCCTACGTCCGCCGAAAGAGATCCCAAGATGCTAGGGGCGGCGTCTTGCGTCCAATGCAAAAAGTCCGCCCAATGCGAAATCATTGGGTTTTTATTTGGATTTTATTGCCTTTTTATTTGGTTTTTATTTCCGCCACTATTTCCAGTCGATTGAAATTATTGAGTAAATCAGGCTGTTTTTTCGGCCGTTTTTTCTTTGCTCTAAGCCCCGGACTCGATCGAGGGAACCGATAATCACAGTCGCACGAGGCTGCAAAGAACTCGGCTGGCCCCACGTCAAGGCGCAATTGATGGCCGGCGAGGCGCCGCAGGTCAACATGCTGCCACCAACGGCGGGCGTGATACGCTGTCTGTCTGACGGTGCATTTGCCGACACCGGGGGGACACATGGCGTTTGAGGAAGACATCACGCGACACGCGGAGCAGATCAAGACTCGTTTGCCGCACATCAAAGGCGAAGAGGCCTCGAAGCAAGCTCTGGTAGTTCCGTTCCTGCAGGTACTTGGCTATGACGTGTGGGATCCACGCGAAGTCCAGCCTGAGTACATCGCTGATTTCGCCAAGAAGAAGACCAGTGGTCAGATGGAGAAAATCGACTACGCCGTTCATCTTGGCGGGGTGCCAATCATCTTCATCGAATGTAAAACCGCGGAGCGAGACCTCGATGGGCATGACGCGCAGCTCGCTCGCTATTTCAACGCAACTCCGTCGGTGAGATTGGCAATTCTAACCAATGGAGTGCGCCTAAAGGTATTCACGGATCTTCAACAGCCCAACATCATGGACGACAAGCCATGGATGGACGTCGATCTGCGAAGTGTGAAACCAGCTGAGATCGATGCGCTCAAGCGTTTTCGTAAAGCGGACTTCGCCGCCGACCAAGTGGTGAGCCTCGCCGAGGAAATGGTGTACTACAACGTTCTCGTTCAGTTCATGGCGTTGCAGTTGCGTGAGCCAAGCGAGGCGTTCGTGCGATTCGTTGCCGGCGAGATTCCGACCATTGGGCGAATTACATCGAAAATCGTGGAACGCTTGGGGCCGGTGCTTCGTAAAGCGATCCAAACCTCCATCGTCGAGCATGTCGCGCGATCGTTTGGCCGCGAACCCGATCCGGTGATAGAGGTGCCTGCGCAGGTGGTCGTCACGCCCACCGTCGTCGCAGGCGGCGAAGCGCGCGAGGGTGTGGTCACGACTGCCGATGAGCTTCAGTGTTTCGCGATGATCTCCGGCATGGTCAAGGAGCTGCACCCTGACGCTGTCGTCTCCTATCGCGACTCGAAGAGCTATTTCACCGTCATCATCCAGAAAAACCTTCGAAAATGGTTTGTCCGGCTCGGCGTCGAGCGCCAGCCTTTTTGGGTCGCGCTTCGTCACATCAAGGTGGAAGAAGCCAGACGCCTGTGCCCCGGCGTAGAGGTCAGCGAGGGTGGCGGCTACGGGGACTGTCGCTTTACCATCAAGGCGCTGCCCGAGCTGGCCAAGCTACGCTCAGTGATTCTGGCGTCGTATAAGGCGGAGGCGGCGAGGGTGGTCGAGGAGTTGGAATCGGACGTACCGCCCGGAGAGCCTCCATCCGGCCCCAAGATCAATCCTGCGATTAGCTGAGGGTTGGTTCTGCCGCAGTGCCCACGGTCTCCTGACTACTTCACGGCGGACTACAATGGCCCATGACAAACCATGACCACACGATACTCAAACAATGCCGGATATAGCGGTTTCCGTCGACGCGACCGAAGATCAGATCCGGAAGCGCTGGCGCGAGCTCGTGCGCGAGCGCATGGCGAGGCCCGAGGGGTTTCACGACCAGGCGCGGACCGCAGCGGGCGCGGCCTCGACCGCGCGCTATGTGACGGCCAAAAACAACTTAATCGAACGCGCTCGAGCTCGTGATGGGATGGGCGGGCGTGGTACGCGATAGCGACGGTAGCGAGGCTGCCCTAACGCTCTTGGTCCTTGGGGGCGGGGCGTTGGCGGCTTGGTATTGGTGGGGGAGCGGAAGGCCCGACGACGGGCCGGGACGGGCAATTCCATTGACGCCTACGACGACGACACCAGACGGTGCTACTACGGTTTCAGACGAAGCGGAGGCGCTCGGGCGGGTGATTACGTCGGAAGCTGACAGCTACTCGGAAGCCGAGCGGCGGGCGATTGGCTGGTGTGTGCGCAACCGGGCGCATCGCCGAAAAACGACAGTCGCCCGTCTGGTCTGCAATCCCTGTGGGCCTTGCTGTAAGGGCCGACCGTTCTCATCGGCCAGAGCGGCCAAGGCTCGCGATCTGACACTCGCTCGCGAGATCTTCGACGCGGACCCGAGCCGCGATCCCGTGGGCGGAGCGGGCGCTTTTTTTGAGCCGCGCCTACAAGACAAATGGGTCAAGGAGGGACGCCCCGGCTATCGGCTCGACGCCGAGGCGCTCCGCGCCAAATGGCGGAAGGATGGCCAACGTCAGTTGGCCACAGTCGGCGCGTTCGAGTTTTGGTCATGAGCCGCGACGACGCCAAGGGTGGTTTGCCGGTAGGCTCCGACTCGAATGGATGAGCTAGAGCGACTGTTGCGCGAGATCGAAGCGGAGCTACGGGCCTTTGACAAGACAGCAAGCCTCACAGAGCGGGTACGGATGACCCTGGATTTCATTCACCTCATGCCGAAGCTCGACGCCACGGCACGAGCGGCGCAGCTCGCGGCTACCAGCGCCGCCGAAAACGTCAGGATGTCAGCTCTTGCATTTCGCGTTGCCGACGCTGCGAAGGCTGCCATTGCGGCAGTAGAGCGCATGCAAGCCGAATGGCCGGAGAAGCGGAACTAGGGCGCCCGCGGGCGCCCGCTACTTGATCGGAACCTGCATCAGCCTCGAAGCGCGCCGACGAGTCTCGGCGCCGCGCTTGTCGTAGCCGGCAGTGGTTCCCGCGTCGCTGTGGCCTAAGAGCTGTTGGACCGTCGACAAGTCGGCGCCGCGGTCGAGGAGTTCGCCGCCGAACGTGCGGCGAAAGTCGTGCGGCGTGAGGTGATCGAGCCGCGCCTCGGTGCGTCGCTCCAAGAGAATTTCCCAAAACCGATACGCGCTGAGGCGCCGTTGCGGCTCGATGCGGCCCGACTTGAGAAGGCAGCAAAAGATCGGGCCGGGCTCTGGCCCCCGAAGCCTGAGCCATTCGGCGAGGGTGGCGTGTGCCTCATCATGCAAGTACGCCTCGCGTGGTGTCGCGTTTTTGGTTTTGGTTAGGAGAAGCGTTCCCGTCGCTGTGGTGTAATGGGCGAGGTCAGTAGAGACCAACTCCGTCCGGCGGGCGCCGGTATGGATGGCGGTAGAGAGTAGCGCCGCGTCACGACGGCCGCGGATGGTGGGATCGCTCGCGCAGACCTCAAAGAGCGCGCGCAGCTCACCGGGCGCCAGGTGGCGCCCGGTAGGAGCCGACTTGCCTTTGATGCCGTCCCAGTCCGTTACTGCGGCGAAGTGGGCAGGGTCGACGAGGCCGAGGCGCCTGCAGGCGCGGAGGACGCCCGAGAGCGCCGCCAGTCGCTTACGGGCGGACGCGGGCGCGCCGCACTCGGCGACCGCTTGGGCGCGCATGGCTTGGGTGTGGCTGTATTGGAGGGTCCACCATGCAAAGGACCAGGCGCCGACGCGGCCGGCCGTGGCACCGCGCGCCAGAGCCTGCAAGCTCGACAGCATGGCTGGCCGGCTGCCTTCACTAAGGCCGAGGAGGAACGAGGCCACGGGATGCGCGTAGACCGCGCCGAGCTGCGCCAGGGCCACCGTGGGGGGCGCCTCGTCGAGCTGCGCCAGGGCTTCCAGCTCGGCACCCGGCCGACGGGTCGTGACGACTTCAAGCGCGAGCTGCGCCGGAGCGCTCACTGTTGCTTGGTCCGTTCGGCGGCCCACCACGTTGCCGCGTCGTCTAGGGCGGCTTCCCAGGTTGTGGCCTGACCGATGATGCCGAACGGCTCCGACGGTACGCGCTGGAAAAGAACCATCTTCATCCCCGGTCCGTCGGGGCTGTCTTCCGTGACGAAAGGGGCACTGTAGCCACCCTGGGGCAAGGTGCCAGCGGCGGCCCGGCGTCGAATCTCGGCAACCACGTCAGCGTGCGCAAGCTTTGTCATGGGCCGATCTTACGCTGGGCCTCTGACATAGCCCGCGAGAAGCCCACTTCTCGGGGCCTATCCCTGCAAAGGGGGTGCAGATCGAAAGAAGGGATTTTACGAAAAACGGAAGGGCGGAAGCTTCTAGCGGGACTCGACAACGAGAGAAACAGTGCTCTTATTGTCGAAGTCGAGCCCCGGCGTGCCGAGGCCGCCGCAGCCGATGCTGAGAGCCACCGACGAGTGCGGACCGACGGTGCCGGACTTATTCTGATGTTGATCCTTGGCGAAGCGGATGTTGAAGGCGGCATCGGGTTGGGATGCAATTATTTGGGGGCATGAGTAGACCTCAGCGACGGCGTTTGCAAGCTGCCGCGTTCGGGATTAGCATTGTTCGCATGTGGCTACTGGGGGCGGTGGTTCTGGTGTTGAGCTTGGTGGGGTGCGCGAAGGTGCCGCCTGATACGTCCGCGGAAGTCGCCGCACTAAGGGCCGAGATCGCGCGGATTCAAAAGGGGGAACCGATTGCCGTCTTGTCGCCGCCGCCCGATATGACCGAGGCTCCCGACTGCCTAGTCTCGGTCGTCGACTTCTCGACTCAGATTGACTCCGACCTGCTAGGCAAGCGGCTCGTGCTGTCGGTGAAGGTGAAGAACAATTCACCTCATCGAGTGAAAGCCTGGCGCGCCGTCATGCACATCTACGATGCGTTCGGCTCCGATATCGCATCCGGTGGTGTTCGTGAGGAAACGTCAAGCATCCAGACGGGCAAGACCGCGACGACCACGTTTGAGTTCCGGGACAATCGGTTCATTCCAGATGAGCCATTCGATCGTATCGCCGTGCTGTCGAAAGAAAACACCGTTGTCAAGCTGACCGACTGCACGCTTTCGTATGGAACGAAATAGCGCCGAATTTTGTATTTTCAACGATCTCAAAGATCTTTTGCCGGCGGAGGCCATGGGACTCTTGGCGTTGCAACTCGCCAAGCGCACGCGGCTGGTTAGCTGGCATTCTCTACTGAAAGTGCCAGAGGGGTGCGGCTGAATCACTTACCAAATAGAAGTTGGTTGGGCCAAAAGCCCAGCAGTCACGAATGTTGTTCGCAGTCGGTGGCGTGAAGGCTGCCCATCCAGATCCAGTGTTCTGCACGACGGCGCCAGGCGCACCGACAGCAATCGCGTTCGTCGATCCTGTGCCGCAGATTGAAACGATATTGCTGGTGGTGTTGCTGGTCTGATTGTTCCACGTAGCGCCGACATTTCCAGTTTGAATGATCTTACCCGTGGTATCTCCGACGATAACATTGTTTGCAGCGGCTGCGTAGACGGCTTCATAAATAACAGTGGTTCCCGACGGCGTAATAGGAGTCCAAACGCCGTTTCCCGTTGAGTGAAGTATTTGCCTGTAACCGGTCGCGTAGATATCACCCGCGCCCGAACCACTAATTGAGAAAAGAGCCGCCGCCGTCCCGCTTGTTTGCTTGGTCCAACTGCCCGTTCCTGTTGAGTGCAGAATCTCTCCGCCGTATGTGACGGCGTAGACATCAGACAATCCGCTTCCCCAGACGCGCTGAATGTCGCTGCTTGTACCGCTCGTTTGTTTCGTCCAAGCGCCCGTGCCCGTTGAGTGCACAATAGTGCCACCAGAACCCACGGCGTAGATGTCGGATGAGCTACTTCCCCAAACCGAATAAAGAATGCTCGTGACACCACTCGTTTGAGCCAGCCATGCTCCCCCACCCGCCGAATGCTGAATAGCACCGCCGTTTCCGACGGCGTATACATCCGAGCTGCTGCTTGCCCAGACCCCTCTCAGTTGGGCGCTGCTTGGCTCCGCATAGAAGGCCGGCGGGGCATTGGTGAGATCTTGCCCAATCAGGTCAGGTGGTGGTGGCGTGAGGTCAGGAAGCATGGTCATGTCAGGATTGGCCATGTCGACATCAACGGTCATATCCTGCGGCATCGAAAAATCCGAGCCGACAGGAGCGTCGTAGCAGCTCGTTTTGCCCGACGTCGCGTCGTATCGAAAACCCGATGGGCATGTCGGATCGGTAAGAGCACACACTCCAGAACCCCCTGCTCTGTCAACGCAAATGCCGCGCTTGGGCGGCACGTCGCATGCGGGATCGGTTTGACAAACAAACGTCGGCCTTGGACTACTGCAAGCGGAACCGGCGACCAATATAATTATCCCGATATGTCTCATAGTCGTTCCGCTTCTTTTCACAGTGAACCTCCCACAACGAAATGACCGCCGTTTACAGACGGTGACAAGGACAGGACCGCTCCACGACGACGCGAGGAAACGCCAATCAACACCGCGCCAGTGATTGCGATAGCCACGCCAACCCCAAGAAGCGCATAGCCAGCAGCCTGATACGTGTCGGCAGATTGACCAAGCTGCATTTGCTCCGCGAGAAGCATCGTACGACTGGCATCGGCACGGAGGCTCGCGCTCTTTCCAAGTAGCCCACCACCCGTGCCCGCCACTGCGACGCCTAGCGGCAGGGTAACAAATCCGGCAATGGCCATTGGTCGAGTGTACCAATGGTTTTGATCGATCGACGGAAGCGACGGCGGGCGCGGCTGCGCTGCCTTGGATGCGGGACCGTCGGGCCCAACTGGAGTTGCAGAGTCGGGCGGTGCTGCCTTGCTTTTCTCGGTAGCAAGTATCAGCGGCTCAAGCTGCGCGATCTGCTCTTGCGCGTCCTGTAGACGAGAACCGGACGGAGCCTTGGCCAAATATTTTTTGTAAAACACCACGGCGAGAGGGAGCTGACCCAGCTTGCGGTGAGCTTGCCCCAACGAGAAAAGAAGCAGCGACGCCGGATAAATTTCGTAGGCTGCTTTGCATTCGGCAATCGCCCTGGCGTACTCAGCGAGGTCATAGGCTCTCAGGCACGCTTGACTATGCTTCACGGCTTCCGGCGGTGGTGGCTCGCCCGCATACAGCGACGTGGAGAAACTGGTAACCGCGAACAGGATGATGAGACAGGAGGCGCTGCGCATTATTGGCCCACGAGGCGGGTGGGAATCATAGGCCCATAGGCTACGGAAAACCATCTGCGCCAAAAGTGCATCATCTCGGCCCCTCCTCGCAAGACGAGACTGACGGAGCCAACGGCAACCGTCAATTGAATTCGGGCGCCACCGGGCGCCCGCTGACACCCACAGCCTACCGGCGAGACTTCAATCTTATGTACTAGTACATAAGATTGGGTCGGCCGCTCGAGCTCGCGTGCGGGCGCCCGCGGGCCACCGTTAAAAGTACGCGGTCCTCTTGCGGCGGGGTTAGGATGCCGACCATGCGCAAGGTCGTAGCGGTCTGGAGTCAAAAGGGCGGCGTCGGAAAGACGAACATCGCGACCAATCTCGCCGCCCTCGCTGTGTCGTCGGGAAAGCGTGTGCTACTCGTCGACTCCGACGAGAAACAAGCGGCGGCGACGGAGTTCGGAACCAAGGCGAGGCAGACCGCAGCAAAGGGCCGGCCGCACACGGGCGCACTTACGGTCCTTTCTGGCGACGACAGAGTGCACCTCACGTTGCCGCGGCTCGTCGAGAACTACGATCTCGTCGTGATTGATTGCCCAGGATTTCAGACGCGGGCGCAACGCTCGGCCCTTATGGTCGCCGACGTGATTGTCGTCCCTGTCGGGGGAGGGCCGAGCGACCGCGTTGGACTTGCGGAAACGGTGAAAGAGCTGGGGCAATTGCAAGCCTCCCTCGTGGCCGACGGTCGAGCGGCGATCCGAATTCTTGGCGTACCGTCGTCGGTGGACCTTCGCCGGGCGGTGGGGCATCGAGCCCGTCAGTTTCTGGAATTGATCGACCTGACGGGCTGGCAAGTGGCGAAGACGACCATTGCCGACCGCTCGGAGTACGTCGAGAGCGCCGACCTGGGCGAACCCGTCACGACCTACGCACCGAAGAGTGAGGCAGCCAAAGAACTGCGGTCGTTCGCCGCCGAAGTTAACGCGATGTTGGAGGCAAAACCAAATGTCAAAAAGAAGGGCGCCGCCGCCCGTCTCCGTTAGCAAGCCGCAAGCTGCACCCAGCATAGATTCATATCTTGAGCGAGATCGGGTGCCCGCGGGCGCCCCCTCGGGTGCCCGCAAGCCGGACACGCGCGAAAAGATCCGTATCCGTCGACGAGACGGCGCCGAAATCCAGCGGTTGCACGCGTGGATCTCGGTGGATATCCACGCGTGGCTGACCGACTGGGCCAAGGCCAACCGATTTGAACTTGGCGAGGCTGCCGAGCTGGCGGTTTCAGCTTTCCGCGAGGCACAGCCGAAAACAAAGGGCCGCAAGCGCTAGGGGTCCTCGGGTAGGACAACGCGGCCGTAGCTATTGCGCCATTCGAGACGGCCACGGGCGCGCCGAAAGTCTCGGCGCAGGGTTTCGGGCTCAACCGGCGGCGCTCCGAGCATCGCCAGAAATTGGCCGAGAAAATGCGCCCCCATCGCCTCGCCTTGAGCCGTTCCGGGGATCGGACGTGCTTGGGGTGGGTCGGATGCCTGAAAATCGCTCCTGCGGGGTCCTGTGCGCTTTGGCGCTGTGTTTGGTGCCTTGCGCCGCCCTCCCCCGTCGTTAGCCCGGAAGCGCTTCGACCATTCGCCGCGGCTTGGATCCCAGGTCCGTTTTTCGTACCAGGCACGGGCGCGCTCTACCCGCCCGAGGCGCCCGAGGGTGTCTTGGGTCAACCCGGAGGGTGAAAATAAAAGTTGTCCACAGGCCGACTCGTTCGCGCGCGCGTGTTTGTCTTTAGTTTGCTTCGAAGAAGCAAAATAAAGCTTCTGACGGCTGTTAACTGGCTCCCAACGCCGACGGGCGGCAGCGCTTGCACGGCGCGAGCGGTTTGCGGCAGCGGAGAGCTGCCGAACGCGCCAGATCGCGCGCTTGAGCTGGAACGACTCCCACGCGGCGCGCAGCTCGGGCCCTGGCTCGTAGAGGTTGCAGGTTTGCCAGAGCTTGTCAGCGTCGTAGCGGTCGCGCTCGAACATGGGCACCTTGCGGAGGTACCCGAGGCGCACCGCCGAGCGCACCGCGTTGCGTGCGGTGCCCTCGGTGGTGTTCATCAGCTCGGCCAGGCCCTTGTACGTACAGGCCAGCGCCGAGCGACCGAACGCGAACACCAGCGCCACCACCCCGACGACGCGGGCTTGTGTGGCGCTTGGCCACTTCGACAAGTCGAGCCCCAAGCGCTCGGACGTGTACACGCGCGTTTTCTTGGTGCTCACGCGGGTGATGACGTACGCGCCGGAGAGCGCCCCACGACGCAGCGCAACGCGCTGCGCTTCGTGCAGCTCGTGGTCGCGGATTTCGCCGATCTTGAACGCGCGGCGGCGTGTCCAGTTGGGATTGAATCCCGCGAAGGGCAAGCCCAAGCGGTCGCGGTTTACGTCTCGAAATGTCGACGCGCCCCGAAGGGCGTGGGTGCCGACGAAGGGCGTAGCTTCGCCCTTGCGGCACACGGTGGCAGTTTGCATACCCGTGTCCTTTCTCGTTGGAGAAGGACCGGAAGAGGCCACCAAGCTTGACCCGTACGAGGTACGGGCCTAGGATTTCCATGGGCAGAGAAATCACAGCAGCTTAGTGGGTCCCTTTTTCTTCCGGACCTACTCGCGAAACCCCTCCCTCGGTGTTGAAGCACCGTCGGAGGGGTTTCGTGTATGTGGGCTACGCCTTATGTTCGGCGGTGCCCTCCCGCGCTACGGCGTGGCGGGAAATTTGACTCGGCGGTGTCGTCGGTGGTGCCAAACAGTCGATCAAGATCGATGCCGTGCTGTAGGGCCTTGGGCGTCGGGTCTTTCTCTAGTTCCTTACACGCCCTCATGACGATGCTACCGACGAAGTGAGAGACAACCATCTGTCGTCCCTCCGCCGCTTCGGCAATGACTCTTTTGTCTTGTAGGCTCAACGAAAGAACCTGTTTATGCGCGCGCTCATGGGGGGCCTTGGCGGGCCTCCCCGGACCCCGCCGCTGGGGACCCTGGGCGAGATCTCTCTGTTGCTTGGATGTTTTGCTGCGCATGGCCTCTAATTTCCACGCGACCGGAAAACTATGCAAACATTTTCTTGTGCGCTGCGAAATAAAATAAGCATCGAGGGCCCCGGCAATAGCGGGGCGCCGGTGGACGCCCGTGAGCGCCCGGCAGGGCGCCGGTGGACGCCCGTGAGCGCGCGGCAGGGCGCCGGTAGACCGACTGTGTGACCTGCAACCCATCGATCTAGTAGGTTCTACTTGGTACAAGTTGCGCTAGCGACGGTGTGGCGGTACGCGACGGGCCATGTGGCGAATTGGTACAGCGGCCGAAATACAGCGACGGCAAATGCTGATATTCGACGGATGGTTTCGAGTGGCGCGCGTTGGCGCGTGGCGTTTCGGGACATCGCCACTGCCGGCGCAGGATGTGCGAAGATTGCGAACATGGCCATTGGCATATGGTTCGTCGGGGTGGGGTTGGTGATTGGCGGGCTGGTAACGCTGGCAGCAGCCACGCCACACCAGGACCGGCGCTTCAAGACTGGCTACAAGGACAATGCGACCGTCGACGCGAAAGCGTTTCGGATTGGCGTGATTCTGGCAATTGTCGGTCTGGTGATTGCGCTCGGATCATGCGGCCCATGTGCTCAAGCCGTGATGACCCCCGATATCAAGCGGGCGCCGGTTGAGAGGCGCAGGTGGGCATCTGGTCCGGATATGACCGTCGCCGTCGAGGGACCGCCTGACATGGCACACCGACGCAAGCGCCACAAGGTCAAGGCCGAAGCCGAGACGCCAGCTCAGGAAGTCGAGCAGCCGGCGAAGGTCGAGCCGGGGGTATTGGAGCCGTACTGACCTCGTCAGCGCGCCTCTATTCCACAAGCCAAAAGCCTCGCGAGCGAGTGTCAGATCGCGAGCCTTGGCCGCTCTGGCCGATGAGAACGGTCGGCCCTTACAGCAAGGCCCACAGGGATTGCAGACCAGACGGGCGACTGTCGTTTTTCGGCGATGCGCCCGGTTGCGCACACACCAGCCAATCGCCCGCCGCTCGGCTTCCGAGTAGCTGTCAGCTTCCGACGTAATCACCCGCCCGAGCGCCTCCGCTTCGTCTGAAACCGTAGTAGCACCGTCTGGTGTCGTCGTCGTAGGCGTCAATGGAATTGCCCGTCCCGGCCCGTCGTCGGGCCTTCCGCTCCCCCACCAATACCAAGCCGCCAACGCCCCGCCCCCAAGGACCAAGAGCGTTAGGGCAGCCTCGCTACCGTCGCTATCGCGTACCACGCCCGCCCATCCCATCACGAGCTCGAGCGCGTTCGATTAAGTTGTTTTTGGCCGTCACATAGCGCGCGGTCGAGGCCGCGCCCGCTGCGGTCCGCGCCTGGTCGTGAAACCCCTCGGGCCTCGCCATGCGCTCGCGCACGAGCTCGCGCCAGCGCTTCCGGATCTGATCTTCGGTCGCGTCGACGGAAACCGCTATATCCGGCATTGTTTGAGTATCGTGTGGTCATGGTTTGTCATGGGCCATTGTAGTCCGCCGTGAAGTAGTCAGGAGACCGTGGGCACTGCGGCAGAACCAACCCTCAGCTAATCGCAGGATTGATCTTGGGGCCGGATGGAGGCTCTCCGGGCGGTACGTCCGATTCCAACTCCTCGACCACCCTCGCCGCCTCCGCCTTATACGACGCCAGAATCACTGAGCGTAGCTTGGCCAGCTCGGGCAGCGCCTTGATGGTAAAGCGACAGTCCCCGTAGCCGCCACCCTCGCTGACCTCTACGCCGGGGCACAGGCGTCTGGCTTCTTCCACCTTGATGTGACGAAGCGCGACCCAAAAAGGCTGGCGCTCGACGCCGAGCCGGACAAACCATTTTCGAAGGTTTTTCTGGATGATGACGGTGAAATAGCTCTTCGAGTCGCGATAGGAGACGACAGCGTCAGGGTGCAGCTCCTTGACCATGCCGGAGATCATCGCGAAACACTGAAGCTCATCGGCAGTCGTGACCACACCCTCGCGCGCTTCGCCGCCTGCGACGACGGTGGGCGTGACGACCACCTGCGCAGGCACCTCTATCACCGGATCGGGTTCGCGGCCAAACGATCGCGCGACATGCTCGACGATGGAGGTTTGGATCGCTTTACGAAGCACCGGCCCCAAGCGTTCCACGATTTTCGATGTAATTCGCCCAATGGTCGGAATCTCGCCGGCAACGAATCGCACGAACGCCTCGCTTGGCTCACGCAACTGCAACGCCATGAACTGAACGAGAACGTTGTAGTACACCATTTCCTCGGCGAGGCTCACCACTTGGTCGGCGGCGAAGTCCGCTTTACGAAAACGCTTGAGCGCATCGATCTCAGCTGGTTTCACACTTCGCAGATCGACGTCCATCCATGGCTTGTCGTCCATGATGTTGGGCTGTTGAAGATCCGTGAATACCTTTAGGCGCACTCCATTGGTTAGAATTGCCAATCTCACCGACGGAGTTGCGTTGAAATAGCGAGCGAGCTGCGCGTCATGCCCATCGAGGTCTCGCTCCGCGGTTTTACATTCGATGAAGATGATTGGCACCCCGCCAAGATGAACGGCGTAGTCGATTTTCTCCATCTGACCACTGGTCTTCTTCTTGGCGAAATCAGCGATGTACTCAGGCTGGACTTCGCGTGGATCCCACACGTCATAGCCAAGTACCTGCAGGAACGGAACTACCAGAGCTTGCTTCGAGGCCTCTTCGCCTTTGATGTGCGGCAAACGAGTCTTGATCTGCTCCGCGTGTCGCGTGATGTCTTCCTCAAACGCCATGTGTCCCCCCGGTGTCGGCAAATGCACCGTCAGACAGACAGCGTATCACGCCCGCCGTTGGTGGCAGCATGTTGACCTGCGGCGCCTCGCCGGCCATCAATTGCGCCTTGACGTGGGGCCAGCCGAGTTCTTTGCAGCCTCGTGCGACTGTGATTATCGGTTCCCTCGATCGAGTCCGGGGCTTAGAGCAAAGAAAAAACGGCCGAAAAAACAGCCTGATTTACTCAATAATTTCAATCGACTGGAAATAGTGGCGGAAATAAAAACCAAATAAAAAGGCAATAAAATCCAAATAAAAACCCAATGATTTCGCATTGGGCGGACTTTTTGCATTGGACGCAAGACGCCGCCCCTAGCATCTTGGGATCTCTTTCGGCGGACGTAGGCAAACCTAGGGGGTTTTGTCGACGGACCAGCCTCTTAGCCCGCAGGCTGAAAGGGTCCCCACCATGGCAGCGCCAGAGCAGTTTTTTCACCCCCTCGCCATCGACAAGGACGGCAAAGGGTTCTCCTTGCCGAAGGAAGCGACCGGGTGGCGGATCCAGCGGGCATCGAGGCGCCAAGGTCGTGCCGAAACGCTCTACGACGCGGACGACAAGGTTTTAGAGATCCCCATCGATAGCCGGCCCGAAGATCTACGCGCGGCGCTCGTCGGCGCTCGGCTCCAGGCGTGGGGAAAATTTCGGTTGTTGCCGTGTGACCGGCAGGGGGTGCCCGTGCTCGGCAGCATCTGTGCTAGCGCACAGTTGCGACCGCCCGAGGGTGAGCAAGACGAGTCGTCAGCGCCCGACGAAGGTGGAGACCGGGGCGAGTCGTCCGAGACGACGTCGCGCATGCTGGCAGCCTCGCTAGAGAAGATCGTCGACAAGATGCTAGAGCGCGACACCGCAGCCGTGCAAGCGCTCGCGCAGGCGGTCAGGGACATGTCGCAGGCCATGAGCCAGACCAATCAGCGACTGGCCCAAGGCTATGCGCGGGTTCGTCCGGTGGTGCTCGACGCCAGCGGAGAGGCCGAAGGCAGAAACGACGACGACGATGGAGAGGAAGACGACGGCCAGGACGGCGGGCCACAGCCGGAGCCGTGGACGCCCGAGGCCATCGAGAGGATGACGCACAAGGTGGACAGCATCCTCGATAAGGGCGCCGATCTATTTCGCAACGTCGGCGCTGCGCTGCCGATGGTGATGCAGATGTTTCAGCAGCAGGCCCAGGCCCAGACGACGACGCGCAACGAGGCGCCGCCGCCCCCGTCGTGCGCAAGCGCAAGCGAAGCGAACGGCCATCATCAGAACGGACACAACGGAAGCGTCAAGTAGGTCGACAGAGCGCCGCCGTGATCCTCGATCCGGTCAACGATGAAGCGTGCCTAGGTCAGCTCACCGAGCTTGCGCGGGAGCTCGCCCAAGGGACGGTCGCCCGACGGATGGCCAAGCACTTAGGTTCCCGACGGGCGGTCGTCGAATATTTTCAGTCGTTGCCGCAGAGTGACGACGACGGGCGGGAAGCGCTGCAATACGTCTCGTGCGATGTGCGGCAACGGATGAGGGTGTTCCCACTCGATCCCAATTGCTTTGAGCGGACGCTAGGGGCGCTCGTCCTTCTGGAAATTCTCGATCCGGCGATCCGGCGCTTGGCCGTCACCATCGACGCGCCCGCGCGACATACGGGGGTGGTGGAAAGACTGGGAGACCGCTGGCGCGCGCTCGACGTATTCCCCGGACGCGATGTGTACCCGTGGGTGACCTTCGGCAAGATTCTGCGTTCGGGTGGACCGATGCGGCCGAGCAGAGATGTCAGCGCCCAAGATGTGTTTGGGGTCTTGCATCCGATAGGGAAGGGAATCCTCGGAATTTTCGGCGCTGGGTCGATTGCTGACCAGCTCGGCAAGGTCGAGCAAGACGCGGGACTACTGGCTAAAGATCCACCGACGACGACGACGACGCAACCGCAACCGACGCAACCGACGCAACCGGCGTCAGCAAAGCCGACTAGCCCGACCCCGCCAAGCTTGGCGCCGGCCGTGGTGCCCGCACAAACGACGAACAAAGGAGAGAGCACCTATGCCCCAGAAAACCAAAATGCGTTTGGCTGGCCGCCCACCTAAGCCAGCGCCGAGAGCGACGACGATGACGAAGCGGAAAAATCACCGCCCCCGAAACGCGGCGGTGTCGTCGAGAAAGGCGGGTACCAATTTCATGACCACTACCTTGCCCGCCGTCGGCGGCGGGGTGGCCATGGGACTCTTGGCGTTGCAACTCGCCAAGCGCACGCGGCTGAGCTCAAGCACCGTCGCCGGCCTCGCTGCGGGTGCTGGTGCCCTCGGTACGGTATTGGCTCCCCCTGGCGTCCTGCAAACGCTCTCCGCTGCCGTGCTCGGCCTAGGCTCGGGACTGACGGCTATCGATCTGTCGACGAAGCCAGCAGCGACGACGAACCCCAATACCAATACCAAGCCGCGCCAAGCGGATCTCGTGACACGCGAAGATCTTCAGGCCGCGCTTGAGCAGCACGCCGAGCAGCACGCGCAGCTCTTGCGCCAGGCATATTACCCCCCGCCGCAGCAGGTTCGACGGCCTCCGTTTCAGGGCGGGCGACCCGTCTACGTGGGTCCGCCTCCAGTTCGTCCGGTGCCGGTGCCGGCGCCGAATCCCTACCCGTATCCGTCGCCGCCTCCGAACCCCAACAACCAGGGACAGTACGATCCCAACTACAACCCGAACCCCAACTACAACCCCAACTACCCGCAACAACCGGGCGGCTACGATCAAGGCGTGCCCGTTGGTCCCGACGGCATGCCGATCGCTGGCTCGGGGATCGATGTTTGGGGCCCGGCCGATCCGTTCATCACGGGCGGTCCGGATTCGTTGCCGCCGTTGTGGCGCCAGGCCGACGGGGAGGACGGAGTGTTCTACGTCCAGCGGCAGGACGCTGGCGACATGATGGCCGATTGGCAGGCCGAGGGCCGGCAGTGGAGTGGCGACGAGGACGCGCCGAGCCTAGGGCTCCCGCGAGATGACGCGCCGGTGGAGGCTTGGCGGATGGAAGCGGCCTAAATCATCCGACGCAGCGACGGCAAAACCCAATAGCTCAAGACAATAAACCAAGGTGCCCAAGCGCGGCGCCGCAGAGAAGAGGAGAAGCCCAATGTCTCAGCTTTACCCCCGATATCTTCCACCCGCTGGCACGGTCGAAGTGGCCGGTGATTCGTCATGGACCTGGAACGGCCGCGAATGGTTTCAGCGCGGACAGAGGGCCATCCCGTCGGGCCGCCAGCTCCAAGGCAAGGCGGGAAGCCGCCTAGCCGGTTGGTACTACGACTGGCAGCGAGGCGGGTGGATCGACCCCTCCGCCGCTTCTTCGTCGCAGATGCAGCAGATTACGCCGCTCCAGCAACAGCAGCTCCAGCTCATCACCCGCAAGGAGGACCCCATGATCAGTCGCTGCGCCCCCGCTCCAGAAGCTTCGGTTACCAATGATTTGCCAAAACACCCGTGGCTTCCCCTTCTCGCCCTTGGCGCTCAGGTTCTCCCCGAGCTCCTCACGCCGCCCCAGCCGCCGACCATGCCCCAGGATCTTCCGCCGAGCGTGGCGGCAGCCTGGCAGCTCATTTTCGCCGCCAACCAGCAAGCATATGAGCGACGGAAGGCTCTTCTAGACAAGGTCGCCAATGTGGCCACGCAGATCGCTCTTGGTAACGCGCAGCTTCATGAGGTCGGCAACCTTTTGGCCGGTCAGCGTAAGGTCGGCTAGCTCCATCGCTTGATTGTCGTGGCCGCGTAGCGTCGTCGCTGCGCTGGCCTGGTGAGCGACACCCGACGACCGCGCGGACGCCCTCGGGGCCGCCCGCGCCCAATCCTTGCCCCGTCAGCGTAGCTGTCGGGTCGAGAACAACAGGAGAGGTGTATCAAATGAATTTTTTCGATCCAACTTACGCGAGTTTTCCGTCGCCAAGCGGCGGCATTCCCCAAGGCAGCGAGCCGCCCGCCATCGGCTCACCGTCCACCCGCTCGGGCCTGCCAGATGAAGCAAACATGGTCGAGCAGTTCCTAGGCCCAAGCTACCTGGCGTATCCCATGGCTACCGCCACCCCGCCGGACACGGCAGGCGGTGCCGTCGCGCCAGCGAGCGGAACAAGCGCCGGAAGCGCTTCCGGCGCGCTCGCTCCCACCACGCCGCTAACGCCAGCGGCGATGGGAAACACAGCGGCAGATATCGCCGCAAGGGCCGGCGCGGCGGCAGCGGCGGCCGCCGCAGCAGCAGGCAAAACCGTGGTGAAAGCGTATTGCTACAACCCACGCTTCACCGCCACAGCGACGACGCGGAAGGAAGAGGAAGCGGCATTGAACGATGCCTCGCCGCTCTCTTTCACCACGCCCCTAGGGTGCACCGTGTGCGATCTGACTTTTGGCGCGGTGGAGCTCGTGCCGGGAGGGGACACGCATGATCTTGCGCAGCTCGTCCGCGCAGACCGCGCCCGCTTCGTCGACGCCAGCGGCGTCGAGCTCGACGACCAAGCCATCAAGGCGGGCCAAGAATTCACCGTCACCATCCCATGGCGCGGGACCACCCGGACCGAGCTTGAGCCCCACCGTCTACGCATGGCGGTTTACGCCCATTTCTCCTAGTCGACGACGACGATAAGCCAGATGGGCGCCCGTGGGCGCCCGTCTGGCTGGCGCCCCGGCGCCCATTCTGCTCCGTACGGAGCAGGGATCCAGACCCGACGGAGGAGAGGAAAATGTCTTGCAGAGACGACGACGACAACCGGCCCACGTTTAGTAACCCGTGGGCGCTTCGCGCCCCGACAGCTACAGCTACGGGGCCAAGGCCACGGCATTGCCCGAGAACGGACGCAGATCCGGATCTCGTCGTTTACGAGGAGCGGCCGATGCGGAGAAACGGCGCCGTCGAGAAGAAGCGCTTCGGCGATGCACTCTTTGGACTCAATGCGCTTTTACAGACCACGACGCCTTACCCTTGGCGACTCGCCAAAATCAAGGCCATCAGCGAGGAAGCAACCAAGCTCGCCGAAAAATTCCGCGACAACAAGGCCGACGCTGAAGAATCCACGTTGGCCCGCCAGATGGAAGCCCTGCTAGCGCAAGCACGGGTAGACTTTGGCGACGACACCACCACCGCCAGTAAAACCGACTGGAAAAAATGGGGCATCGTGGGCGCTGGCGTGCTCGGAGGGGTTTTGCTTTTGCGCGCGGTCGCAAAGTGATGACTTCTCGGCGCGTGACCCAGCTTGTCTATGGCGGCGCAGCCTTTGCCTTGGGCACCCTCGCGGGGATGCTCACCCGTCGCTATCTCGATGAGGACCAAATACGTCCGAGCGAGCCGCGAAACGCTCGCCCGCGTAGGTCGAAGTGGAGATCCCCTATCGACAGCGACGGACGATTTGCCGGGTGGATTTCGGAGGAGATCAGAGACCAAAACGGCGTCTACCTCATTCGCGACCAGCAGAGCGGCGAGCTCCTCTACATCGGCGAGAGCCACCGGGGGCATCTCGACCGCACACTCAAACGTCACCTTTGGTCATGGGATGGGCGCGGCTCCGGGCCCACCTACGCCCCCGGCTACGTGGAGGCAGCAATCGAGCTTTTCGCCGACGGTAGCGACGCCGTAGATCGACAGTTCGAGTTAATCCAGTCGCTCAAGCCACGGGACAACGTGCTCGATGGGCACTCTTTGACCACGCTCGAAGAAGCTCCGTTCTAAGCTCGGGCATCGGCATGACACCCATGGGACCCAGAGACGACAACGATCCAGACCTCGACGGCTACGAGACCTCCGGCGGCTACGAAAGCGGCTACGAGAGGGACGACCAGGCCGACCCACCGCCGCCGCTGCCTGTTCAGCCGTCGCCGGGCGACATCTTTTTAGGCCAGCTCCTATACGGCGTGGCCGAAGTGGGAATCGCCTTTTTGGTCCACTACGCCGCCAAGCGCGCTGGACTTCCGCCGCCCCCGGCCTATCGAGCCAAAGGGAGAGTCGCCGAGCGCCAGCAGCAGCCGAATCCCTTTGGGTGGCCTCACCAAGTACCGCCGCAACCGTCGCCACCAAAGCGAGCCCCGCCGAAGCGGCGAGCGTCGCAGAGTCGGCCAGCCAAGAAGCGAGCCGCGCCGCCACCACCGCCGCCTTCCCCCACCAACGCGGCAAGAGCCCTCGCGGATGCGATTTTGATCGGGGTTTCCGTCGACGCGACCGAAGATCAGATCCGGAAGCGCTGGCGCGAGCTCGTGCGCGAGCGCATGGCGAGGCCCGAGGGGTTTCACGACCAGGCGCGGACCGCAG
>Ga0209511_1001070_pt1 | contig 25120 bp, 19 predicted proteins | sample SSSSmetaG_FD_184141 | JGI IMG/M metagenome (GOLD analysis project Ga0209511, IMG submission 184141) | Glacier valley bacterial and archeal communities from Borup Fiord, Nunavut, Canada, to study Microbial Dark Matter (Phase II) - ​SSSS... | ecosystem: Environmental > Aquatic > Freshwater > Ice >... | reverse complement strand
CGATTATCCATAACTATTGTTTTTATTAAAATTTTCCGGGTGACTGTTTTATTTTCTTCGCTTCCAATTTTTCCAACAGTGCATCACGCTCATTTAAAAATTCAGACAATCGCTCGATTGGTGAACGCGTAATAGCCACTCTTCCTGAACGTATAAACTGTAAAACACCGAAAGAGTTCAATCCTTCGAAAAGTTCCTGTGTCTCCTCTTTATGACCGGTTTTCTCGATCACCGTATATTCGTGCGTGATTTCCAGAATGCGGGCATTGTGCTGCCTGATCAGTTTTTCGATCTGGTCGCTCTCCATCAAGGCGGTAGTTGGAACTTTATAGAGGGCAATTTCCTGGAAAATCATCTCCTCGTTGGTGTAGTAGAAGGCTTTCAATACCTCTATCTGCTTGTCAATCTGTTTGACAATATTCACCACTTTTTCTTTCTCCTCGTTAACAACAATTGTAAATTTGCTGATTCCTTGCAATGCAGATTCCGAGACTGTTAGACTTTCGATATTTACTTTGCGACGCGTGAAGATAATGGTGATCCGGTTCAGCAAACCAATGTGGTTTTCGCTGTAAGCTGTTATGATGTATTCTTGCTTCATCTTGTTGATTTTAATTTTCTTCTGATTTGAAAATTTATTTCAGTTCGTCTGCACTAAGAATGATTTGTGAAACCGATTTTCCTGCAGGAACCATTGGAAAGATATTATCCTCTTTTTCAATCATCACTTCAAGCAGATAAGGGCCATCGTGATCGATCATCTTCTTCATTTCGCTTTCAAGATTTTGCCGGTCGTGCACTGCGTTGCCAGGGATACCATAGGCATCAGCCACTTTGACGAAATCAGGACTTAAAATTTCGGTGAATGAGTAACGTTTTTCGAAGAAAAGTTCCTGCCACTGTCGTACCATTCCAAGGAAATGGTTATTCAAAATTACAATTTTAACAGCCAGTTTTTCCTGGGCAATAGTACCCAATTCCTGAATTGTCATTTGCATTCCACCGTCGCCTGTAAAGACCACCACTTCGCGATCGGGCGCACCAAATTTGGCACCCATTGCGGCGGGTAAACCATATCCCATCGTTCCCAATCCACCAGATGTTACCCAACTGCGTGAATCGACAAATTTCGAATAGCGGGCGGCTGCCATCTGGTTTTGGCCCACATCTGTTATTACAATGGCTTTATTTTCTGTGAGATCCGAAACCATCCGAACCACTTCCGCCATTGTAAGTCCGGGTTTCTTCGGAGCGAGGTCATTTTTTATAACCTTTTCTTTTTCAATTGCCTCAGCTGCATGAAATTCAGCGACCCATTCCGGATGCTGCATGTCATTTACCAATCGTAAAAGCAATCTCAGTGTATGCCTTGCGTCTCCAATCAATGCCACATCAGTTTTGACATTTTTATCAATTTCAGCGGGATCGATTTCAATGTGAATGATTTTGGCTTGCTTCGCATAGGTTGATATGCTACCTGTGACGCGGTCATCAAAACGCATTCCGACTGCAATTAAGACATCACATTCGTTGGTTTTGATATTAGGACCATAGTTGCCATGCATTCCGAGCATACCCATATTTAATGGATGATCAGTAGGTATGGCAGATAGCCCCAATAAAGTTCCGGCTGCCGGGATTCCTGTTTTCTCGATAAAGTGGATCAGTTCCTTTTCCCCATTCGACAACATAACGCCCTGTCCGTAAAGTAAAAACGGTTTTTTCGCATTGTTAATTAAATCAGCAGCTTTCTTTATCAGCAATTTGTCAGCAGGATATTCGGGAACGTATGAACGAATTTTGCTGCACTTTGCATATGAATATTTCAATTTTGAAAACTGAGCATCTTTTGTAATATCCAGAACTACAGGTCCCGGACGGCCACTTAATGCGATATAAAAGGCTCTTGAAATGGCCTCAGGAATTTCTTCGGCACAGGTAATCTGGTAATTCCACTTGGTGACGGGCATTGTGATACCGATTACATCCGATTCCTGAAATGCATCTGTCCCAAGTAAACCTGAAACAACCTGACCAGTAATGCATACGAGTGGCGTCGAATCGATGAGGGCATCAGCAATTCCGGTGATCAGATTTGTGGCACCTGGTCCGGAGGTAGCAATGCATACACCTACTTTACCGGAAACACGTGCATATCCCTGCGCTGCATGTACCGCACCTTGTTCATGACGTGTAAGTACATGTTTGAGAATATGACGGTAATCGTACAGTGCATCGTAAACTGGCATGATTGCACCGCCTGGATATCCAAAGATTGTGTCAACATCTTCGGCAATTAAAGATCGGATAACCGCTTCGGAACCCGTTATTTCGATCGGATCCTGATCGAGAATATTGTCGTTTGTTATAGATGTCATAACTGATTGATTTTTAATTATTCAATAATTCTTACTGCTCCCTTGTCTGCCGAAGCTACAAGTCTTGCATATGCTTTTAATGCTTTGCTGATTATTCGTGTTCTTTTTTCGGGTTGATAAGCCATCGTCCCGCGTGCCTCCTGGGCTTTTTTTCGTGTTTCCAATTCTTCGTCTGTGATAATCAGCTCGATCCGACGCCGTGGAATATCAATTTCAATACGGTCACCATCTTTTACAAGTGCAATTGCTCCTCCGGCGGCAGCTTCGGGAGATACGTGGCCAATTGAAAGGCCAGATGTTCCACCCGAAAAACGTCCGTCGGTCAGCAGGGCACAAACCTTATCAAGCTTAGATGCTTTAAGATAAGAAGTTGGGTATAACATTTCTTGCATTCCGGGGCCACCTTTCGGACCTTCATAACGGATAATCACCACCTCACCGGCAGCTACTTCGCGTTTCAAAATACCTTCACATGCATCATCCTGAGATTCAAAAACACGGGCAGTACCATTAAACTGGAAAACTGATGGATCGACACCAGCCGTTTTTACAATGCAACCGTCAATGGCAATATTTCCATAAAGAATTGCCAGACCACCTTCTTTGGTATAGGCATGTTCTATATCGCGGATACAACCTTTCTGTCGATCCGTATCTAATTCAGCATAGTATTTATCCTGAGATCCCAATGTCAGATTACGGCCAATATTTCCGGGAGCGGAAGTATAGAGTTTCCGGGTTTCTGCGTCAGATGAGGCTCTTTGAATATCCCATTTATTAATAGCAGCACCTAATGTTCCTTCGCTGACACGTGAAACGGAAGTATTTAGTAACCCGCCTTTTTCAAGTTCTCCCAAAATTCCCATGATGCCACCAGCGCGGTTAACGTCCTGAATGTGATAATGTGAATTAGGCGATACTTTGCAAATGCAGGGAACTTTTCGCGAAAGGGCATCGATATCCTGCATTGTAAAATCGACTTCTGCTTCATGGGCTACAGCCAATAAATGTAGAACAGTATTTGTCGATCCACCCATCGCAATATCGAGTGTCATGGCGTTCATAAATGCTTCACGAGAGGCAATACTTCGTGGCAAAACCTTTTCGTTCCCATTTTGGTAGTAATCCAGGGTGATTTCAACCAGCCGTTTAGCGGCTTTTTCAAACAGTTTTTTACGGTTTAAATGGGTCGCAACGATTGTTCCGTTTCCGGGAAGTGAAAGGCCCAAAGCCTCTGTTAAACAGTTCATCGAATTTGCGGTGAACATTCCGGAACAGGAACCGCAGGTAGGACAGGCTTTTTGCTCAACTTCGGAAAGTAATTTTTCGTCAACCGAAGGATCGGCGGCCATCACCATTGCATCAACCAGGTCATACTTTTTGTCTGCAACTACACCTGCTTCCATCGGACCACCTGAAACAAAGATGCAGGGAATATTCAGTCTCATGGCAGCCATCAGCATTCCTGGGGTAATCTTATCGCAATTCGAGATGCAGATCATGGCATCAGCCTTGTGCGCATTGATCATGTACTCAACGCTATCGGCTATCAGGTCGCGCGAAGGGAGCGAATATAACATTCCGTCGTGTCCCATTGCAATTCCATCGTCAATTGCGATTGTATTAAACTCTGCGGCAAAGCATCCCTCGTCTTCAATCAGTTTTTTCACCATTTGCCCAATCTCATGAAGGTGAGCATGCCCCGGAACAAATTGGGTAAAGGAGTTCACTACTGCAATTAAAGGTTTGCCAAACTGCTCTTCCTTCATGCCATTGGCTCTCCATAAGCTGCGTGCACCCGCCATCCGGCGACCCATTGTTGTTGTATTACTCCTTAATTCGTTTTTCATAAGGTTAAAATATTATTTAAAAAAAAGCCCTTCTCATTTCGAGAAAGGCTCTTATATGTTTTATCATACAATATATAACCCTCCTCACCCGTTATCGACGAGAATAAGAATGACTACGAGTAGGAGGCTATGTAAAATTAAATTCTTCATATATTTCTAAAATACAAATCTAACAAAATAACAATCGAACATTTATTTTTGTTCAGCCAAATTCATCTGGCTATTGCTTTTAATAAACTTCGGGGCAAAACTACAAATAAAACTTTCATCTCAAAACAAATTCGTAAGCAATTTACAATTATTTAATGCAATTCGATTTTTAAACGGTGTATTTACTTCTGTTTGGGAATCTTTGAAGATTTTGGCCTGAAGTTTGAAACAATGGCGTTCTAATTTATGTAATTGAAGGATGTAGACTTTCGAACACTATTTTGAAAGATTTCGAAAGTTCTATTTTGTTTGAGAACAATTGAATACAGAAAAGTCAAAGGATTGAAGCTTAAAAACCTATATGATCATATGGCAGATACTGAGTTGATTTTTTGTTATGTTTGTATTTAAAAATTCTGAGGTATGTTGACAAAAACGAGTGTTATTAAGACAATATCGACGTTTCCTGATAATTTTACGTTAGATGAATTGATTGAAAAGTTAATTTTCATGGACAAAGTTGAAAAAGGACTTGAACACTCTCTTGCCAACAATGTATTTTCGGAAGAAGTGGCCAAAGAAAGGCTTTCTAAATGGTTAAAATACTGAATTTAAAAGGAATGATTTAAGAGAACTAATCAATGGGAACTATAGAATTGTATATCGGGTAGTTGACATTTATAGAATCGATATTTTAACAGTCCACCAATCTGCAAGACAACTAAAACTACAAAGAATTTGCAGAAGAAAAAAATAGAGTAATTTAGTTTTTACAATCAATGATGAATTGCACTCTTTACTTTTTACAGCCGCTTCAAGGGTTTTCAACCACTTGAAGGGCAATGGTTTCCTAATTGGAATAAATTCCATTCAAAAAATCTTCAATAGAATGTCCAACCAGAGCCTGTGTTCCGTCGAAATTATTCGTGATAATTGCAAATATTACTTTTTTCCCTTTCTGATTCGTCAAAATCCCGGCCATGCTTCTGACTCTTGTCATTGAGCCGGTTTTAGCCCGCAGATTATTTTCAAGTTTTGACCCTTTAAAAGCCGATTGCAATGTTCCGCTTTGTCCCGCGACAGGGAGTGAAGCGAAAAAAACATCACGATTGGCGTTCAGATGCATATAACGAAGGATTTCGGCCAATGTGCGTGGGCAAATTCCATTCGAACGCGAGAGGCCGCTTCCGTCAGTCGGGTAATATCCATTCAGAAAAATGCCTTTTTCAATCCAAAATTCATGAATTGCTTCAATACTTTTATCCAATGAGGAAGATCCTTTTCGGGCACGTCCAATTTCGCGCAATAAATGTTCGGCAAACAAATTGATACTCTCCTTATTAAGCGGGACGATCAGATCACGAAGTAGCGGTGAACTTTTATCCGCAATAAGGGTAAAAGCTTCATTCATCGGCGAGCTGACAAATATAATTTTGCCTGAAATCTCTATTTTGTTATATTTCAATATCTTAATAAATTCATTTGCTGCAATTCGTGGAGGATCGGGCATGGTGGCTTTCACGACAAAATCGGAACGACCGCCCGGAATAGATCCTTCAACGAGTTGAGAAAAAGAACCCGGAGCACCGTAAATAAAAGCAAGGTCGCGGTTTACTTCCGATGAAACAACCTTGTTGGTGAGATTTAAACTGTCGATTTGCGGATCCGTTCTAGTGATTGTTACAGGTTTGCCCGAATCGGAAGGGGAGGAAAAATGGATTTTATAGTAGTTATCGGAATAGGTCAAGGCCGAAACGCCTGCACCATAGTAATTCCCGATATCTTCCCATAACCAGCCGCCTGGTATGGATGATCCGCTCGATTGAGACAAATCGATGATGAAATCGCCCTGAATACTTTTTACGCCAGCATTTGAAAGTGCTGTTGCCCAGGCTTCGAAGGTCCCTCTGTAATGTTCGGGAAAATAATCGGAGTAGAAAGCAGGGTCGCAACCACCTATGAGAACGAGATTCCCAGCCAATAAACCGGTCTCTGGGTTTACTTTGCCAGAAATGCCCAATTGCGTATGGAATGCAAAATCGGCTCCCAAAATTTCCAATGCCGCGGCTGTGGTAACAATTTTCATTACAGAAGCAGGAACCAGGCTTACCTGTGGAGTTTTGAATAAAATGTTGCCATTCACAGCATCTATAACATAGGCAGAATAACCGGCATTTTGAAGTGCTTCACTTTTAAGTCTCAATCCGGGTTGAGCAAAAATTGCAGGGAAGAGGATGCATCCCAATATCGAAAGTAATAAATGCTTCATTCCAATTCTATAGTATTTCTGCTCGCTTTTATTTGGTCTCATTATCTCCTTTTTCTCTATGTCTCATTTTCTCTTCATTTAAAAGCAATATCCCAAAGAGAAAAACGCTGTTAATTTATTGTTTATATTTGAACTACTCAGATTAAATTCAATCGGTCCGACCATGCTGTCGTAAGCGAAAGAGAAACCTCCACCTACTATAAAATTTCCTTCGATAAAAGGAGAGACGCTGTCGCCATACATACCAAAATTGGGATTTGCCGTCAAATAGAATTTCTGCCATAACCGCAAACGAAGGTCTAAACGGACCAACGCAACATTATCAGCTACTAATTCCATCCTCCTTAATCCTGCAAAAGGGATGTAAACGCCGAAATAATTAGTTCGTTGGTAACCGCCAACGTATGATTTATAATATATAGGAGCGGTGGTAGCAAGTGTAAACTGCGAGTAGAATGCCGGGAGAAGTGTCAGCCGATTGGAGATCCGTTTCGCTCCTTTGAAAGTGAGCCCAGTCACTACCAAGGGCGACTTCCCTGTGTACGTCCAGCCATTGTCAGTAACAAGTTTAAAAATTCCATCCATAGTCCAGCCCTTCGTGGGGAAATAAGGATGATCTAATTCATCCAGTTTAAACTTTGCAAAATAGTTATAGAAAAAAGCATTTTTTAAATCTGTATAGTCTTGTGCGCCAATGATAGTACCAAAACGAAAATGTTCGAGTGAGGCGCCAATTGAGATTCTGAAAGCATCGGAGATAACTGCCTGGGTGGCTACCTGAAAATTAATCAACTGAACATTTATTTCTGATGTCTTACGACCATTTTCGTATCCCCATATTCTGTCGGCGGTAAATGAACCTGCTCCTGTAAAACCGGGCTTCCAACCCCTGTCGAGCGAATACCTTGCTGAAAACATTGGAAATGACGACAACTTTGCATCAAGCGAGAGATTCGAACCACTGATCCGGTCGCTGTAAATTGTTGTATTGATAAGAGCAGAAGCTTTTAGATCAGTATCGTAATGTAAACCAATATTTAACCGTTGTGTTGAACTTTCTTTCACGGTAATGTAGATTGTTTTTTGTTCATCACCCGATATTCTGAAATCAACTCTTTCGTAATTTCCGGCAGCATAAATTCTTGAAACACTCTGTCGGATATGTGTTAAGGTAGCCTTTTTGTCTTTCCCAATTCCCATTTTGCCCAAAAAAGAAACGATATTCGTTTTTTCGGTTCCTTCAACTTCAATTTTATTTACAATAACCGTTGCGTTTTCATCAGGCAAATCCCGTGTCTTTTTTATTGCCGGGACTATGCCAAGTGAATCGCGCATTCTGATGAGCTGAGGCAATATTTTGCGGGCAGCCTCCTCTCCACGTTTCATCAACGCGATGGCCGATTCGGTATCAAAGCTTGAAGCTGAATATTCGGAGATATCGGGTTTTATTAAAATATCGACTTTCTTGCGGTTCTTTTCACTTCGTTCGATCGACATCAAGCTGGTTAGCTGTGAAATCACATCAGGTATAGATCTGATTTTTTCTTTCGACAATAAATCATCCTGAATATCAATGCCAATAATAATATTGGCACCCATTTCGCGACAACGATCGACCGGAAAATTATTTACAATTCCGCCATCCACAAGCATTCGGCCATCGATCTCGCAAGCTGCGATAGCTGCCGGAACTGCCATGCTCGCCCTGATAGCTCTTGGAAGGAATCCACTTTTTAGAACTACTTCTTCGCCCGTAGATATATCGGCTGCAATACACTCAAATGGAATAGGTAACTTCGAAAAATCACTTACATCATGGTATCCATAAGTGAGATAGGTGAAAAATTCCATTACATTCTGGCCGTTGAGCAAACCGATTGGGATACTGATTTTTCGTGTTTCAATTGGAAGTGAAATAAGATAACGTGATTGCTCTTCCTTGTTAATTGCCGAGGTGTATTCCCGTTTAAAGCTGTTGCTTAATAACTCCTCCCAATTCTGATTTTTGATTATGTTTTCAAGCATGGTCGCATCGTAGCCAACGGCATAAAGTCCACCTACAATACTGCCGACACTGGTTCCTGTAATAAAATCAACAGGTATCCCAGCCTCTTCAATTACCTTAAGTGCCCCAACATGTGCAAATCCCTTAGCACCACCGCCCGAAAGGACCAGTCCAATTTTGGGCCTTTTTGATGATTCTTCTGCGTGGCCAAAAAGTGAAAACGCCATTAAAAGTGCAATAATTATCTTTCGTTTCACAATTTTATCAATTTAATAAACCTCACTCAGATTTCACTGCCAAAATAATTAAAATCTCTGAATATTTGGCATTTGTGCAATTTAATAAACCCGGCATAAATTGTTCGCGAACGATTTTTTAAAAATCACGGTTCCTGTATAAGGGTATTTTAAGGACTGGCTGTCTCATGAGTATAAAGTCCACTTTTAAATATTACAGCCATGAAAACACAAACTATCCACTTCGTAAAAAGATCAACAATAGTAACAGCTATTATTTTGATTTTTATGGGATTTTCAAGAGCGGCACTTGCTTCTCCGGCTATCCCAAAGTCAAACCAGCCCGATACACTGACGTACGTCCAGTATAAGGGTTCGGTAACCGATCAGGAGACAAGATCACCCCTTGCTTTTGCTGCATTAACATTAAATGGAACCAATATTGCAACGGTCACAAATTCAGAGGGCGAATTTTCGCTTAAAGTTCCTAAAAATATGATCGATGGAAAGGTAACGGTTTCGTTCATCGGGTACAAAAACAAAAATTTAAGTCTTTCGGAATTTAAACCTGAAAAAACAAGGATTGAACTTGAATTGTTGGTTATTGCCTTGAATGAGGTTCGCGTTTTTCCAAAAGATCCCGAGTTGCTGATCCGTGCAGTGATGAATAAGAGGGCGGAGAACTATTTCAATGATCAAACCTTAATGTCAGCATTCTATCGCGAAACAATCAAGAAAAAAAGAACTTATGTGTCGCTCTCGGAGGCAGTTGTTGAAATACATAAACAACCTTACATGTCGTCGCGAAGTGATGCTGCTCAACTCTTCAAAGCCAGGAAGAGTACCGATTATACCAAACTGGATACCTTAACATTTAAACTTCAGGGAGGGCCATATACCACTTTGTATCTTGATATTATGAAAAATCCTGAAATGATTTTCACTGAAGATATGATCGGCAATTATGAATTCAGCCTTGAAAATATAACGAAGATTAACGACCGTCTGATTTATGTGCTATCGTTCAAACAACGTGCACACATTACAGAACCGCTCTATTTTGGAAAACTGTTTATTGATACTGAAAGTCTGGCTATTACAAGTGCCACATTTAACCTGAATGTCGAAAACAGAATGTTGGTCAGCGATATGTTTATCAAAAAGAAACCAGCCGGTGCCAAAGTTTATCCGACAATGGCCGCCTACCACATTGATTATCGCGATAAAGATGGCAAATGGTACTACAGCTATTCAAGAGGCCAGATTACTTTCAAGGTAGATTGGAATAAGCGGTTGTTCAATACCGTTTATGAATCAACCATCGAAATGGCAGTTACTGACTGGGAAAAGACAACTGATAAACCGGTGAAAATGGCCGATCGAATGAAAACCAGTGTTGTGATGACCGATGAGATTTCAGGATTTGCAGATCGTGAGTTTTGGGGAGAATACAATGTAATTGAACCGGAAAAGCCGATTGAAACGGCCATCAAAAAAATTCAAAAGAAACTTGAAAAGGCTAAAATGTAATATTGGTCCATTAACGAACTCGAATTTAAAGTTCTATGTTCGTTCCATATAATCAGCATGAAAAACCCTGGGAATTCTTCCGGGGTTTTTCATGCTGATTATTTCGCATCACAGCTAAATTTAACCTCTTTTTAACAGCCATTCCCGAGTTTGGCAATTTTATGATTTCCGGATTGTTTATATTTGTAGGGTTTAACGATTTCAAAACTATTTTTCGTATCAAACTGTTAGTATGACAGCAACATTAATTTTTATTACTATTTAATACCAAAAAACAATGTTAATTTACAAAGTAATCGGAAGAGAAATTCTCGATTCTCGCGGGAACCCAACCGTTGAGGTTGAAGTTACACTTGAAAGTGGAATCATAGGACGTGCCGCTGTGCCATCGGGTGCATCAACCGGCGAAAACGAAGCACTTGAACTTCGCGACGGTGATAAAAAACGCTACCTTGGTAAAGGTGTACTTAAAGCAGTTGAAAATATCAATAAAACGATTGCAGAAGAAGTAATTGGAATGAGTGCACTTAATCAGGTTGCATTGGATCGTAAACTGATCGAACTTGATGGCACAAAAACAAAATCAAATCTTGGTGCAAACGCCATTTTAGGTGTATCACTGGCCGTTGCTAAAGCGGCTGCAGCTTATCTTGATATGCCTCTTTATCGGTACATCGGTGGGACAAATGCCAAAACATTGCCTGTCCCGATGATGAACATCATCAATGGCGGATCACACTCTGATGCCCCGATTGCATTCCAGGAATTTATGATTCGCCCCATTGGAGCAACTTCGTTCCGCGAAGGACTTCGCATGGGAGCCGAAGTTTTCCATAGCCTTAAAAAAGTGCTTCATGATCGTAATCTCAGCACTGCTGTTGGCGACGAAGGTGGTTTTGCACCGGCACTTGCAGGAACCGAAGATGCTTTGAACAGCATTATCGATGCGATCAAAAAGGCTGGTTACAAACCGGGCCGTGCAGAAGATGGCGGTGATGTTTCAATCGGATTGGATTGCGCCGCTTCAGAATTCTACGAAAATGGTATCTACAACTATGCAAAATTCGAAGGCGCAAATGGTGCAAAAAGGACCCGCGAACAGCAGGTTGATTTTTTGGCCAACCTTGTTGCTAATTTTCCAATCGACTCTGTTGAGGACGGATTTGATCAGAACGACTGGGAAGGCTGGGTAATGCTTACCAAAAAAATTGGTGATAAATGCCAGTTAGTTGGTGATGATTTGTTTGTAACCAATGTTGAATACCTGAAAAAAGGGATCGAATTAGGTGCTGCCAACTCTATCCTGATTAAAGTAAATCAGATTGGTACACTAACCGAGACGCTTGATGCGATTGAAATGGCTCACCGTGCAGGTTATACAAGTGTGACTTCACACCGTTCAGGTGAAACAGAAGATACAACCATCGCCGATATTGCTGTTGCAACCAACAGTGGTCAGATCAAGACTGGTTCGTTGAGCCGCACTGATAGAATCGCAAAATACAACCAGTTGCTCCGCATCGAAGAGGAATTGGGCGAAAGTGCAGTTTATGGCGTTAAAAAAGTGAAAAAGGGATAATTACTTCTTGATATATATTAGAAAAGGTGCTCAATTGTGCACCTTTTCTAATTTCATAAGTGAATATATATTAGAAAATTACGTTTATTGATGGATTAGCAGCTGGCAATTGGCTACTGGCAAAAAGCAATGTACTGCGAACAACGAGTTGCCAGATGCAAGTGGCCAGCTGCTTAGTTATTTATATTGCCTTTTATCCAGCCAAATCTACCGGTTATCTACCTTCTCAGGATAAAGGTCGTGATTCATCATTCTAAATTCAGCCATCGCCACAAATCTGGTTTCAGGTTTTCCATAATTGCAATACGGATCGATGCTGATGCCGCCACGTGGTGTAAATTTCCCCCAAACCTCGATATACCTTGGTTCCATGAGTTTGACCAGATCTTTCATGATAATATTGACGCAATCCTCATGAAATCCACCATGGTTTCTGAAACTGAAAAGATAGAGCTTCAGACTTTTGCTTTCAACCATTTTCACATCAGGGATATAACTGATATAAATGGCTGCAAAATCGGGTTGACCCGTAATTGGGCACAACGAAGTGAACTCGGGACAATTAAACTTCACCCAATAGTCGTTTCCCGGATGACGATTTTCAAAGGTCTCCAATACTTCGGGCGAATAACTGAATTCATATCCCGTTGACTTTCCAAGACTTTTTAAATCATCCATTATTCTTCGATTTTAAGTATTTTACCAATCCTCTGTTTCTTAATTTGCATGACGGACATGTTCCGCAACCTTCGCCTGAAATCCCATGATAGCAGGTGATCGTCTGATCACGCACAATTTCAAAAACGCCCAATTCGTCAGCCATTTGCCAGATTTCAGATTTATCAAGCCACATCAATGGTGTATGCAAATGGTACCCGAAATCCATCGACAGGTTAAGCGTCTGATTGAGAGATAGAATAAATTCATTCCTGCAATCGGGATACCCGCTGTAATCGGCCTGACCGACACCCGTAATGATGTCGCTGATGCCATTCGCCTTTGCAAATACGGCAGCATAAGTGAGAAACAACATATTCCTTCCTTCAACCAAAGTGTTGGGTGGCCGGTGATCGGGCTGATTTGTTTCAACCTCCATCTTGCTATCTGTTAAAGAATTGTGCGACACTTCACTTAGTAGATTTATCTTAAAGATATTCAATCGGACATCTGCTTCAGCGGCAATACGTTTTGCAGCCTCAAGTTCTACAATATGTCGTTGACCATAGTCAAAAGCAATCGCAAAAACCTCGTCAAAATTCTTTTTAGCCCAGAAAAGACAGGTTGTCGAATCCTGGCCGCCTGAATAAACTACCAATGCTTTAGACATATACTTCAAATTTGATTGACAGAGAATGGATTGTATGAAACCGACTCATCAAACGTATCGACGCCTTCAACTTTTTTGACCCATTTGACCACTACAATTGTAAATGGAAGAATCACAATTTCATATGCGGTTTTAATACATGCCTGGGTGAAGATCATGCCTATCAATACATTAAACGGTAAGTTGCCTGCGAATGCAATGATGATGAAAATAAAGGAGTCAGCTGCCTCGCCAACTAAAGTGGAGAGAATGGCCCTGACTGAAAAATCTTTTCCTTTCATGAGGATTTTTACCTTGCTCATTACAAATGCATTCAGGAAAGATCCTGTAAGATAGGCCAATAAACTTGCAGCAATAATTCGGGGAGTACTTCCTAAAATTGTGGCGAAGGCTTCCTGGTTTTGCCAGAATGGGGCAGCAGGAACTACAAGCGCCAATGTAAAGAACAATACGGCCATGATATTCACTGCAAAACCTGACCAGATAATGAGGCGGGCTTTTTGATAACCCCATACTTCAACGATCACATCATTAATGATATACGCGATGGGGAAAATCAACACGCCTGCCGGTGCAGCCCAGGAACCAATCAAAATAATTTTGGTGGCTAAAATATTGGAAATCAATAAACAAATTGCAAACAGGATGCCTGCAAACATAAACAAAACGGAAACGGTCTTTTTCATTTTACTTGTTTTTTACGTGGTGTTCAAGCACACGGAGTTTAAACTCGATTTGAGCCGCAAAGGTAATAACAAATAGTGTAAATCAAATATCACTATTTGTAACATGCATGATCCTATTTTGATTTACCTTTGGTCTCTTGATAATGAATGAAATAATCAGACTACAATGAATCGCAACCTTACACAACTAATTGATATTTCAAGGCTTTACGGCAAAGATAAAACCTTTGTGATTGCCGGGGGCGGAAATACATCGTTTAAAGATGAAAGCCATATCTGGGTTAAAGCCAGCGGAGTTGCACTTGAAACAATCGATGAGAATGGCTTTGTCTGTCTTTCGCGCGCTAAACTAAAAATTGTCTCTTCAAAAACTTATAGTCACGATGCAACTGAACGTGAGGCTGAAGTAAAAGCCGATCTGGCGAATGCAATTGTCTCTGAAGGAGGCAATCGCCCTTCCGTCGAGACTTCGATGCATGAGATAATTGATTATCAATTTGTTGTTCATACACATCCTACTTTGGTAAATGCGCTTATGTGTTCAACCAAGGCCAAAAGTATTTGTTTAGAACTATTTGGGAATCAGTCGCTCTTCATTCCTTATACCGATCCGGGTTATATCCTCTTTAAAAAGGTGGAAGCTGAAATAGCCCGGTTTACTTCAAAGTTCGGGAAGGCACCTCAAATAATATTTCTCGAAAACCATGGTGTGTTTGTAGCTGCCAATTCAATTCCGGTGATCAATGAGATCTATTTATCAATCATTGAAAAGATTAACGGCAAGATCAGGGAGGTTCTTCCAAAGGATGATGTAAAACCTTTTGAATCACCAATCATTGACAATATTCAGCAATTGCACCCTGAATTCGGAACTTTTGCCGCAAAGGGAATTGAAAGCAGTTTGATACATCATTTCACAACAGACCGAAAAAGCTTTTTAAAAGCCGATACCGCATTTACCCCTGATGATATTGTCTACTGCAAGGCTCATTACCTGTTTATTCCTGCTTCCCAAGACGAGAAGGATCAGATTGAATCGGCAAGGGCAAAAATTGCCGGTTATGTTGATTCGTATGGTTATCTTCCGAAGGTTTTGGCGGTTGAAGGACAAGGAATAATCGCCGTTGAAGAAAATCTCAAATCAGTATTAAATGTTCTCGAAGTCTATTCAAATATTTTGAAAATCAGCTATCTGTCTGATAACTTTGGTGGCCCCAAGTTTATGACCAATGCTCAGATTGACTTTATTGATAACTGGGAGGTAGAAAATTATCGCCGTAAATTGGCGAAATCTTAAACATATTTTATGCATTTACTTGACATCAACCTTATGCATCCACGGAATCAGATTGTTCTGATTATTAGTCGGATCTATCACAATGGGATGACCACTACCACCGGTGGAAATGTTTCGATTATCGACGAGCAGGGCGATATTTGGGTTACTCCATCGGCAGTCGACAAAGGTACGCTTGGTCCGGATGACATCAACTGTATCAAGGCTGATGGAACTGTGCTCGGAAAACATAAACCCTCCTCAGAGTATCCGTTCCACCGTGCTATTTACAAGATGCGTCCTGATATCAAAGCCATTATCCATGCGCATCCGCCGGCATTGGTCTCCTTCAGTATTGCGCATGTCATTCCCGATACGAACGTAATTCCACAAGCGAAATATATTTGCGGGCCAATTGGTTACGCGGGATATGCACTTCCAGGCAGCGAAGAGTTGGGTGAGAAGATTGCTGCAGAATTTGCTAAAAACTACAATGCTGTCATCATGGAAAACCATGGAACTGTTGTTGGTGGTACCGATATGAAGGATGCCTATCAGCGTTTCGAGACCCTGGAGTTTTGTGCAAAGACGATCATCAATGCCAAAATAATTGGCAAAGTAAATACGTTAACAGACGATCAAATCGAAGCTTTCGAGGCACAGATTCCAAGACTTCTGCCTGAAATGACAGAAGAAGTGAAACACCCGTCGGACGAACGTGAACGCCGTGAAGAGATAATGCGGATTGTACGCCGGGCATGTGACCAGGGATTGATGATCAGTTCATATGGAACCGTATCGATCCGTTGGCGCGAAAATGATTTTTTGATCACGCCTACCAATGTTCTCAGGTGGAATATCACCCTGGATGACATTGTCCAGATCAAAGACGGCAAACGCGAGCCGGGGAAAATTCCAAGCCGTGCAACATGGTTACACCAGGAAATCTATCGGAGGAATCCACATGTGAACTCTATCATCCTCACGCAATCTCCCTATTTGATGGCTTTTAGTGTGACAGGCAGCAAGTTCGATGTTCGTACAATTCCCGAAAGCTGGATTTTCCTTCAGGATGTCTACAATGTTCCGTTTGGAAGTCATTTCCAGGGCGAGGAAACGATTCTGAATCTTATCTCCAAAGATACACCTGCGGTAATTATTGAGAATGACTCAATTCTGATCACTGGCGACAAGTTACTCCAGACGTTTGACCGACTGGAAGTTGCCGAATTCAGCGCTAAGTCACTCACAATGGGTGTCCCGATTGGCGAACTAAAACCAATTGGCGAAGAAGAGATCGAAGACCTCCGGAAGAAATTTCTGGGTTAATCATTGGTTGAAATCAATTCTAATAAAAGCATTACATTTATGGCTGCACAGTTTTGGTGCAGCCATTTTTATATAAATATGAATCCTGTTTGGTTAATGATTAAAAGTCTGATTAATACACTCTCAAAAGTTGGGTTGGGTTCCTTTTTCTTCCTGATGATCGGAGTTATATTTCTCGCATGGATCTATCCTCCGGTTGGAATTGAGGAAAGTCCGCTCCATCTTCCCACGATTGCAGGTTACGGCGTTTCGGTGATTTTCTTTTTCTACGGGGCAAAATTAAGTCCCGAAAGTCTTCTGAGTGGCTTGAGTAAATGGCGGCTTCATCTGACGGTGCAACTCTCTACATTTGTCCTTTTTCCTTTGGTAATTGTTGTTTTGCGACTGATTTTCAAAGACTACTTTTCAACCAATATCGGACTTGGTATCTTTTACCTTGCAGCCTTACCCTCCACAGTCTCCTCCTCTATTGTGATGGTATCAATTGCAAGGGGAAATATTGCGGCCGCTATCTTCAATGCGAGTATTTCGAGTATCCTGGGAATATTTATCACACCATTGTTAATGAGTACGGTACTCGGGAAATCACAAACAGGTTTTGACATTGGACATACGATTCTTCTGCTTTGTTTGCAGGTATTGCTGCCGGTTATTGTCGGATTGTTTCTTCATTCTAAATTGGGAGGATGGGTAGCGCGGTACAAGACAACGCTTGGTAAATTCGATCAGTTCATCATTCTCCTTATTGTCTATACCTCTTTCTGTGAATCTTTTTCAGGCAACATGTTCGATGGTTTCGCGATCTCCGAGATTGTGATTTTAGGTGCCATCATGCTTTCGCTCTTTTTGGCCGTTTTCGCTTTGATGAATCAGCTTTCGATATGGATGAAATTTAAACGGGAAGACCGGATCGCGGTCATCTTTTGCGGGTCAAAGAAATCATTGGTTCAGGGTGCTGTGATGGGAAAGGTTTTGTTTCCCGATCAGGCAGTGCTTGGGGTGGTTTTACTTCCTTTGATGCTTTACCACGCGCTTCAACTGATGGTCGGAAGTACAATTGCAAAGGCGATGGGGAAGACGGAAGACAGAACCCTTCGAGCGGTTGTAAACCCTCGAAGTGGTGATTTATAGACGCATTTGTAGCGGTCAATTAAAATGTTGTATATGTATACTCCTGGAAATTAAACTTCTATCAGTTGGCGGTTACCAGTACCCAGCTTCCATTCTCCTCAAAAACGTTGCTGGAATTTAAAAACTTTTCCAATCTTAGTTGAAAGAGCGATAATCTTGGTATTTTCGTCAAACAAATCAAATCAGCTAAAATCAATAATTTATGCACTTCACAAAATTGTTACCGGTTATCATTCTCTCGCTTGGGCTTTTCTCTTGTCAAACTGGACCTAAAAAAGGGAAAGTGATTAAAATTGACACGTCAAGCGTTGCGACATTTGGTTCTCAAACTGATATCACTGCAACTGGCGAAGGCTTTCTGCTTAAAAATCAATTGTCTGCGATTTCTACGAACTTTAAGGTACGGAACTTCGAGTTCACCGCTAAATTGAAAACCACCCCGGGAGCGGAGGGGATTCTGGCTTTTGCTGCTCCCGATGCAATCGGATCCGAAAAAGGATATGCTGTAAAGATTAACAACAGCGATTACCGGGTTGGAAGTCCGCAAAAAACGGGTAGCTTAACTAAAATCAGGAATAATTTTGTTCGGACAGCAACCGATAACGAATGGTTCAATGTAGCCGTTACTGTTAATGGAAGTAAAATAAAAGTAACTGTAAACAACAAAACTATAAGTGAATACAACGAACCTGCCAACGTTCAGCGTTCCGGAGACATCGTTGGGCGAGTGCTTTCATCCGGATTTCTAACGATCAGGAAGACTAATGGAGATGGTGAAATATTGGTTGCAGAGATGACGATACTCCCATTGGAGGATGCGACTAAAACTGAAAACATTGCAGTTGCAGAGCCCGACAGTATTATGAAAGTAGTTGACATGCTTAATCAACAAGAGTTCCCTTTGATCGATTTCCACGGACACCTCAAAGGCGGTCTTACGATGGACCAGGCTTGCCAACATGCAAGAGACAATGGTTACAATTATGGAATCGCAGCTAATTGCGGACTGAAATTTCCTGTAACCAGCGATTCAACATTGAATGCCTATCTCGATGGCATCAGCAGCGAACCCGTTTTCAAGGTGATGCAAGCCGAAGGCCGTGAATGGGTAACGCTGTTTACTCCAGCTGCTGTCGCACGGTTCGATTACATCTTTACGGATGCCATGACATGGACTGATAATAAAGGCCGTCGTTTGAGATTGTGGATTCCCGAAGAGACATTCGTTGAGGATGAACAGGCTTTTATGGATATGCTCGTTGGCAAAATTGAAGCGGTTATGGCGAATGAACCCGTTGATATCTATGTGAATCCGTCCTTTCTTCCGGCAAAGATTGCAGCCGATTACGACCGCCTGTGGACTCCTGAGCGGATGGATCGCGTTGTCAACGTTCTTAAAAATAATGATGTAGCATTGGAAATTAATGCCCGTTACAAAATACCAAGCATCACTTTTCTCAAACGTGCAAAGGCCGCAGGTGTAAAATTCACTTTCGGCACCAATAATACAACGAACACAGATCTTGGACGTCTTGAGTATTGTCTGAAAGCGATTAAGGAGTTGGGATTAACTGCTGACGACATCTTTCTTCCACGGTCTGCCAACGATAAAAAAGTGATGAAATCAGGATTACCTTCAAAAATTACAGGATAATCATATAAAATTTAGGATATGTTCGATAAACAAATTTATACAGAACGGAGAAACCGACTTCGCACGACGATGGGAAGCGGGATCATTCTGATTCCGGGGAATAGCGAATCCCCTTTGAACTATACCGATAACACCTACTATTTCAGGCAGGATAGTACTTTTTTGTACTTGTTCGGCCTCGATATGCCTGGTTTATTCGGCGTTCTGGATGCAAACACGGGAAACGATACCTTGTTTGGCAACGATAATTCGATCGACGATATCATCTGGTCGGGAGTAAAGCCTTCCCTGAAAGAGTTGGCAGCTTCGGTTGGCGTTGCAAATACCTCTCCTTTCAAAGATCTTTTCGCGAAGGTAGCCAAAGGATCTCAGACTCATTTCCTCCCTCCATATCGTGCAGATATTAAGCTGTTGCTTGAGGAATTATTGGAATTGCCAACTGTTTCCTTGACAAAGCACGCTTCAATTGATTTGATTCATGCGCTTGTTGCGATGCGGTCTGTTAAAGATGAATTTGAGATTGCAGAGATTGAGGTTGCGTGCGAAACAGGTTATAAAATGCATGTGGCTGCAATGAAGATGGCAAAGCCCGGCGTGATGGAACAGGAGATAGCCGGCACAATTGAAGGAATCGCGTTAGCTTATGGTGGTGGAACCTCATTTCCAACTATTTTGACACAAAACGGTCATACGCTTCATAACCACAGTCATTCGTTTCAACTCGAAAAAGGGCGGTTGATGATCGTCGATGCCGGCGCTGAATCGAATGACCATTACGCTTCCGATTTTACAAGGACAATACCTGTTGGTGGTAAGTTTTCGAAGAAACAACTTGATATCTACAATATTGTATTAAAGGCAAACAATACCGCTACGACACTGATCAAACCGGGTGAGACTTATCTGAGTATCCATCTCAAAATTGCAGAGGTGATTACCACAGAATTAAAGGAACTGGGTTTAATGAAAGGTGATGTGAAGGAGGCTGTTGCAAGTGGCGCTCATGCGCTCTTTATGCCTCACGGATTAGGTCATATGATGGGCCTCGATGTTCATGATATGGAAAATTACGGACAGGTTTATGTTGGTTATGACGATGAAATACGTCCAGTCGACCAGTTTGGAACCGCTAATTTAAGATTAGGGCGTCGTTTACAAAAAGGCTTTGTTATCACCAATGAGCCTGGTCTTTATTTTATTCCGGCATTGATTGAGAAATGGTACAACGAAAAGATCAACCATGCGTTTATTAATTTCGATCAGGTCAGAAAGTATTTTGATTTTGGTGGCATTCGTCTCGAAGACGATATTCTCGTAACTGATACTGGAGCAAGAATACTCGGCAAGCGAATTCCGATCAATCCCGAAGATGTTGGATTGCTGCAGCAATAATATTTTAAAAATAATGAGCTAAACCTGATAAGTTTAGCTCATTTTAATTTTATCTGTAATGTGGATTTCTTTTTGCAGATAGGGTATGCGAATTCCTTCCTGGTCGAACCTTAGTTTGCCCCTAGCAAAACCATGGAATATGACATCCCAATAACCTTTTTACTTCACCTTTACATTTACATTTACTGGAGAATGAATTTTTATCTGTGATTGATTAGGTACAAAACAGCAAATATTTTAATAAGTTATGTCGTACCAACTGAAATAATCTTAACTTTAGCATGACTTTCTAACTCCATTCTCAGACTAAAAAAATGTAATATTTATGAAGACGAAAAAATTCATGACAGCAACTGTGATTGCTTTAATGTTTGTGTTTTTTTCAGTCACTGTTTTTGCACAGACCTATGCTGAAGCCCAAGCCAATATGACGATTGATCATCAATCAATTATGAAACATGCCAATGCAATTGCATCCGGGGAGGCTAAAAATATAAACGACCAGATTATGCATTACAACGAAGCCAGAAAAAGTTTTGCAGATGCTAAAAAATTACATACGCAGTTGAAAAGGTCAATACCTAAAAAAGCGCAATCGGCTGCAATCGTTCACCATGACAATATTGACCGGCAGCATATAATTGCTACGGGTCTTGCGAATTCGATGGCTGCAGAACTGAGAAATGAAAGCACGAATAATGCAAGGTTAAAGGAGCTTGCGCAGAAATTTTACGATGTCATTAATATTGCTGAAAAAGAACATCTTGAGCTGATTAAAGACACCAAATAATCAACTGATTAAATGAGTCGTTAGCCTGAATCTTCGGCAGTTAAACGGCAGTTATTTGTATGAATGAAGCAAGCCTGTCGCCAAAACGAAGGCTTTTTTTGTGTTCTGACGAGTTCCAATAAAATGAATATGATTATACCGGTATAGGGCCTTGTAAATGATGTGAGCACGTTGAATGATGTTTACATGTAGTTGAAATGTGTGAATTATGTAACTCTTTTCTCGAATTGTATAACGCTTTCTGCTTTGAGTTGTAGCAACTTTGTAGCGTAGAAATTAGTTACTGATTTAAACGAATTTAATTTATTAATGCAAAATTTATCATGAAGAAAATTTTATTGATGTTGATGTTACCGATTTTATTATTCGCTTGTAAGTCAACGGCTCCTGCTCCTGGGTTATCGCCAAAGCTGGATAGAAGCTCACAGGTTGAGCTAAAGGGTAATTGGCAAATTACCAATGTTTCATTTCCCGGATCAGACTACATTAAAGTGAATGCTTTTCAAATAGCCGATTCAAAATGCTTTATCGGAAGTAACTGGACTTTTATTTCAAACAATAACAAGGGAAGCATGAGCCTGAATCAAGCCGGCTGCACCGCTTTTAGTTCGCCTATTGTCTGGAGTATAAATAAGGAGGGGATGTTCGGTTTGAAAATTGTTGAAGCGGGTGTAAAATCGAAAAAAGTTACGCAAGGTTTTTTGTTAAAAGTTGCCAACCAGACTAAAACTGCTTTCCAGCTGATTGATGTCATAAATGTTGGTGGCCAGAATAAGGAAGTTGTTTATCAATTCGAAAAAATTAATTAAAAAGTGCAAGATGAAAAAGTTAACGATTTATAGTTTCGTTGTTTTATTTGTGATGGGGTCAGCTCTAACAAGTTGTAATTCGATTAAGAATGCGAATAATACGCAAAAGGGTACTGGAATTGGTGCTGCTGCCGGAGCTCTTGTTGGCGGAATTTTAGGAAATTATGTTGGCAAAGGTGGGAATGCTGTTTTAGGGTCTGTTGTTGGTGCCGCAGTTGGCGGAGGAACAGGTGCCATTATTGGCAACAAAATGGATAAACAGGCGCGTAAAATTACCGAAGCCTTGCCAGGTGCCGATGTAGAAAGAGTTGGCGAAGGAATACGTATGGTTTTAAAGGAAGATGCAGTACGGTTTGATGTGAATAAGGCAACCTTAACAGCACAGGCGAAAGCGAATTTGGATAAATTAATTCCGGTGTTTAATGAATATTCGGATACCAATATTGATCTATTTGGTTATACCGATAGCTCAGGAAATGCGAATTCAAATTTAACATTATCGAAAAACAGGGCTAAATCTGTGAAAACCTACCTGATTTCAAAAGGAATTTCATCGGGTCGTCTTAATACAACCGGCCTGGGAATTGCAGATCCAATTGCTTCAAACGAAACGACAGAAGGCAAAAGCCAAAACCGTCGGGTAGAGTTTGCAATTACTGCAAATCAAAAAATGACCGAAGAAGCGAAGACAGAGGCGACGAAATAAGCCAAAGTTTGAAAATTAATAAAAGGCCGTTGAATGACGGCCTTTTTTATTAAATGATGAAATAAAATCACGTTTGAAATGAACCTGATCAAAGGTAGGTCATTATATGACATCACAATTGCCGCCTATTCAGCTTTTAATTCTATTTCCCCTTTACATTAACAAATAATTACATTTGCGATTTGGATTTAGTTACTTTTGAATATTCTAAAATCAGTATTCACGTGAGGTTTTTAGTAATTCTTTTTTCAATTCTATTTTACGGATTAGACTCTTTTTGTCAGGACGAGGTATTGTCAGGATTGTTCTTCTCATCTCATGAAGTCATTCAGGAAAAACGTACTTCATTAAATCTGACACCTTCTGGTGCGTTTAAATATCCGGATGGTTTTTCATTGGAAATGGAAGCAAATTTTCGTCGGGGTGATGGATACTATGGATATATTTTCAGAATTATAGGTGACGATCATACGAATATCGACCTGGTTTCAAACCTGGCAACCACCTCCTCCAATTTTTGGTTAGTTCTGAAAGATAAAGTTCTTGTCTCCTACAAATGGGCCGATGTTCCGAATGGCAATTTTGACCAATGGATAAAAATTAAAGTAGATATCGATGTCCGGAATTCAAAATTGGTGGTTTCGTTTAACGGTAATAAACAAGAAGTAGTTGTCCCTGATATTTCCGGATTGAAGAATTTTGATGTTGTATTTGGGGCATCCAGAAATACTTCTTTTTTAAATACCGACGTTTGTCCAATGTCGTTAAAAAATATTCGGATATTCGATGCGAAAAATAAGCTAATCAGCGACTGGAAACTATCGAAACATGGTCAATCTAAAGTTTACGATGAGATTAACGCGACAGAAGCAATCGTCGAAAATCCGATTTGGAACATTGATAAGCATGTAAAATGGCAAAAAATAAAAGATTTTAAAATCGATAGTATTCAGGGGATCACAAAAGACGCGGAAAATGGCAGGATATTTTTTATTAATAACCGCGCTGTTTATATCCTTTCAACTAAAACATCCGCTATTGACACGCTCCTATTCACAGGTGGGCTACCCTATAATGCACTTGGGAAGCAAATAATCTACAACAAATTTACGAACGAACTTTGGTCGTATAATTTCAATAATAGCGAAATTAGCAAATTCAGTTTTACAACTAATAAATGGTTACTAAGTGATTCATCAATCAAAGAACCGAATTTTTGGCACCATAACAAATTCATCTCGCCAACTGATTCTTCATTAGTAACGCTTTTTGGTTACGGACACTATACTTATAAAAGTATCATCAATCGATTTGATATAAAATCCAACGTCTGGAGCCGAACCGATCGAAGCGACCAAATCCAGCCCCGGTACCTGACCAGTGCCGGATTTCTGAATAATCGCGAAATGCTGATCTTTGGTGGTTATGGTAGCAAGACTGGTCGACAGGAATTATCACCTGAATTTTACTACGACCTGTATTCTTTTAATCTGATTGATTATTCCTTTAAAAAACTTTGGACACTCGATAAACCTTCAACGCCTTTCGTTCCCTGTGACGAACTTATTCCAGACAGTCGATTAAGTAGTTTTTATACCTTGATTTATAACAGAGACAATTTTGCGACTTATCTGCACCTTGCAAAATTCGGGATCGGGAAAAATGTGTACCAGATTTACAACGATTCCATCCCTTATAAATTTCTTGACACACAATCGTGGAGTACTCTTTTTCTTGACCAGAAAACATCGCGATTGATTGCAGTAACTACGAACAATTCAGATGTTTCACTCTACTCCATTGCCTATCCTCCCCTTATGCCTGAAGATGTTTATCAGAATGATTCGGTAGTTGGAAAATTGCAAATTGGATTGACAATGCTATTTGTGGTGGGAGGCTTAATTTTCAGTTTGTATTTTTTAATCAGGAGGAAAAAAGGGATAAACAAACATGAGCCATCTGACGAACAAATTGAACATCCTAATATTGTACCAATAGAATTACGAGAACGGAAAACGATCTC
>Ga0209511_1001068_pt1 | contig 25126 bp, 22 predicted proteins | sample SSSSmetaG_FD_184141 | JGI IMG/M metagenome (GOLD analysis project Ga0209511, IMG submission 184141) | Glacier valley bacterial and archeal communities from Borup Fiord, Nunavut, Canada, to study Microbial Dark Matter (Phase II) - ​SSSS... | ecosystem: Environmental > Aquatic > Freshwater > Ice >... | reverse complement strand
CTTTGAGTTTTTTCTCAACCAAAGCCCAAATCGTACCGGCTCCCAGCAAAATAAAAATAACAGATCGCAAAGCATCGGTTTGCAAAAGCGATTGTCTGTCAGCGATTAAGCTTTTTTGAAGCCAATCGGGGAACTGACTATCAGCAGGTGAAATAAAAGAACCTGCTATTCCGGGTATCAAAGCAAATATCAAAGCAATTCCAGCAGTTAATCCAACACTCCACGCCAATGGTTTGAGCCATGTTTTCCGATCAATCTCTCCGTTCGCAATCTTTTGCAACGTCAAAATGGCATAAAGCGGGAACGTAAACCCTGCAATGACAAGAATCATCGTTACTGTTCTGAACTTATTATAACCAGGGAAGTAATCGAGAAATAAGTTGGTGAATGGCATGAAATTATGACCCCAGGCAAGTGCAATCGAAAGCAAGGTGGCAATCACAACCCAGATTCTGATATTTCCTTTCAAAAGAAATAGTCCAAGAACAAAAAGGAAACAGATTATTGCACCGAAATAGACAGGGCCAGAAGTACCGGGTTGTGAACCCCAATATCCGGGAAGTTGTTTTACAAGAGTATTTGCATTGGGAACATTATTACTTTTCAGCACTTTGCCAGTTTCGGAATCTTCGCTAAAACCAACAGCTGAAGAACCGCCATTGAAATTTGGAATAAGTATTGTGAAAGTTTCACCAAGACCGTAACTCCAGCCTGTTGCGTAGTCACGATCGAGTCCGGAAGTTTTATTCTCCTGGTCATGTGTAAGCTCTGATTTTCCACGTAATGAATACTTCCCATATTCCCAGGTTGTCCAAAGCCGGCTTGTGTTTGAAGCTACGGCAAGAAGCCCAAAAGCAATGATAATCACCGATTTTTTAAGAAATTCAGGAATTTGTTTTTCTCTGAAGGCAGAAACCAGCTCCGTGATTCCCATAATCAGCAAAATCAGGAAAGTATAATAAGCGATTTGCGGATGATTGGCATATATTTCGAGTGCAAGAAAAATTGCAAAAACCGATCCTCCAATCCATTTGTCCTTTTTAAAAGCATAATAAAAACCGGCAATAATTGGTGCCATATAACCAATTGCGACCGCCTTCGAAGCATGTCCGGCAGCAATAATGATAAAGTTGTAAGAGCCAAAACCAAAGGCAAGTGCTCCAACAATGGCCAGCCACGGACTCACACCGAATAGCAGTAATGTTATATAAAATCCTATCAGATAAAGAAATATGAAATTGATTGGTCTCCAGTTATAGAGATTAGTGACCGTGTAAACCGAAGTGATGGCTGTCGTAGTTGGTAAAGCGATCAAATAGGACGGCATTCCTCCAAACATCGAGTTGGTCCATAAGGCCAGATCATTACTCTTCTTATTGTAGTCAACAATCTCTTTCGACATCCCAGTATAAGTCTGTGAGTCATGCTGATTCAGCTGTTTATTTTCCAATACAGGCGAAAAGTAGATGATTGGCAAAAGAATGAAAAGGATAATGGCGGTAAAATGTGGTAAACTTTTCTTCCACGAAAAATTCGTCATAATTGTAACTTTTACAGATTGATCACAAAAGTACATATTTTTTGAAAGTTGGGGCAATCCTGTTTCTGCTAACAGACAATAATTTGCAGTTATTTACCTATTTTTGCAACAAATCATAATTTAAATCCATTGGGAATTATTGTAAGCCAGTCGGTAAAGGGAGCCATCTATACGTATATCGGTGTCGTTCTTGGTTTTGTAATACAAGGTATTTTATTTCCACGGATTTATTCAACCAATCAGATTGGTCTGACCAAAATTATTGTGGCCTACGCTGCTCTTGTGGCTCAGTTCGCAACTTTGGGATTTAATGGAGTCACAATCAGGCTATTCCCATTTTTTAAAGATTCCAAAAGCCACCACCATGGTTTTCTTTCTTTGGCACTCTTAACCGGACTTGTAGGTTTTCTGATTTCCCTCGGATTGTTTTTGATCTTCAAAACCTGGTTCGTTGAATACACCAGTGAGAACTCGGCACTGCTCATCGAATATCTTAATTACCTGATCGTTCTGATCTTTTTTCAGATTTTCTTTACGCTTTTAGATGGTTATTACACCGCTCTTTTGAATAGCATTCATGGGACCTTTCTACGCGAGGTGTTTCAGAGAATACTGATAATCATAGGAATCGGATTCTTTTATTTTGACTTGATCGATTTTCATCAGTTTATCATCGTTTACATGACATCCATGGCTGTGCCGACCTTGTTTATTCTATTCACTTTGATACGTGAAGGGCAATTTTCGCTGAAAACAGATTTCGCTTATTTGAAAAGTCCAATGCTAACTTCAATGGGGTTAATGGCCTTGTTTAGTGTCCTCAATGGTTTTTCAATGAATATCATCACCGCAGTGGATACGATCATGGTAACAGGGATGATTGGTTTAAGCGCCACCGGTATTTATGCATCGTGTATGATTTTCGGGATGATGGTAAGTTTGCCGGCACGTTCCATACTCAAGATTACTAATATTGTTTCGGCGCGCGCTTGGAAAGAAAACAATATGGCCTCGATTCGTAATATCTACGAAAAAAGCTGTTTGACCTTGTTTATCATTGGATTGCTAATGTTCCTCGGCCTTTGGGCCAATATTGATAATATATTTGAAATTTTAGGCCCCAATTTTGTCTCCGGCAGGTGGGTCATCTTTTTTATTGGTTTAGGAAGTCTGGTCGATATGACTTCCGGCGCCAATAGTTCTATTCTTGGATCCTCACCGAATTATAAAGTGCAGACATTTTTCCTGATCATTCTTGTTATCTTGCTGATAGTAACCAATCTGTTATTAATCCCAATATACGGAATTACGGGTGCTGCAATTGGAGGTGCGGTATCGCTTTCGATTCTCAATCTTTTCCGTTTTTTATATTTGTGGTATAAATTTAAACTCCAACCCTTTAATTTGAAATTTATACTCGTCGCGGTTATTGGAATTTCAGCCTATTTTATTTCGACATTGTTACCCGTTCTAACAAGTTTCATTATCGACATTTTTGTACGAAGTTCAATCTTAACTATCTTATTCTGTCTACCGATTTATCTGTTGAAAATATCACCTGATATCAACGAGAAAGCGGATGAAATATTAAGGATGATCAAGGTGAAGCATTGAAATGAATAGATTAAGCGACTGGCAGACTTCACTGTCAAATCTATCTTTTCGTCATTTCATAGTGAATTTCCTGACAAGGAAACTGATAACACCACGATTCTTCGTATCGTTCCTGTGCTCCTGAGCTGCGGTTAAACCATTTCGATATTAGCCGTCTCTTGTAATTCAGCAAGGGTCGCAACGAGTAAAACCGCAGGTACCTTTTCGTGATATGAAACTGCATGTCGTTGTAGAAATTAGGCACTTTACGTTTTAGCTTTGACGCTTCATCCGCAAAATAATCAAACGTGTACAACCCGAAAAAACGACGGTGTGTGTAATCGGAATAAAAATGGGGATTGCTGAAATGGGGAACAATCACCCGGTGAATTCCTCCGGGCTTTAAAACCCTGTAAATCTCTTTGATCAAAAGTTCCAGATTTTCGATGTGTTCGAGCACATGCCTCGAAAACAACTCATCAACCGAATTGTCGGGCAAAAATGGAAGCCCATTCTCTATATCCGCCACGATATCAACATTTTCATCCTGAAATTTATCCACTCCGATAGCTCCGGCTACTTTATTTGGACCACAGCCCAATTCGATCACGATTCGCTCGTTGCTGCGGATTTTTTCAGTAATTATTGTTGCAATCATAATTTCTGAATGATTTTTAAAAGTTTCCCGAAACAGACTTCCCTGCTATACAATTCAGTGGCATCTCGTCTTCCATTTGAACCTAATCTGATCCGGAGTTCCGGATCGCAAATCAACTTCTCTAAAGTAAGATACCATTCCTCCGCGGTCGAGGCAAGAAATCCGTTTTTACCAACCTTAACAATTGATTGATTGATACCAACAGGGCTCGCAACACATGAAATTCCGGCAGACATGTATTGCAATAACTTGTATCCACCTTTCATCCGGGTCCAGTCAGTATCGGGCAAAGGCATCAAACCGATGTCCATTAGACCGATATTTTCATTTTCATCCTCAAAAACCCATGGTTTTGCGATGTGATTAATTCCCAATATTTTGTAATCAGGTCTGGCACCTACCGTCAGAAAACGGAAAGTATATTTTTCTGCAAGTCTTTGCAAAGGTTTTTCAATCAACTCCAAAAAAACCGATGTCCACGGCGATCCAATCCATCCTATTGTAACAATCTGATCTTGATTTTTCTCAGAAGGTCTGATCCTGTCGGTTTCAACGGGTGAAGGGATGATCTCTGGTTTTTGACCACAGCTGAGACAAAACTCATTCAAGTATTCGGTGCTTACGATTACTTTGCTGGCATACCGAACCATATTTGCTGTTTTCTCCCGGTTATCCGGCCTTTGGGGATTAATGTAAATCGCATCGTCAAAATCGTAAATAATCTGGATTGACCGTCTATTCAATATCTCCAAAAGTTTTTTGCGAACAAATATCCGTTGAATAAACACGATGTCCCACTTTCCAAGAACAATAGAAAGAAATATTTTTAAGGAATACCACCTTTTCAGTAAAGGAAAAGCGGTGTATTTGCTGACCAGATTTGATGGCCTTTGGGGAACTCTCGGAATATGAGTGACACTGTAACCCTGTGCTTCGAAAAAAGGGATGTACTGCAATGCCCTGATTCTGGCACTCGCGTTATCGCAATTGCCATCAGTCAGCATTAATATCCCTTTTTTCTTTTGTATCTTCATTATTTATTTGACTGATATTCAAACACTATTTTGTTGTAATCTCAACTGTATTCGCCGTTAATCCGTCAGCGCTGGCCATCAATTTAACGATTCCGGGTTTATCGCCTGATTGAACAACAACGAGACATTTCCCGTGGAAAGCTTTTCGCTGCGGAGCCTTAAATGATTCGTGGCTTACCGGATCTCCATTGTCAACGCCAACAATCGTTCCGGAGCCTTCTAACTGAAACTTCACGAGATTATCGGCATTTGGAACAATTACGCCATTTGCATCAACAACATCAACCGTCAGGTAGGAAAGATCATTCCCATCGGCTTTGATTGCAGACCGGTCTGCAGTAACTACCAAACGTGCGGGAGCTCCGGCTGTTTTCACCTCTTTCACAAGGACTTCTTTACCGGCAGTCCGTGAAATGGCTTTCAGCGTTCCTGAGGTAAATGGAACTCTCCACATCAGATGTAATTCATCGCCTTGTTTTTTCTTAACACCCAACGATTTATCATTCAGGAATAATTCCACTTCTTCTGCATTACTGTAAGCCCAAATATCAACAGTTTGACCTTCTTCCCAGTTCCAGTGCGGAAAAATATGGAGTACATCTGTTTTCGTCCATTCGCTTTGGTACATGTAATAAACATCTTTCGGGAAACCTGCCAGGTCGATGATACCAAAGTAAGAACTTCTTGAAGGCCACCAATATGGAGTAGGTTCTCCAAGGTAATCAAAACCAGTCCAGATAAACTGACCCGATAGAAAGTCGTGTTTCTTAATCACTTTCCACGTTTCTTCGTGAGTAGAACCCCATGGAGTCGAAACATTGTCATACGAAGAGCAGGTATTATCAGCATTTGGCATTTTGCCTTTCCAATCTTTGTTTACTGGCCAGCGACGAATTTCATCTGAAGGCATATCGTAAAAACCACGTGTCATCAAAGCAGAAACGGTTTCTGTTCCAATGAATTTCTTACCTGGAAAGGTTTGAGGAAAAGCTTCAAAATCATTTTGATGGTAATTGTAACCAATCAGATCCAACGCTTCGGACCTGATTATAAAGTTGTATGGTTTTGGATCGTTGCAAGCAGAAGTAATTGGGCGGGTTGTATCCAGTTCGCGAACACAACCTGCCAATTCTTTGGCGATCATAGTTCCTGTGCTGTCCCATTGTTCCAATATTTCATTTCCAATGCTCCATATCATGACACTTGGATGATTACGGTCGCGCAGAATCAAATCCTGAAGATCTTTCTTGTGCATCTCGTCCCAGACAGTGCTATAATCGAACTTGTTTTTCGGTTTTTTCCACATGTCAAAAGCCTCGTCCATAATGAGGAAACCCATCTGATCAGCAAGATCGAGCAACTCAGGAGCAGGAGGATTATGGGAAGTGCGTATTGCGTTACAACCCATGCCTTTTAAAATTTCCATCTGGCGTTCGAGCGCACGTAGATTGATTGCCGAGCCCAGACAACCCAAATCCTGGTGGTTGCACACGCCATTTATTTTAACGCTTTTCCCATTCAGGAAGAATCCTTTCTCCGCATTAAACTCAAAACTGCGGATGCCAAAAGGGGTGGTGTAATTATCAACCAGTTCACCATCAACAAAAACCTTTGAAACGGCAGAATACATTTTTGGTTCATCCAAATTCCACAATACCGGATTTTTAACTTCAAAATCGAATGTCACACTTAAAACAGAATCTTTTACACCATTCGTCTTCATTTTTCCCGCTGTGACTTCTTTACCAGTGGGATCAAGAATAACAGTTTTCAACACCAACTTTTGATCAGCAACCAGCTTATTTTTAATCTGATGAACTACTTTTACTTTGGCATTAGTTGCTGTAATTTCAGGCGTAGTAATAAATGTTCCCCAATGTGCGATGTAGGTTTTACCTGTTGTTACCAGCCATACGTTTCGATAAATTCCTGAACCGGAATACCAGCGTGAATTAGGTTGCATGGAGTTATCTACCTTAACGGCTAAAACATTTTCCTTTTCTCCGGCGACCAACCAGGGTGTCAGTTCGTACCTGAAAGAGCTGTAACCGTAAAACCGTTTTCCGAGCGAATGGCCATTGATCCAGACTTCACTATTCTGATAAACGCCATCAAAATCGATAAAAACACTGCCTTTCAAATCTTCCGTTGAAACCTTGAAAGACTTCCTGTACCAACCTATTCCTCCCGGCAAAGCACCTCCACCAGGCGTTGCCGGATTTTTTTCGCTGAATTCGCCCTCGATACTCCAATCGTGCGGAACATTTAATTTTCGCCATGACGCATCAGCAAAGCGAATAGCCTCTGCTCCGGGTACATCACCCAACTGAAATTTCCAGTCGTTGCCAAAATTGACAATCGAACGACCTTTTTCTTGCTTCGAAACACATTGATTTAAAACAAGTAAGAGGAAAAACCCCAGCGAAATATTTCTGATTAGTATTTTCATTTTTTCAAAATTAGTTGGAATGCTGATTTGATTTTTTTTTCACCGTAAACTTAAAAAATTACTTAAGATTTAGCCAATTACGCCATCAATTTTCTGAATCTTTCAACCCGTTTGGCTGGATCATAAAGCGTTAGAATCCGCTCCCTCGCCTGATTACGTAACTGAATATTATTGTGATTCAAACGAATATAATCAACTAATCCTTCTGGCTTCCAATCATCAATCGTCAATCCGGTACTTCCGATTGTGATTTGAATATCGCCCACATTCGTCCCGACCGGAATGCAACCACACAACATCGCTTCGCAAAGTGCATTTGGAAGTCCTTCGGAACGCGACAATTGGGCATAAAAAGAGGCGCACTCGTAATGTTTGGTTAATTGATCGAATTGTTGTGGTGGCATTAAAGTCAAATTTGCAGGCAAAGGTTCAAAATAGGACTTTACACCATCAGTTGCTCCGATAATTACAAATTCAAATTCCGGCAAATAGGTTGCTAATTCCCGGAATCTGTCAAGCCCCTTTACCATCAAACGCTGATGATTATCGGTGCCGGAAACTGTGATGATGCGTTTGGACCTTTCATATTCTGAAAAGTTAAATTTCTCCACATCAACACTTGTTGCAATGGTTTCAGCTTTTGCTTTCGGATTGATGACCAGCAATTTTTTTCGCAAAGCGTCAGCTACCGGGAAGCATATATCGACAAATCTAAAGGTGTTCCGTGTAAAGAATGCCCTGATAGGATTGCTGAATGACCCGTATTTATATTCCGACAGCGTCGAAACATCGTATCCGCCAATCACTACAAACGACTTCTTCCCGAATATTTTAGCAAACAGAACTGGCAGCATTGAATGATAATCGCCAAACCAGACAAACACCGAATCAAACTTAAATCCATTGAATATCAGAAATATCAATTCTTTTAGCACTTCAATCCCTGTTTTGAAAACCCCTTTCCCCGGTTTAAACTGATATTTTGTAACATTCGCAAACGTTGACAGAATCTCGAAATCAGCTTTAACAAAAGAAGAGTAATTCACGTAAACAAACAGAATCGATTGCTTTTGCATATTGCAGAATATTAATCGATTCGGGAGAATGGATGCGTCGAAAGCGATTTCGCGGCAAACGGATGGTAATCGCCTTTTAATCCAACAGGCGCCTGGTTCCGGATGTCGTAAACAATCTCAATCGATTTGCGCGCCTCACCAATTTCGAAGCCATTTCCTTTGAGAATTTCTTCATAACTTCTTGTATGAAGGTCGGTAAACCCTTCGCTGAATTCAATCTCTTCCCCTTCAACTGTGATCGACCGGAAGGTTGTTTTTCCACGCTCCTTCACCTCCTTCGGCAATGTATCACTGTTGATACTCAGGAACCAGCGAACCCTTGCTTTTTCGAGCGTCAGCATTCCTGAAGCCCTGTCGTGTGCGTGGAGATTTACAATATTTTCTTTGGCATCGCCGAAAATCCAGGTCAGCATATCGAAAAAATGGATCCCTATGTTCGTGGCAATTCCACCCGATTTGGATATATCACCTTTCCATGAAGTGTAATACCAATTTCCACGTGAAGTAATATAAGTGAGATCGATATCGTAAACTTTATCTTTCGGTCCGGCTTTTATTTTTTCCATTAAAGCAATAATAACCGGATGGAGACGAAGTTGTAAAATGGTATAGATCTTTTTTTCGGTATCGGCTGCGACATGCTCCAATGCCTCAATATTCCAGGGGTTTAATACCAGGGGCTTTTCACAGATCGCATTTGCGCCACGCCGTAATGCCACTCGGATGTGTGCATCGTGAAGGTAATTGGGTGAGGTAATGCTCATATAATCAATCGTCATCCCTTTATCATACTTTAGTTTTTCGAGGTAGCGATCAAATCGCTCGAACTCCACAAAAAACTTTGTGTCAGGCGAATAGCTATCCATTACCCCAACACCATCATAAGGATCGTAAGCAGCAACCAACTTATTACCTGTATCCCTGATAGCTCTCATATGTCGCGGAGCAATATAACCGGCGGCTCCAATCAATGCAAAATTTTTCATATCAATTATTTAATTTCCCAAATAGGGCTCAATTAATTTCATTTTACTTTCAGGGACAAAAAACAGGTCACCTTCAATCGCTTCAAGATGATCCTCAACCGGGAAAAGCAATTCATCCTTAAGATAATAAGCAGAATAAGACAGCTTTGTAAGAAAATCACTGATTGATTTCCTATTAACAGGCTCAATTTCAATCTGAATAATAGGTTGAAATGGCTTTAAAAGGAATCCAAGTTGTGGTATAATATGAATCTCGTAACCCTCAACATCACATTTGATGTAATCGCAACGTTCAAATTTCCCGAAAATGGTTACCGGGGTAAACATCTTCTCAGTAAAAGTAAATTCGAATACCTCTTTTTCATCGGTGTCTAAAACCCGTGTCAGACCATGGCGAAGGTATTTATTACTTTTTGGAATTCCCATCTCGATTGACTTATTATCCTCGGTTCCCAATGCGTAGGGGATGATGGTTGTATTTTTGAATTTTGAAGTATTGATTTTCAATATCTTTCGGAACAACGTCACAGGCTCCACACTAAATACTTTTCCGTTGGTACCCACCAATTTCGCAAATAACCGGGAATAATAACCCAGATTAGCACCAATATCGATTACATGATCTCCTTTTCGAATCAGTTTTCCGATAAAATAGTGACAATCAAAGGTTTTATCTTTCTTTAGCAATCCAAAGCTGTAGGAGATGAAGAATAACCGGCTGACCACAATAAGGTAATTCTTGACTCCCAGTATTTTATAAAGCGCTTGTTTAATGAACATTCGTTATTCAATTATTAGATTTTGTAATCTTAAGATCAAGCTGCTGGCTTCTTGCAACTGGCCACTTGCAGCGAGCTTCAAGAAGCCAGTAGCCAGTTGCCAGCCGCCAATAGCATTTCATTCGCAAACGATTAACCCAATCTTGCTCACTTCGTTGTTCAACAATAGATATTTTTCGCCGCTTTCGGGACAAATAGCAAATCCTTCATTATCGAAGTTAAGTTTATGCCCAAATTCGCTGACCCATCCATTTTGACGCGCAGGATTTCCATAAACAAGCGCAAAGGCAGGCACTACCTTCGTGATGACAGCACCAGCTCCTATCATGGCGTATTGTCCGATTTCGTTACCGCAAACCACTGTGGCATTGGCACCGATGGATGCACCTTTACGAACAATTGTCTTCTTGTACTCATCTTTGCGAATAATGGCACTCCGTGGATTAATCACATTCGTAAATACCATCGAAGGGCCAAGAAATACATCATCTTCGCAGATAACTCCGGTATAAATGGAGACGTTGTTTTGAACTTTCACATTATCACCCAGAACAACACCTGGCGAGACGACAACATTTTGCCCGATATTGCATCTTTTCCCGATTATACATTCAGACATGATGTGACTGAAATGCCAGATTTTTGTCGCTTCACCAATTTTACAATTTTCATCAATGATGGCTGAAGGATGTGCAAAATATTGTATCATAAAGAATTAATTGAATGAACTAAAGTGTTGATAATATGTTCCTGCTCCTGTGGAGTGATCTCAGTATGAACAGGTAACGCAAGAACTTCGTTACAAAGCATTTCAGCCACAGGGAAATCACCTACTTTATAACCCAGGTAGGCATATGCTTTTTGAAGATGGATTGGTGAGGGGTAATAGATCATCGAAGGTACTCCTGCCGCTTTGAGTAATTCTTTTACCTGATCGCGCTTCTCTAACCGTATGACATACTGATTATACGTGTGCTTCGACCAACTATTTTCTGAAGGTCTCACAACGTTGGGTAGGTTTCCAAAAAGCTGATTGTATCGGTGACCAGCATCAACACGATTTTGGATATAACTATCGAGATTCCGAAGTTTTACACTTAAGATGGCTGCCTGGATGGTATCGAGACGCGAATTGCAACCTACAATTTCGTATGCATATTTTTGTCCTTGTCCATGGCGTGAAATCATTGTAGCCTTCTTGGCAAGATCCTGATCGTTTGTAGATAACGCTCCGCCATCGCCAAAACATCCGAGATTTTTAGTGGGGAAAAAAGAGTAGGTACTGATGTCACCCATCGTTCCCGTTAACTTTACATCTCCGTTTGTAAACTTATAATTGGACCCCAGCGATTGAGCATTATCTTCGATTACTTTCAGTCCATACTGGTGCGCAATTTCAAGAATTGGTTCCATATTAGCCGATTGTCCAAACAGGTGAACAATGACAATTGCCTTTGTGGCAGGTGTAATTTTTTCTTTAATAAGATTTTCGTTGATGTTGAATGTTCCTTCCCAAACATCAACAAAAACAGGTTTAAGACCGAGTAATGCAGCAGCTTCGGCTGATGCAACGTAATTAAAAGCTGGCATTATTACTTCATCTCCAGGATTGAGATCCAGCGTCTGGTATGCAATCTGAAGTGCATCAGTACCATTGCCGCAAGGAAGCACATATTTAGCTCTCAAATAACCAGCCAATCCACTGGCAAAGGCTTCAACCTGCTTCCCGTTGATAAAGGCCGAAGATGTGATCACATCCTGAATCGCCTTATCGACTTCATCTTTAATTTTCAGATATTGACCATGAAGGTCAACCATTTTTATTGAGTTCTCCATATTCTCGTTTAAATCGCGATTACAAAATTGCTAATAATTTTGCGATTGTTTCGGATGAATGGAAGTCTCTTACCAAATTATGTGAAAAAATGGAGTATTCGACAGTACTGTCAGAGAATGATCGAAAAATTTAGCAGTCGCGAAATTAATTCAATTCAAGGATCTTCCTAAATTCATTCCCATTAATTACATGCACTTTGGGAAATTCAATATCTTTCAAAATATTGAAATGTTTGTCGTTAGTTGCCAAATAGTGAGCATTGGAAGCGATCGCACAATCCACAAATTTTCACGCTTTTTTATTTTGATAGGAGGTCCTGTTATGCTCATTTAAAAATCGGACTTCATCTTTCTCAGTCCATTTATTTTGTTCCCAAACTTTATCCGCGGTATCCATCGCTTTGTTAGCAAAATATTGAATAAGAAGTTTCTTTATTTCGATTAAATCACGCTCTTCAACATCCCTTGCAAATAGTTTAAGTAACTCTAACTGCAATTCGGTTAACGGTTGCTTTATAGTTGTTTCCATTGTAGTCTATATAAAATTACAATACAAATTTACAATTAAAAGCAATGTATTTATGACTTTTAATTCAAGATTTAATTTACGCTTTAATCATCCTATTCAAAACCCCTGCCAATTCGGAAGTAAGATTCTTCCTGGCGTATTTTTCGATTCCTTTGGGGCAATTATTTAAATCGTTGCTTGAATATTTCTCGTACAGCATCAAAACCGTCTTTTTGATACCTTCCAAATCATTGTATTCCGAAATAAAACCCGCTTCCGTCTCTTTAAGTATTTGTGCCAGATCGCCGTCGGATGGACCGATGGCAAAGATTGGCCGGCCCGATGCCAAGTATTCAAAGATCTTCCCGGTTAATATTCCCTTCGCATTCGGGCTGTCTTTATTAATCGCCAAAAGCAGAATGGCCGATTGTTTCATCAGCGAAGCTGCTTTATCGTGGGTAACGTATTCAATACTTGTAAATTGATTTCCAAGATTAAATGCGGAAATATCATCAGTTATTGAGTTGTCAACTTTGCCGATCAGCTTAATTTCGAGGTTTTCCCTGAAATGGGGAAGTTCATCTGACAATTCAGAGAGCACTTTCCACAATCCCCTCAGATTAATACTTGGCGGAAGTGTTCCGATATGCGAAATGGAGAATTTTGTATCCCGAACAACATTCTGAACCTCCATATCATCAGTATCGAATCCATTTGTGATCAGGTGCACATTGTTTGCACCCATCGATTCGTAGTTCACTTTCATATCGCGGCTCACAACCACCATTGCTGAGCAACCTTTAATCGTTTTTAATTCAAGGCGTTTGTGCTTGCGGTCAGCAAAAGCAGAAATCTTCATATCTTTATAGTAGTCGATATCAGTCCATGGATCGCGGAAGTCGGCTAACCATGGAATATTCAAACGCTCTTTTAGTGCCAATGCAATCAAATGCATTGAATGTGGCGGCCCAGTCGATACGATAACATCTATATCATTTTCGTTAAGGTATTTATTCAAAAAGCGGACAGAAGGTTTTATCCAGAATTTGCGCGCATCTGGTATAAAAAGATTTCCCCTTATCCAAACCGATAACTTTTCAACAATTCCGGGTGACCTTTTATGATTCAGAAATCCGCTGTTGATTTTAACGGTACTCTTTTTACCTGTCATTTTCTTGTAAAACTCATAAGGCTCCCAAATAGGGGTTCTGATCACTTCAATTCCACCAGGAATATCTTTGGACAAAGTATCATCAATCACCGGATATTCGGCATTCAATGGGGTATAGATGACCGGTTCCCACCCAAACTCGCGAAGATATTTCGCAAACTTAAGCCAACGCTGTACACCTGCGCCTCCGCTTGGCGGCCAATAATAGGTAATGATCAGTACTTTATGCATCGATTAACAATTACGATTTCAGGAGTTTAAATTTGATCACTTATGCGAACCACCATTAAAAATATTCTTCACGGGAATCGTAGCAATGAAATCCTTCAGATAAAATGGTTCATAATAAGCCACATCAACAAATTTCTGAAGTTGAAAATCTCTCTCTGACAAAGCAATCATGTTTTCAGCACGGGTAATTATTCCGTTGATAAAGATTGCATTCGGATGATTGATTGCTTCGCGGCATTTTGCCGAACCATTGCCAAAAAAGAGGACTGAATTGTTTTCAAGAAAGGGCAGGTACGATTGATGATCGATAATATCAGCCTGTATGCCACGGACTTGTTTTCCCTCTTTATCGTAAAACGCCGTATAAACCTCCATTCGTCGCGCATCGATCATTGGACAAAAAAGCACATTGTCGGTTTCAGGAAGCTGATAACGATCGGGATGATGGATCACATGATGTGCCATGGCCTCCAGCGATGTAATGGCAATCAACGGTAGACGGGATGCATAACAGATCCCTTTTGCAACCGATACACCAATTCTTAAACCAGTATAGGAGCCAGGTCCGCCCGATACCGCCACAACATCAAGTTGTTCCATTGCCAAATTCGATTCTGCCAGAAGTTCTTCAATAAAAACGGTAACAAGCATAGCATGGTTCTGTCCTGAAAGGTTTTCGCGCGAATGAACGACAACGCCATCGCGGGCAAGTGCCACAGAACACACTTCAGTTGAAGTTTCGATATTTAAAATAAGAGCCATTTACTTTTTTTGCAAAGATGGGAAATATTCAAAAGAGTTAAAACCATACGGCCAGTTAAACATTCTAAATCACCATCTGTTGATAAAAGTAACTTGAATTTGCGATAAAATATTTATCAATTAAAATATTAATCCCAATTTCTCTACTTTTGGCCGATTAAAATAAAACAGCAATTAACTAATCATTTTCGAAGATTGTTTGTTAATCTATACAAAATGGGTCACATATCATCTTTTCAATGAATAAGTCCGGATATTTATGTCACCTGGAAAAACAAGTTTGAACGATCAGAATATGCTAAAAACAGTAATAATAGACGACGACTATGTTTCGAGAATGGTTTTGCGAGAAATGCTCGAAAAATTTCTCGACAACATTGAGATTCTTGGAGAAGCCGGTACGGTTGCAGAGGGGGTTAAATTAATTGAAGATACTGATCCTGAATTAGTACTGCTCGATATCAGCATGCCTGACGGAACAGGTTTCGACCTGTTGGATAAATTGAAAACAATCAATTTCAAACTGATTTTCATTACTGCATACAGCGAATATGCTGTAAAAGCTTTCAAATACTCCGCTTTTGATTATATCGTTAAGCCACTTAATGTGGATGAACTGACAAAGGCAATTATGCGGATTCCACAAATTAAAAGGGTCGATAGCAAGGTAAGGGTGAAGACGCTTAAAGAAAATTTGCTGGCACCCGAAGAGAGTGCAGTAAAAACAGTTGCTTTGCCCGAAATCAACGGATTTGCCATTGTTAATGTTGAGGATATCGTTCGTTGCGAAGGCAAAAGGAATTATACCCGCATCATTTTAAAATCGGCACCCGAGAAAGTGGTGAGCCGTACACTGCTGGAATTCGAACATTTGTTGGCTCCTTTGGGATTTGTAAGAATTCATCGAAGCCATCTGGTAAATATCATGAATGTGGTTCGGTACCTTAAATCGGACGGAGGGATGGTTGAACTTAAAACCGGAGAGTTGCTCAAGGTTTCGCCAAAACACAAGGAAGACTTATTGAATAAACTGTTATTTAATAAACTATAACAGTTTAGATATCCGGTAAGTCCGGCGTATTATTCAACTAAATAGATCGTAAAAAAATAACCCTGGTTTTGCAACCAGGGTTATTTTTTACAGTATGTTTAAAATCAAGGTTAAATCCACCTTAGAATTCTAAAATCCTGACGATTAGGAAGCTCAATATTCTTTGGGAAAATCCGGACACCGTAATTATACGAACCCGGCTTTGTCAATGTGAGACTTAGTGAATAATGCGTCAAACCATTCGACTCTTTACCCGGTGTGAATTCGTGTCTTTCAACATAATCAGGATGCTCTGTTCCAGTAGCAACAATAACTTCAACACCAATTTCGTCCGCCGATAAACCTTTCAGATCGAGTACGATATGGGAAGGGTATTCCTGACCCATTTTATAGGTATTGGTGATTCCATCGGCAAGCTGAATATTTACAACTTCGATCTGATCCCAAACGGAAAGAATTTTTGCCTTCCATGCGGCGATCTCCTTGGCCTTCGAAAAATTATCCGCCCTTAATCTTTCACGTCGGGTGGAAAGAGGAATGTAATAACGATTGAAATAGTCCTTCATCATGCGACGTGTCGTAAAGTGAGGAACAACATCAGCGAATGTATTTTTAATAAAATCAACCCAGCGGCTCGGGACATTCTTCTCATTCCTGTAATAGTAAGCCGGAATGATTTCATTTTCGAAAATGCTGTAAATAGCTTCAGCATCGAGCTCGTCCTGCAACTCTTCGTTGTCGAACGTTTTTTCAAGCGGAAGCGACCAGCCCGCATCTTTCTTATAACCTTCAACCCACCATCCGTCGAGGACAGAGAAGTGAAGTGTACCGTTCATAACCCCTTTTTCACCCGATGTACCGGATGCCTCAAGCGGGCGTGTAGGTGTATTCATCCAGACATCACAACCCTGAACCAGCATTTTGGCAAGATTCATATCGTAGTTCTGAATAAAAAGGATGCGTCCGATAAACTCGGGGCGTTTAGATATGTCGAAAATGAATTTAATCAGATCCTGACCAGCTTTATCGGCCGGATGCGCTTTCCCTGCAAACAAAAACTGCACCGGACGTTCCGGATTATTCACAATTTTAGCAAGGCGATCAAGATTACGGAAAAGCAAATGCGCTCTTTTATAAGTTGCAAACCTTCGTGCAAAGCCAATAGTCAGCGCTTTCGGATTTAGTTTTGATATTGCCTCGGCGATGTATTTAGGATTTTCATTCCGTTGAATATGCGTATCCGAAAAGCGTTGCTTCACATAGTTGATCAAGCCTTCACGGAGTTTTGATTTGGTTTCCCAGATTACATTATCCTGAATTTTATAAATATTCCGCCATGCCCGCGTCTCTTCTTCCTCATCATATTCATGAATGTCTTCAGGCAGCTTTTCCAGCTTTAAAAATTTCTCATGAATCGATTTCCATTCGGCTGCTGCCCATGTAGGATAATGCACTCCATTTGTGACATACCCGATATTTTCAAGCTCCTCGGGCAAAAATCCTTTATACAAGTCTGAAAGTAACCCTTTACTGATTTTGCCATGCAACATGCTCACACCATTGATTTGTTGCGACATATTGGAGGCCAAATAGCTCATATTAAAATGATCGTCGTATCCGGAAGCTTTTCCAAGGAAGAGAAAATCGTCAAGTGAGAGATTCAACTTAGGGGCCATATTGCCCATATACAGTTTGAAAAGATCGACGTGAAACGAATCATGACCGGCAGGAACCGGTGTGTGCGTCGTAAACAACGTAGATACCCGGATCATCTCCTGCGCTTCGGGGAATGACAATCCTGAAGATTCTATGAGGTTTTTTGTCCTTTCGAGACCGATAAAAGCAGCGTGTCCTTCGTTACAATGGTAAATATCAGCTTTGATTCCGATCTTTTCCAGTAATTTTATTCCACCCAAACCAAGCACCATCTCTTGTTTCAAACGATTTTCATTATCACCACCATACAAGTGATGTGTAATGAAACGATCGGGATCCTGATTAGCATCGTAATCGGTATCAAGAAGATATAAGGTTACGTTTCCTATTTTAACAGACCATGCGTGTGCGTAAACTGTGCGACCTGGCATATCGATACCGATGGTTACCCATCCATTCTCGTCCATCACCGGTTGAATCGGAATCTTCGAGAAATGTTCAGAATCGTACTGTGCAATCTGCTCTCCCTGTCCCGAAATAATCTGTTTAAAATATCCGAAACGATATAAAAGGCCTACGCCAGTCATATCAACTTTCGAATCACTTGCCTCTTTCAGAAAGTCACCAGCTAAAACACCAAGACCTCCTGAATAAATTTTAAGACTTGAATGCAGACCAAACTCCATACTAAAGTAAGCAATCTTTGGCCCAAGCAAATTCTTGCGGTCATTCAGGTATTTTTCGAGCAGCATCTCAGCTGTATTCATTCGAAGTATAAATGCCTGATCCGATTTCAGTTCATCAAAACGTTCAAGACTTGTCTCTTCGAGCAAAACAATCGGATTGTGCTGGCATGCTTCCCAAATGATGGGATCGATTTCGCAGAACAATGCTCTTACTTCGTCACTCCACACCCACCAAAGATTTCGCGATAAAATCCTGAGCGGTTTAAGCTCTTCCGGAACGTTCGATTCAACGATTATTTTCTTCCAGGTCGGTCCGGCATTTCCCGATTGCCTGATTTTATATCCTTGTGTATCCATATGTTGACTTTCTAATATAAGATAATGTAAAAGACACATTATCACTGCAATAATTTTGGTGCAAAGGTAGTTTATTTTAAATCACGGCTAAATGATTTGCAAAATGTTAACGATTTATTGATCTGATAAGCTGCGAAAACCGGAATTTATTTAATAGTGATTTGTATTCGTTCCGCCTTTTATGTCTTCATTCCATCCTTTAAAGAATGAATCTGAAATAAATACCTTCTTTAACTCCTTTCGCAACTGTTAAGTTTCATTCCAATAGTTAAAATGATGCGAACTGTCACTAATGATCTGTAAGAAAGGAATAACGCGGTAACTGCTCAAAAGAAATCTCCCTGCCACAACCGGACACGGAGATTTTATTCAAACTATTAATATCAATATTAGTAAAGGGATACCGCTAATAATCGATATTACTTAGTGGCTTCGATGATACCTCTGAAATAGCCGATCGATTCAGCAATACCCATAAAAGGATCGGTCATATCTTTCTCATGTTCGAGACTGCAAACGCCTGTATAACCAACTTCACGAAGCATCTTCACAAATGCAGGGAAATTAATGACGCCACGGCCAACTTCAAGCGAATAACCAAGCTTCGTTGTTCCTGTAACATCTTTAATATGAATATCGAATACACGTGACTGATATTGTTTAAGGTCAGCAACTGGATCTTTTCCATTGCGCGTGTCATGACCAATATCCAAACACATTCCAATCCGTGGATCAAGGTCTTTAACATGATTCCAAACATCTTCAGCATCCGGATAGGTTGCAATATCCGGTCCGTGAAGATGGATCGCGTAATTGAAACCATATTCTTTTACTTTTTTGTCGACATATGGGAGCAAATCATAATTGGGAACTCCAATAATCAGCTTTACCCCTACCCTTTTGGCATATTCAAAAGCATTATCGATATCTTTTTCCGATTTCATGTAAATAGGGCCAACCGCATAACCTGTTACACCATTTGCTTTGAGTTTTTCATGAAATTCAGCGATCTGCGCGTCAGTACTAGCCATCGGAAGGTGAAAATCCTTGATACAAAGATAATGCACATCCGTACGTTTCAAGGTTGCAAGTGCCTTATCGAGATCGAACTTGGCAAATGTGTAGCCCGCCATCCCAACTTTAAACTTTTCACCTGTTTCGGGAGGCATCTGCTGACCTGGACGCTGCTCTTGCGCTGTTGCCGTCTGCGAGGTAACAGCCAATAATCCAATAACCAATAAAATGATTGCTCTCTTCATCTGTTAATTAATTTGTTTTTCCGGATGATCCCTCTGCCGAAAAATCAGAACTTTTTTTGATGGCGCAGTATTTCCGGGTTGAATGAATTTAGAAAGGTCAAAAATAATAAATTTGTGGTATTTTCGTCCTGATTTAAACTCCAATAACGATGCGTCTCAACAAAATTCATCATATTGCCATTATCTGCTCCGATTACGAGCGGTCGAAAGCCTTTTACACAAAAACATTAGGATTGACCATCAAATCGGAAGTCTTCAGGACTGAGCGAAACTCCTGGAAAGTCGATCTTGCATTAAACGGCGATTATGTGATCGAGTTTTTCACCTATCAGAATCCACCCGAACGCCCCTCGAATCCTGAAGCTTGCGGATTACGCCACCTTGCCTTCGAAGTAGATCGTGTAGAAGACATTCACAACGAGCTTACCGCAAAACAAATCGTATGCGAAGCAATCCGTATTGATGAATTCACAAAAAAAACGTTCTTCTTCACCTTCGATCCCGACAATTTACCCATTGAGTTCTATGAAAAGTAAAATAAATATAAAACTCGACTTAACGCCGGAAGAGCAAAAAAGATTACGGGCGAATAAGATTAAGTATTCCGAAATAGCTGAATACCTCGTTGACGATTTAAGCGCTTTGCTGAATGTTCCAACATCGAGGGCAAAGGAAATCTATGCATTGGCTGAATTTCAATTAATTCCTTCCATCGGTTTAAAGTTTACGTACGATTTAATTTCATTGGGATATTACTCGCTCGACGAACTCAAAGACAAAGATGGGGCAAAAATGATTGAAGATCTGGAGCATTTAACAGGAACATGGATCGATCCATGCGTCGAAGACCAGTGCCGCCTGGTTGTGGATTATGCCAATAACCACGATAACAGTAAAAAGTGGTGGGATTTTACCGACGAACGAAAAAAGTACCGACTCGAAAATGGCTATCCGGCCAATCGCCCACAAAAAGCATGGTTTGAACTGGAGAAATAACGGATCGAAAAATCCAGATATTTCTTTGGTATTAAATAGGCTTATCATACTTTTAAACTTTTCATTTAATAACTTAAAAAATGGTCTCCTTTAATTACATTTTCACTTTGTAACCTTACAATCGCTATTCCCATAATTACATTTTCACTTTGTAACCTTACAATCGCTATTCCCATAATTACATTTTTACTTTGTGACTTTACAAAGACCTTTTCCGTAATTACATTTTTACTTTGTGACTTTACAAAGACCTTTTCCATAATTACATTTTTACATTGGAGCTTTACAACGACCTTTTCCATAATTACATTTTTACATTGGAGCCTTACAAAGACCTTTTCCGTAATTACATTTTTACTTTGGAACGTTACAAACACCTTTACTGTACTTAAATACTCTCTTTGGAACTTTAAATACATTGTTTGGATGCTAAAATGTTCTATTCGTCAACTAAAATAGAGTGTCAGGATGCTGAAATATTCAGTTTCTAACCTAAAATAGGCTTTGGGGGTGAAGAAATTTTTACACGATGATCTTAAACGGATCTTTTGGATACTTAAATATTCAATGGTGCTCCAAAAATGGCGCATTTCTATCAAAATAGGTAAATGACAAAAATCTAATCAGTTAGACAATACCGAATAAATAATACGGTACAACCCATCATCACTCCTGTTTTTTCAATAAATTTGTTGACTTAAAAGCAGAACGACCAATACAAATTCAATTCCACAAAAGAAGAGAAGAAAGAGACTGAAAACCTTAAAAACAAAACCTATGAACGATCGATTTACGCTCATTCTGCTTCTTTTTCTTGCATTTTTTGCCTCATGCAAAAAAGACAAACCGCTTATCATCGAAAATCCCGGTATTCCTTTACTTGAAAAGGTGATGTACGGTTCCGAATTATCCTACGTTTATACCTGGAATGAATCGTACCTGATCGGTGAGGAAAAAAGCAAATTTTTTTATACCAGGCATAATTACAATAACCAAAATCAACTGGTTTCATCTGACTTTTACGTAGATCCAGGTATTTACAGCAGCGATTCGCGTCTTTCTCAGGCAAGTATTAACCGAACTGAATGGGTAAATGCGAATAATACGGCGAGAGATATGTTCCGAACCTATGAATATAATCAGAATGGCCAGCTGATAAAATATTCAATTAACCGGATAAATACCAATTACAAGTCATATTCAAGTTTCGAATACAATGCAAAAAATCAAATCAGTAAAGAGACCTGGTATTCCGACGGTAAAGCCACTGGAAATACAACCTACACCTATAACGACGCCGGAAATTTGATTCTTAAAACGCGCAATGATATTTTGGCCGATGGAAGCTTTAAACTAAGTACGACGACGGAATATGAATTTGATAACAAGAAGAATCCATATCTCCTGTTTAAAATGCAGATTCCGAGCATTTACACAAATCAAAACAATATTATAAAAGAAACTTATAAGCTCTGGTTTGAAGTTGATGCCTTCATTAAAAAAGTTCAGATTACGGAAACAATCTATGAATACAATGACTATGGATTTCCGGTAAAGAAGGATGGAATTGTTGAATTTACCTATCGTTAAGAAAGTTTTTCAAATATGCATATAACCCTCAGACCTGTTGTTGAGAATGATTTCCCCGCAATTGTTGAAATGTTCAGGGAATTTGCTCATTTTGAGCACCTCGATGAGCGTTTAACCAATACGGTTGAACGGATGAAAACCGAAACGGAATATTTCAATTGTTTTGTTGCGGTGAACAATGAAGATGAAATTTTAGGTTATGCCACCTACTTCTTCTCTTATTTCACATGGACTGGAAAATCGCTTTATATGGACGATCTCTATGTGAGAGAAAGCTATCGTGGCGCCGGAATCGGGAAATTGCTGATCAATAAGGTAATCGAATTCGCCAAAACATCCGGATGTCATAAATTAAGGTGGCAGGTATCCGACTGGAATGCAACTGCTATTGGATTTTACAAGAGTCTTGGAGCAGAAATCGATAAACAGGAACGCAATTGCGATTTAGATTTGTAGTAAAAGCATTTATTAATAGATGAATGCCTTTTAAAAAAGAAAAAATCCCGCCATTCCGCTCAATTATTGAATTAAATAAGAATTTTACATGATTGAACATCCAATCAGGATGCGTTGTTGTTATTTTGAGATTTGTATCTGATGGTAAATTGTAAACTACTTTCAACTGCATTTCAGAAATGATGATCGTTTACTTTTAATTAATAAAAAAGCAGATGAAGAAGGTATTACTATTTTTGGCAGACGGCTTCGAGACCCTCGAGGCAAGTGCATTTATAGATGTGATAGGATGGAACAAGGTTGAGGGGGACGGCACCATACAGTTATTTTCGTGCGGATTGCGACGTGAAGTCAAAAGTTCGTTCAATCAGCGGGTGGTGGTTGATTATTTAATCGAAGATATTAATACGGAGGAATTCGATGCGCTTGCAATCCCGGGCGGATTCGAAGAGTATGGTTTTTACAAAGATGCATACAGCGATGAATTTCTGAAACTGATCCGGATGTTTAATGCACAGAGCAAAATTATCGCATCGGTTTGTGTAGGGGCATTACCAATTGCCCGAAGCGGTATCTTAATAAACCGCAGAGCGACCACTTACAATAAAAATGCTGTAAGAATTGAAGAACTGGCAAGTTATGAGGTCAATGTGATCGAAGAGCCAATTGTAATGGATTGCAATGTGATCACCTCCTGGGATCCATCAACCGCTCCGGATGTTGCCTTTCTGTTGCTCGAACGATTGACTACAAAAATGCAGAGTGATTATATCAGGGAGATCATGGGTTATAAAATGAAATGAAAATATCACAAATTGGACTTTATTCAATATCAAACAAATAGAGCAACTTAAGACCAATACAACACAAGGAAGCAATGCCGCGAAGCGGCTAAATCTCAATAACCGTGAGTGAAACTCACGGACAGTGAATAGATAACGGACACAGCCCTGAAGGGGTTGAACTAAAAAACTTATTAAGGAGATTATACAAATAAATAATTTAATCGATATGTCAAGCTACCGTCAGATTCTATATCATTTGATTTTCCGCACGAAAGATGGCAGCAAGACGATTGTGCCGGAGCATTCAAGAGAACTCTACGCCTATTTGATGGGAATCATAAAAAATAAAAACTGTTTTCTTTACCGGATAAATGGAATGGAAGACCATCTACATATCCTCTGTGATTTACATCCAACAATTGCATTAGCAGATTACGTCAGGGATATTAAAACTTCATCATCGATCTGGTTAAAACAATCAGGGAAATTTCCTGATTTTATTGGATGGGCTGATGGATATGCAGCTTTGACTTATGCATGGAAAGATAAAGAAATAATTGTTAACTATATTAAAAATCAACAAGAACACCACAAAAAAGAATCTTTTAATGATGAGTTACGAAAATTGCTAAAAGAACATGGAATTGAAATAGATGAAAAGTTTTTCCCTTAATACATAAATTCAACCCCTTAAGGGCTGTTGATACATCATTATCATTGCCACGGGTTTCACCCACGGTTATTGAGATTAAATGCTTTCAGCACTTCAGAGGAAATACACTCGTATCATTTTAATATACTCAAAAGGTTTTTAAGCAATTATTAAAGGTTTTTTTAATTCCTTTGTAAAAGCAATGTGATTTTTAAAAATGAATCAAAAAGTCACTGGTTAAACATTAAAATTTAGCTGAATATCATGATGAAATTTCAGAAAATGCACGGATTGGGAAACGATTTTATCCTTATGGATGAGATCGATCCATCGAAATATGATTTAGCTGCGTTGGCAATTAAATTATGCGACCGTCACCAGGGAATTGGTGCCGATGGCATTATTCTGATTCTCCCTTCGGAGATTGCAGATGTGAAAATGCGGATTATCAATTCGGATGGCAGCGAAGCAAATATGTGCGGCAACGGCATTCGCTGTTTTGCAAAATATGTCTACGACAATCAAATCAATACAGCAAAATCATTTACGATCGAAACAGGTGCCGGTGTAATGATTCCGGAGTTAATCATTGAGGATGGAAAGGTTTTATTTGTAAAAGTAAACATGGGAGCTCCACATTTGGAGCGTTCACAAATTCCAATGACGGGTGCACCAGGAAATGTGATTGATGAATCCATCAATATTGCCGGTAAAGATTATAAAATAACAAGTTTGCTGATGGGTGTTCCTCATACAATCGTTTTTGTCGATCATCTCGCCGAAGAAGAGCTTATAACGATTGGTAAACTCATCGAAAAACATCCTTCTTTCACACAAGGCACCAATGTGAACTTTGTGGAAGTGCTTAATGATCATGAAGTCAATGTCAGAACATGGGAACGCGGAGCAGGAAGAACGCTCGCTTGTGGTACAGGAAGTTGTGCTTCGGCAGTTGCGGCCTCGTTGAATGGACTCACAGGGAAAGAGGTCACGGTGCATCTTGCCTTGGGCGATT
>Ga0209511_1001067_pt1 | contig 25136 bp, 25 predicted proteins | sample SSSSmetaG_FD_184141 | JGI IMG/M metagenome (GOLD analysis project Ga0209511, IMG submission 184141) | Glacier valley bacterial and archeal communities from Borup Fiord, Nunavut, Canada, to study Microbial Dark Matter (Phase II) - ​SSSS... | ecosystem: Environmental > Aquatic > Freshwater > Ice >... | reverse complement strand
AATATAACAGATTAATATAACAGATTAATACAGCAGATTAGTATAGAAGATTAATATAGCAGATGAATATAACAGATCAATATAGAAGATTAATACAGCAGATTAGTATAGAAGATTAATATAGCAGATGAATATAACAGATCAATATAGAAGATTAATACAGCACATTAGTATAGAAGATTAATATAACAGATGAATATAACAGATCAATATAGAAGATTAATACAGCAGATTAGTAAAGAAAATTAATACAGCAGATTAGTATAGTAGATTAATATAACAGATCAATATAGAAGATAAATACAGAAGATTATTATGAAGATTAATACAGAATATTAATATAGAAGTTTAGCGTAGAAGATTAGAAGCAACGTTAGTATTTATAGAATAGATAAAAGCAGGGACTATGATTGATAATCTCTGCTTTCATCATTGCGTCTCAATTATTCAGTTTTTTTTAGCTAGAATTTACATGTCCTTTGGAATAATAATATTCATCTTAATATCTTGTTACTCATCTTTTAAAATGAAACAACAAAACGTCCAACGCTACCATCTCCCAACCATCATTATGAAACCCTTTGCGCTTTTGCAGTTCTGAGACGAAACTACAAATTTTATTTTATAATTAATAATTCGATACGAGAGAACTTTAATGTCAATGAAAATAATTCATGATTTGAAGTTCATTTATCGTATCTGATAATTATTATGGCTAAAATGAAAGAAATTATTCAAAACTAAAGTTAGCAATTTGTGGATTATTTTATAGATAGAAGAGTTACAGTCTAGGATACATTACTTTTGTTATTATTCGCATTTTACAAATCATTTTCTGATGTAGCCACCTTGTAGTGATTTCACATCATTAATAATAATAACGGCTTTTGGCAAATATAAGTTAATAAGTTGAACGGCTTGCGTTGTGCGTTTGCGTAAAAGATGAAGCATCAAAATTTCACGATCACCATCTTTTCCTTTCCCTTTTAGCAGGGTGACAGCAAATCCATTAGTTCTTAATACATCGACAAGTTCTTGACTTTGAGATTCATCTGGAATGATGACATGAATTGAGCAAAGTCCAAAAGCCAGTTTTCCCTCCAACCACGAGCCTAAATAATTACCTACTGAAAAGGCAACTGCAAAAACAAGGCAACGAAGGAGATCATCTTGGAATCCGACAAGTACTGTTCCAGTAATAAATAGCCATAACAATATTTCAAAAAATGCAATAATAGAGCCGATTTTTCTCTCTCCACGATTGATTAAAACAATTCTTACTGTTGCGACAGTTACTTCTAATATTTTACCAAAAAATATTAATAAATATACCCAAATGCTTCCTGTAGCAAGAAAATCCATATATTATACCTCCTCTTTATACCTACTTTGTTTTTCTACGTTTAATTACCTTTAAGCGGGTGAATTCTTCACGTTCCTTTTCCTCCAGTGAATTCTGGATGTCTATGGTTAATGAAGTATAATGGGGAATCGTAATATTTTTAAGTGCATTGGCACGTTTTTGTGTTTTCTTAATACTTGTTGCAAGACGATAAGCAGAGTTTTCTATCATCGATAAGCGAATTGTCAAATCCTTAACCTTATTAAAATGTTTTGTTGCTTCATCAAGTGAAACTTTTGTTTGAAAGAAGGCATAGGTTGGTTTGCTGACAGTACTATCATATTCCACCAAAGGAATTTCTGTTCCCATAATACTACGTTGCTTGATTGCTATGGATTGCTCCTCAGGGATAGTACTACTTAAATCGGATACATTTCTAATTCCCATCTCAATGTTTGCTTTCTGCAGTGCTTTATATGCAGCTGTAAAGGTTATATCGATTTCAGATTGGATAAATTTTGCTGTATCAATTAATTCCATCAGCTCACGGATGAGAATATTACGTTTCTTATCCATCAAATCATAACCCTGTTTTGCTAAGCCAAGAGAGCTCTTTGCCAAAATTAAATTACCCTTGGTAGGGAAGGTATTTGGATCCATCGAATCACCTCTACTCTTTGTTACCTAAATTTTCTTCGGGTAACTTATAATATTTCTCTAAAATCTTAGTGTCAATACGGTCTAATTCTTCTCGAGGAAGTATCGATAACAGAGACCAACCTTTATCTAAAGTTTGAATAATGGAACGATCCTCTGTTATGCCTTGAGAAATGAAGTCTTTTTCCATTGCTTCACCAAACAATAGATACTTCTTATCAATTGGTGATAATTCATCTTCACCAATTACACTTGCTAAGGCTCTAGCTTCACCCACTCGTGCATAAGAAGAGAAGAGTTGGTTTGAAAGATCTTGATGATCCTCTCTAGTAAATCCAGCTCCAATTCCATCCTTCATCAAACGGGAGAGAGAAGGAAGAATACTGATTGGTGGGTAAACTGCTCTTTGATGTAATAAGCGATCTAGAACAATCTGACCTTCTGTAATATATCCTGTTAAATCAGGAATGGGGTGGGTAATATCGTCATTTGGCATAGTAAGGATTGGAATTTGAGTAACTGATCCCTTACAGCCTCTAACAATACCCGCTCTCTCGTATAAAGTGGCAAGTTCACTGTATAAATAACCAGGATATCCCTTTCTACTCGGAATCTCGCCCTTCGAGGAGGAAACCTCACGCATAGCCTCTGCAAAGGAGGTCATATCGGTTAGTATTACTAGAATATGCATTCCTTTTTCAAAAGCTAGATATTCTGCTGCAGTTAGTGCTACCTTTGGTGTAATTAATCTCTCTACAACAGGATCGCTGGCTAGGTTTAAATACATAACAACATGGGAACTGGCACCGCTTTCTTCAAACGTACGTCGAAAGAATTCTGCTACATCATGCTTTACACCCATTGCAGCAAATACAATTGCAAATTGTTCATCAGAATCTTCACCTAAGGATGCCTGCTTTACAATCTGTGCTGCAAGCTGATCATGTGGAAGACCATTTCCTGAGAAGATTGGAAGTTTTTGACCGCGAATTAAAGTCGTTAAGCAATCGATAGCGGAGATACCGGTCTTAATATAATTACGTGGGTATTCTCTGGAACAAGGATTCAGAGGCTGACCATTGACATCACGCTTTAAATCGGAGGAGATATTGCCAAGTCCATCAATTGGTTGTCCAATACCGTTAAATACACGTCCTAGTATATCTTCAGAGAGGGCAACTTCCATGGGATGACCAGTTAATTTGGTATGTGTATTGAGTAAGGACATATTTTCCGTTCCTTCAAATACTTGAATAACAGCTTTATCCTCGTATAGTTCTACAATTTTTCCTAATTTCTTTATGTTACCTTCCACGGTTAGTTCTACAATTTCATCGAAGGAGGCATCTCGAACGCCCTCAAGTACGATTAAGGGACCGTTAATTTCACTTAATCCTAAATATTCAATTGACATAATTCCCTCCTCTATGCGTTCTTTTCCATGACACGATGATAGAATGCATCAATCATTAATTTATAATCATCAAATTTCTGTAATTCATCATTTGCTACATCATATTTAATAGAGATTACTTTTTCAAAAATATCTTCTGACTTTAATACAGACATCGGCATGCTCATGGATATTAACTGCTTTGCCTTGGAATAAAGGTACAGAATAGTCTGCATCATCTTAAGTTGTTTTATCATTGGTACAAAAGTATCGGATGGATGAAACGCATTTTGCTGTACAAAGCCCAAACGGATTACTTTTGCAATCTCAAGAACTAGTTTTTGGTCATCAGGTAGAACGTCACTACCAATCAATTTAACAATTTCATTTAACTTACTTTCCTGCGTCAGAAGACTAAGAATTTGATTACGACAGTCAATGAAGTCACTTCCTACATTTGCAATATACCAAGGTGCTAAATCAGTTAAATATTCACTATAGCTGGTTAGCCACTGAATTGCTGGAAAATGTCTAGCATAGGCCAAGGATTTATCAAGTGCCCAGAAACAACGAACAAAACGCTTTGTATTCTGTGTCACCGGTTCAGAGAAGTCACCACCCTGCGGGGAGACTGCACCAATGATGGAGACACTGCCTTCGGTTCCATTTAAGTTCTCCATGAAACCAGCTCTTTCATAAAACGCAGATAATCTGGATGCTAAGTACGCAGGGAAACCTTCCTCTGCAGGCATTTCCTCAAGTCGACCGGATAATTCTCTAAGTGCTTCTGCCCAACGGGAGGTGGAGTCCGCCATAATTGCTACATGATAACCCATATCTCTATAATATTCTGCAAGAGTAATACCAGTGTAGATACTGGCTTCACGAGCTGCAACTGGCATATTAGAGGTGTTAGCTATGAGGGTAGTTCGATCAAGTAGAAGATTACCCGATTTAGGATCTACTAATTTTGAGAAATCTTCTAGTACCTCGGTCATTTCATTACCACGTTCACCACATCCAATGTATACAATAATATCAGCATCGCACCATTTCGCTAGCTGATGTTGCGTCATCGTTTTACCTGTTCCAAAACCACCTGGGATAGCAGCGGTGCCGCCCTTGGCGATTGGGAATAAGGTATCTAAGATACGTTGTCCCGTAATTAATGGTCGATCAGACGGATAACGCTTGTTGGTTGGTCTAGGAATCCGAATTGGCCACTTCTGAGTTAAGGAAATCTCTTTTTCATTACCATTTGTATCTACTATTGTGACGATTGTATCGCTTATTGTATATTTGCCATCAGGAACAACTTTAGTTACAGTACCATTTACATTCGGTGGTATCATCGATTTATGCATAATTGCGTTTGTCTCAGGAACCTCAGCTATGATAGTGCCTCCATAGACTTTATCTCCTGTTTTTACTGTTACATGCACATCCCATAATTTTGTGGTGTCCAAGGATTCCACGCTAATACCTCGTGCTATATAAGCTCCGGAACGTTTTGCAACTTCTTTTAAAGGTCGTTCAATTCCATCGAAAATATTACTAATGATGCCAGGAGCCAGTGTAACTGAGATTGCAGCGCCGGTAGATATTACCTCTTCGCCGGGTTTTAAGCCAGTGGTTTCTTCATAAACCTGGATTGTAGTTCTTACTTTTGTTAAAGCAATTACCTCACCAACCAGCTTGCCGTTTCCAACCAAAACCATTTCGCCCATTTTAAAGCCTAGGTTCCCGGATAAATATATAATTGGTCCATTAATACCAAATATTTTGCCTGTTATATTCATAATGGAGATCGCTCCCTTTCTTAATATTAAAGCGTAAAGGAATTCTTTGCATCCGCAAGTTTTGTTAGAAATGAATGATCAATTAAAATATTACTTGCATGAATAACAGCTCTAATTCCACCAATAAAATCTCTTGTACTGATTGTTAATGCAACACCTGTTTTGGCTTCTAGAGTAGCCTTTCGGTTCTCATCAGAGGGATTAATATAGATTGTAATTTCATCACCTCTTGCAAATTCATGTGCTACAGTTATCTGTGTAATTAATAATTCATCATAGGAGGAAGTTTTCATAAAAATTTCCAACTGCTTTTCAACATCTTTAAAAACTTTATCAGTTAGTTCGGCGGTTTTTTCATTGACTCTTCGTTTCATATCGACTGTTTCACTCGAAAGCTTTCTATTCTTTTCGCGAATGATATTAACTGATTCTACTTGAAAAGAGCTTTCTGCTTTTCTTAAAGCAGCTTGCTTTCGATCATCGAAGATATTTTGAAGAGATTGCTTGTATTCACTAATCGTTTCGATATTTTGATTTGTAGCACTATCAATTGCAGAAGTAAAAAAATTATCTAATTTCTCGTCCAGAGTCATAGTTTGCACCAAGCCTTTCATGAGCTGTTCACTTGCTATTGATAAGAAACACATCAGTATTGTGAAAAACTCCTATTTTTTTCTGTCATTCTTGTATTCTTTGCTTCATCCTTTTCTATAGTTTAAGACCTATGGCTTCACTAACATAGGAAGTAATGAAGTCAGGCTTACGTCCGGTACCATGTCTATCCGGAATTTCTACAATCAAGGGAAGTTTTTTATTTAGCTTAATATCATCAATTATCTCGGGGAATTCTCGGCTGAATTTTTCCGTAATGAGGATAATTCCGATACTTTTGTCTGCAATTGCTTTATCAAGTTGTTCTTTTAAGTGTTTTTTTGAATGTATAACAACGCCGTCTACACCTGCAAGCCGCATCCCGGTATAGGTATCAACGTTATCGCTGATAAGATACATACGCATACTACGACCTCCTTAATTCATTGCTGATTAACCCAAGATTGTAAAGGAAACAATTAATCCGTATAGTGCAATACCTTCTGCAAGTGCTACAAAGATAAGCGCTTTACCCATGATAGTGGAATCCTCACTGATTGCACCTAAAGCGGCAGAAGCAGCGGAAGCAACAGCAATACCACCACCGATACAAGATAAGCCGGTAGAAAGAGCAGCTGCGATGTATTTCCAACCATCTGTAGCAGAAGCAGCAACAGCCGTTGTCTCTGCAGCTGAGATTTTACCACTGAATAATAAAACATCTGCAATGATTAAAGTACCAAAGAAAAAGAACGTATTAAATGCTAGTGATGCCTTAAAGCCGCCTTTTTTTTTCTTGCTGAAAAGGAAAGCTCCAAATGGGATAATAATACTTAAAATTAGTGCTGCAACAACTGTAATTTTTGTTAACATGATAGTATCCTCCTTAAAATAATTGATTAGTGATTTTTATATGGTTTAAATTCTTTACCAGTTCCTTTATAGAAACGGCTGAACATTTCATAATATTCCAATCGTAGTACTTGAATACCTACAATCAGACCCTCCATTGCTGCGACAAATATATTGCCTAATACTAACATTATTATATTTAGATGAGAGGTTTCTGCTCCGGATAATAGTAGAACAACGCCCATCATAGCAGCATGGCTCAGTGCAAATGCACCTACACGCAAGAAAGATATGGAGTTCGTTACATAACTTAACAATACTTCAAACATTTCAAAAAATGCTTCTACAAAAAACATGCCTTTATTTTCTGGAAATATATTTTTTCTTTTTTCAATTAGATGAGTAAGTGGCTCTTTGAAAAAAATTAATAACAAAGGTACTAAAAAAAATAAAATTAGGATAAAGGTTGCTGGTAAGGTATGTCCGGTAAAAACAAGGCCAACACATGTAATTGCTGCACCATAGAAGATAAGTCCAGATACACCATTTGTATCAAAGAACACTTTTCCATAATCTTTTGCCTTTATTCCATTGATGATATTCATAATCATAGCAATAAGTATTAATATAACACCAAAGGCTACTGCCGTAATAAGTACAGTCATAACGTTATCCATGGGTTTCAGCCATATATGGTGTATTATATTTTCAAACCCAAAGAAACTTCCATAGAGGAAACCAAATATGGTAGAAAAGATTCCGGCAATGGATATAATGGCAGCAATCGTCATTTTCTTAAATTTATATAGTAAAGCACCACCCACGACTAAGCAAAGGCCTTGTCCTACATCACCAAACATAATACCAAAGATGAGAGAGTAGGTAATTGCTACAAAAGAGGTAGGGTCTATCTCATTGTAAGCGGGTAAACCATACATCTTTATAAACATTTCAAATGGTTTAAATAAAAAAAAATTTTTTAATTTGGTTGGTGGCTTTGAGGTAACGCTTTCTTTTCCATCATCCGCAATACAGAAAACATTAGGATCTCCTTCAATTTCTTTTTGGAAGATCGCGGCATTCTTTTCGGACATCCAACCACAAAGGATATAAAAGACTTCTTCTTTGCTACTTTCTTTCGTACATGCGGCCAGTTTTCTGATATCGAAATTTTTATTAAATACTTTTAAGGTATTATGAGCAAGGAGCAGTTCGCCAGCGCTTTGATTTAGCCTTTCTTTAATCTGAGCATAAACAGTACTAAGCTCACCATTTACTATTGTTAATTTTGCTAAAATGGACTGAAAAGCTTCTTCCGGAGTTCCCTCGTATTCATCCGGTAGTATTATTCTTTCAAAGTGTAGAGAAGAGTATATGGCATCAATCTTAACTGAATCAGCAGCCGGTACAAAATACACCCCCCATACATAATCACTATCTCTGTTGCATTCATAGAAAACAGTATTTAGATTATCATAAACATATTTTGAAAAATTATTGTAAAATTCATGCGCTATTTTTCCGAAACGGAATTTAATAAATTTCAAATCCAAAATTTTGTGTATTTGATAATCTAAGTGACGAAACGGCTCTATTTGATGAATTAAATCATTAAGATGATTTCGATTTACTTTCAATTTCTTCTTTATTACGTTCAAGTCATCTAGTTTAGCAAAGGTTGTATCGATTATCTCGGATGCAAGAGCAGGAGTCATATCACCATCCAAAGCAAGGATATTATTATCAAGCCTCTTCACTAAATCTTCTGATTTACTTAATATATCCTTGTAAGGATTTATCTCGTTAAAAGGTCTTAAGTTATGAACAGTACTAAGTTCAGACAATGCATTTTCAAGTTGCATCTCGTATTTACTTAAATAAATATTTACAAAGCGATCGAAATCAGTCTTAGGCCCGGTTATTCTTAAAAACTTCATTTTTTCAATCATAGTTAGCTCCCTTCTGCCCACATTAGCGGGCGTACAATTCAATATTATTGAAAAATATATTTTAGCTTATCTTGTGGTTCTAACCCGTAACGAATGCACTCGAGAGCAGTGGTTAAGCGCATTCGTTCGGTATCTTTTTGGTAGAGATAAAAAGCGGCCGTAGCCATTGAAGCAGGATACTTTGCTTTGTTTTCTTTATAAACCTTAGTCAGCATGTTCTCGTAAGCTAATTCAACATTATCATCGACTAAGTCTTGATAAAGCGCTTTATAATAGGTAGTCTTTATGATCGCAATAAATTCGTCTATTGAATTTGATCCTACCAGTCGAATCATTTGATCTTTTGATAATTTATAATTTACCGGAATCATGTAAGCAAATATATCACCAGAGTTCATATCATAAACTCTCTTGGAGCGAAAAATCCACATGATATTTAATAAATCGATTTCAATACCAAAACGGCGCGTGAAGACTTTATTATTATTTCCTTTTAAATACTTATCCTTTAATTTCCACGACTTTTGAAAATAATAGATGTCTAATTGCATCTCGTAATCAAAGGAGGTCACATGGCTTGAATTCTGTATGCGTACAAACATCGGATAGTATTCGGTTCCTTTTAAATTATTAATATACTCATCCATTGTATGTGAAGCTGCAAGAGCAGTTACATTAATATCCGAATGCATACTGAAAAACGAACTAAATATAGATAGATCGTAAGTATCCTGTGCGTTATAGACGAGACGAATACAGGATTTTAGGATATTTACTTCATAACGGAAGAAGATTAAATCTAAAACCCTTCGTTGGGTTATATTCGCAAAACGATAAATTTTAGCATAATCAAGATAAAGTCCATTAATGAAAATACGTTCTGCATCCCCACGATGTAACGCCCGTTCATCAAAGCTATCTAATATTTCACGGTAACCAGGATGATTTTTAAGAAATGCTATAACATCTACAGTAGATTCTAAATTAGCAATTTTTCTATAATCATCAGCGCTGATTAAATTGGAATCCATAGCTCTTACTTTTGTATTAATACCGCTATAGGATAATAAATTATTCATAATAACCCCCATGTGCTCGCTTTAGCGAGTACTCAAATTATGATGAAAAAGACACTTTAGTGGCTTTTTCTGTCTGCTTAAGTTTACATAGCTAACTATGAATGGATGATATCTTCAAATACTTTTTTGACCAATTCTTCTTTATAGTTATCGTATTGAGCATCTAAATTCTTAAGTTGCTTTTCGCAGTTGAATATTAATGTCTGCTTTTCCTTTGAAAGCTCTTGATCTGCCTGGGTTTGTAAGATACTTAACTTTGCAGTGTTTTCAGCCACAATGTTTTCTTCCATTTGAACCAAGTCTTTTTCAAGTGACGCATACAGTCTAATTTTTTCTTCATTTGCAAGTTCAATAATTCGATTTGCTTTTTCTTCGATTTCAAATAATAGACTAATAACTTTTTCCATCCTGTGACCCCCTATCTTTTTCGACAATTATTATAGGAATATCATACTTCTTTATTTTAAAATTGCTATAGTTAAATTGTACAAAAACGTATGAACTTTTTGAAATAATTGTTAAATATATTCAAATAACACAATTATAGTATGCAGATTCTCAAATACTATTTTATAAAAGTCCCAGCGTCCAGCTCTTGAAAAGCTTGATTAAGTTCTTGCTGTGTATTCATTACGATTGGTCCACCCCATGCAATTGGTTCTTTTAATGGCTTACCTGAAAACAAAAGAAAACGAATTCCGTTCTCTGACGCTCTAGCAAGAAATTCATCACCATAATCGAAAAGTACCGCTCTTTTACTTGTAAGTAGATTTGAATCTGATTCTTCAAACCAACCTTCCCCTTCAACAATATAAATAAATAGGGTTGAATCAGGTTCAGACGGCAACCTCCACTCGGCACCTGCTTTTAAATTTACATCCAAAAACGTCATTTTAACATAATCACCTTGTACCTCAACAGTAGTATCTTTATAGTGTCCAGAGATTACGCCGATCGTACAGTCCTCTGTGACGATTTTTGGTATCATTTCGGCTCTAATGTCACGATATTGTGGAACAGTCATTTTATCTTTACGAGGCAAATTAAGCCAAAGCTGAACACCGAGCATTTTTTCTGCAGGTTGAGGCATTTCCTGATGCATGATACCGCCTCCTGCTGTCATCCACTGACAACAACCATCCAAAATTCTTCCCTCGTTGCCTAAGCTATCTCCATGCTTAATATCTCCGCTTATTAAATAGGTTACTGTCTCCATACCACGATGTGGATGCCAAGGAAAACCTTTGATATAATCGGCAGGGTCGATAGAATCAAAAGCATCCAACATTAAAAATGGATCAAATTCTTTCACGTTGGAACCACCAATCACGCGAACCAGCTTTACACCTGCTCCATCATATTGTGTTGTTCCAGATACGACTTGACGTATATTTCTTATAGACATAGTTGTCACTCCTTATTATATTTGATTACTTTTAGGAAATTGCATAAACAAATAAATTAATTCGAATCATAGTATTGATTATATACCATTTTCTAATCATAACAAGCATATTTTTGTATCATCACAAGCATTTATTCTTTTGAACAAAATTTGTAGTAAATATAAGTAATATAAAGTAAATAATGTGAAAAATATTTAAAAATATTGTTCATTTTAGTGAAAACTCTTTCAATGTGTTCTATGAAATTGGATAAAATGTTGAATAATATACAATAATGTTATATAATTATAAAAGTAACTAGAAGTGCCAATATTATGAATAATTGAGGTGAAAGAATGGCAAAGGAAACAGTGGAAGCTGTTCGCCAAACAGAGTTAAATGCGACTCAATTAGAAAAGGAAGCTAACCAAAAAAAGGAAGCAATCCTTTTAAAAGCGCAACAGGATTCAGAAACAATGATTTCTTCTATCACAAAAGAAGCCCTTACAAAAGCTGAGCAGGATTTAAATCAAGCGCAGCAAAGAGGAGCCCAAGCGATGGAGGCTGCCTCTTTAAGAGCAGAAAAAGAAATCCTTCTGATGAAGGAAATGATAAAAAGGAAAGAACAAGCAGCGATTGATTTTGTTCTCTCTGAGGTTCTCTAAAAAAAAGCAAAGGAGGTGTTTGCGTTATGGCAGTGCTGCAAATGCAGCTTATTTGCATATGTGCTCTTAAAAAGAATCGGAAGCAGATTTTAGAGTTATTACAACGCCGTGGTGTGGTTGAAATAAACGACAAGATACCGGAAGATAGTATTTTTCGTAAAACTGATGTTTCTATTGTAAAATCGCTTTTTGAAAAGAATATCTCTTCCGCAAAGGAAGCACTTCAAATTCTTAATGCTTATGTACCAGAAAAGAAGCCTATGTTATCTATGCTAAATGGAAGAAATGAAATATCTACCGAAACGTATGATGCATTTTCGGCTAAGCATGATTATGTTGTACGTACAGCAAATCGTATCATAGCTCTCTCAAAAAAAGTAACTGAGAATAAAGCTGAAATTTTGAAGCTACAAACTCAGGCGGAGACGCTCTTTTCGTGGACAGGTTTAGATATTCCTATGAATTTTACCGGTACAAAGCATACGGTGAGTTTTATAGGAACGTTACCAAATACCTGGACATTAGAAGCAATTTATGAGAAATTAACCGATCAGACTCCACTCAATGTGGACATTATTAGTTCCTCACGGGAACAGACTTGTATCTTTGTACTCTGTGGGAAAGAGAAATCAGAAGCCGTATCCGAGCTTTTAAGAGAAATTGGATTTTCACATCCGGCTTCTGCAATTAATAAGGCACCTGCACAACAGCTCAAGGATATAGATGACGAAATAGTGTCAGCTAAACGCGGGATTACCCAAGCAGAAGAAGAAATTGCATCTTATAAAAAGCTTAGAGAAGATTTGAATTTCTTATTTGATTATGAAACAATGCGTGCTGAGAAATATGAAGTAATTGGTCATCTATTACAATCGAAAAATGTATTTGTAATGACAGGCTATATTCCTGCAAAAGATACGTTGGAGGTAACAGAAGAATTAAACAAAAGATTTGAAATAGCAATTGAAATTGAAGATCCTTCTGAGGACGAAGAGGTACCAGTTCTGTTAAAGAACAATGGTTTCTCAAGACCGCTTGAAAGTACTGTAGCTGCTTTTAGTCCTCCAGGGAAAGGTGAAGTTGACCCGACAATGGTAATGTCTCTTTTCTATTATATGTTGTTTGGGCTTATGCTTTCCGATGCAGGATATGGCGCTATTATTGCAATTGGTTGTGGATTTGGACTTATAAAGTTCAGAAAAAACCTGGAAGATTCAATGAGAAATACATTGAAAATGTATTTGTATTGCGGAATTGCCACAGTATTCTGGGGCGTAATGTTTGGAAGCTATTTTGGCGATATTGTTGATGTAGTCTCTGAAACTTTTTTTGGAAATAAAATAACAATACCTCCGCTATGGTTTTTCCCAGTCAATGAACCAATGCGAATGTTGACCTTTGCCATGTTAATCGGTATTGTTCATATTTTTGCAGGTTTAGGGATGAAGCTTTATCAGTGCCTTAAACAAAAAGATTATCAGGCTATCCTATATGATGTTGTTTTTTGGTATGTATTGTTAACAAGTTCTGTTTTATTATTATTATCGATGCAAATGATTGTAGATATTCTAGGACTTAACTTTATATTACCTCCTGTTGTAGCTAATATTTCCAGTGTATTTGCAGCTTTATCTGCTATCGGAATTGTTCTAACGAATGGTCGTGAATCACGGAATCCATTCAAACGATTTTTAAAAGGCTTGTATGCTTTATATGGTATTTCAGGGTACTTAAGTGACGTATTATCCTATTCCCGTTTATTGGCACTTGGTTTAGCAACTGGAGTCATTTGTTCTGTTATTAATAAAATGGCGGCTATGGTGGGTAATGGAATCGTTGGAGCAATAATATTTACTGTTATCGTAGTCTTTGGACATACCTTAAATATTGGAATTAATGCCCTTGGTGCTTATGTTCACACGAACCGTTTACAGTATGTAGAGTTTTTTGGAAAGTTTTATGGAGGTGGTGGACGAAAGTTCAATCCTTTTAGTACAAAAACAAAATATTATAAATTTAAGGAGAAGATGAAAAATGGATAAGTATGGAATTATATTCGCTTTATTAGGTGCAGTTTTAGCTGCATTATTGTCAGGAATGGGTTCTGCAAAAGGCGTTGGTATGGGCGGCGAAGCAGGTGCTGGAGTTATAACAGAGGATCCTTCTAAGTTTGGTAAAGTTCTGATATTGCAATTACTTCCTGGTACACAAGGTATTTATGGATTATTGATTGCATTTATTACATTATCAAAGATTGGTGTTTTAGGTGGAAGTGCAGACATATCATTTGTAAAAGGTATGCTTTATTTCGCTTCCTGTATGCCAATGGCCATTGTTGGATATTCCTCAGCAATTCGTCAAGCACGTGCGTCTGTTGCAAGCATGGGTGTAGTTGCAAAAAAACCAGAACAATTTGGTAAAGCTATGATTTTCCCAGCAATGGTAGAGACCTACGCGATCTTAGCACTACTTATTTCTATGCTGGCAGTGAATGGAGTCGCAGGTTTAACTATATAACAGTTGGGAGACTTAACTATGACTGGATTAGAAAAGATACTAAAAGTAATTGAAGAAGATGCTACGAAATCCGCTGAAGTAGTAATTGCTGAGGCTACAAGACAGGCCGAGGAGATTACCACTGCTGCAAAGGCTGATAGTGAAATGAAACGAGCCAATATTGCGAAGCAATCTGAAATCGATGTAAAGGCATGTTTAAGCCGTGCTGAGTCTGCAGCGTTATTACAAGAAAAGAAATTGATATTAAACGCAAAACAGCAGATGATTAGCAATGTAATTACAAGTTCGATGGAATCCCTTGTTAAGTTACCGGATAAGGAATACTTTGAAATCATAATTAAAATGTTAAATAAATATGCACTCGATCAATCGGGTCAGATTTTATTTTCAACAAAAGACAAACAACGTCTGCCAATAGAATTCGAAAATACAATTCGTACCGCGCTTTTAGAGAAAAAAGGCGCTTCCCTTACTATTTCAGAGGAAATGAGGGGTTTCAATGGTGGTTTCATATTGATTTATGGCAATGTGGAGGAAAACTGCTCTTTTGATGCATTGTTTTTTGCTGCCAAAGAAGATTTGCAGGATAAAGTATGTGCCTTATTGTTTGAATAGAATTTGGCTTAGAGAGGAAGGGTGATGATATGGCTGATAAGCAATATACTTATGCAGTCGCACGGATCCGTTCAAAAGAGCTTTTGTTACTTAGTAAACAAGATTTCGACCAGCTTTTGGCTTGTAAAAGTTATGAAGCTTGTTTGCGTCTATTAGCTGAAAAAGGATGGGGTAAGTCCGGTGACGAAACTGCAGAACAGCTTTTAGTAGAAGAACGCGAGAAAACTTGGGATTTGATGCGTGAACTTGTAGAGGATATATCCGTATTTGATACATTTTTATATAGTAATGATTTTCATAATTTAAAGGCAGCTATTAAGCAGGTATATATGAATTCGGATATACAAGATATTTATATATCACATGGTACAATAGCACCGGAAATCCTTTATAATGCAGTAAAAGAACATGACTTTTCTACAATCCCGGAGTATATGAAGCAGTGTGCGGAAGAAGCATATCAGGTTCAGTTGCATACGGGTGATAGTCAATTATGTGATATTATCATAGACAGAGCGGCACTAGAGACCATTTACCAAAAGGGAAAAACCTCAGGAAATGACGTGCTTGCCAAATATGCAGAGTTAAAGGTAGCGGCTGCTGATATTAATATTGCAATAAGAAGCTATAAGACGGGAAAAGGAATCGAATTTATAGAACGTGCAATAGCCGCTTGTGATAGTTTAGATAGAAAAAGACTATTGTCAGCTGCTTTAGAGGGGGAAGATGCCATTTATGCTTATTTAGCTACCACAGTCTATGCAGATGCGGTACAAGCACTAAAGGAATCACCGTCCGCCTTCGAGAGATGGTGCGATAATTTGATTATTAAACATATTCTCCCGCAAAAGTATAATCCATTTACCTTATCCCCTTTAGCTGCCTATATATTAGCTCGCGAAAATGAAATCAAATCGGTAAGAATTTTGCTTTCAGGAAAGCGAAATGATATTCCGGAGGATTCAATTCGGGAAAGATTGAGGGAAATGTATGTATAAGATAGCAGTATTGGGTGACCGTGATAGTATTTATGGTTTTGCCGCACTGGGTCTTGATACCTATTTTGTAAGTAATACGGAAGAGGCAGCAAAGACTTTAAAAAAGCTTGCGGATGGAAAATATGCGGTCATTTATATCACAGAGGCATTACAAGCAGAATTAGAGACGGAAACGCTCCGCTATCTTACGGAACGTTTACCAGCAATCATTCCAATTCCGGGTGTATCCGGTAATACTGGAATGGGTATGCGAAATGTAAAGAAATCAGTAGAGCGTGCAGTTGGCTCCGATATTATATTTAACAACGATAATTAAAAGAAGCAGGTGATTGAGAAAATGAGCATAGGCACCATAAAGAAAGTTGCTGGTCCGTTAGTAATTGCGGAAGGAATGCGCGATTCAAATATGTATGACGTGGTTCGTGTAAGTGAACAGCGATTAATTGGCGAGATTATTGAAATTCATGGCGACCAAGCATCTATTCAAGTTTACGAGGAAACCTCAGGACTTGGGCCTGGCGAGCCAGTTGAATCGACTGGAGTACCGCTTAGCGTAGAACTTGGGCCTGGACTGATCGGAAGTATTTTTGATGGAATTCAGCGTCCACTGGAAGATATTTTGATAGCTACTGGTGATCGTTTAATAAGAGGTGTTGAAATTCCTTCCTTAAAAAGGACTACAAAGTGGCATTTTATTCCAACCGCAATTGTAGGTGATACTGTTGAAAGTGGAGATATCATTGGTACTGTAGCAGAAACAGAGATTGTTCTTCACAAGATTATGGTACCAAATGGGATCAAAGGTAAATTAAAATCGATTATTGAAGGCGATTATACCATTGAAGAGACAATCGCAGTGGTAGAAAATGAGGACCAAAGTACCGCAAATATTATGATGTTACAAAAATGGCCAGTTCGTGTTGGACGCCCATATAAGCAAAAGTTGTCTCCAAATAAGCCACTTGTAACCGGTCAACGTGTAATTGATACACTGTTTCCGATTGCAAAGGGTGGTGTTGCAGCTGTTCCCGGACCATTCGGAAGTGGAAAGACAGTAGTGCAACATCAGCTAGCAAAATGGGCAGAAGCTGATATCGTCGTTTATATTGGATGTGGCGAGCGTGGAAACGAAATGACGGATGTTTTAAATGAATTTCCAGAATTAAAGGATCCAAAGACAGGTCACTCTTTAATGGAGAGAACAGTACTCATTGCGAATACTTCAGATATGCCAGTTGCAGCGCGTGAAGCGTCCATCTATGTAGGTATTACCATTGCGGAATATTTCCGTGATATGGGTTATTCCGTAGCACTGATGGCAGATTCAACTTCTCGTTGGGCAGAAGCACTTCGTGAGATGTCAGGTCGTCTGGAAGAGATGCCAGGTGAAGAAGGTTATCCGGCGTATTTAGGTAGCCGCCTTGCACAATTCTATGAGCGTGCAGGAAGAGTTATTTCACTTGGTAAAGAAGGTAGGGAAGGCGCATTGTCAGTTATTGGTGCAGTTTCTCCTCCTGGTGGTGATATATCAGAGCCAGTATCCCAGGCAACACTAAGAATTGTTAAGGTATTCTGGGGTTTAGATTCAAACCTAGCCTATCGTAGACATTTTCCAGCAATCAACTGGCTAACAAGTTATTCACTCTATGTTGATAATATGGGAAAATGGTTTAATGCAAATGTCAACGAAAAATGGATGGAATTACGAGCTCGTATTATGCGACTATTACATGATGAATCAGAGTTAGATGAAATCGTAAAATTGGTCGGGATGGATGCACTATCTGCACCAGATCGATTAAAATTAGAAGCAGCACGTTCCATTCGTGAGGATTTCTTACATCAAGATGCGTTCCATGAAGTAGATACCTATACGGAACTTGATAAGCAGTATTTGATGATGGAACTTGTACTTAATTTCTTTGATATTTCATCTGAGGCATTAAGACAGAATGTATCCATTAATGATTTGGTTAAGCTACCAATTCGTGAAAAAATCGGTCGTTTTAAATATGTTCCAAAGGATAAAATGGAGCAAGAATATGAAGAGATTATTCAAAACTTGCATCGTCAGATTGAGGAATTATTACAGAAGGAGGAAGCCTAATGCCAAAGGAGTATAGAACCATTCAAGAGGTAGCAGGCCCTCTGATGTTAGTACGTGGTGTTGAAAATGTTTCATATAATGAGCTTGCTGAAATTGAACTGTCAAATGGACAGAAACGTCGTTGTAAAGTTCTTGAAATTGATGGAGGAAATGCACTGGTACAGTTATTTGAAAGTGCAACCGGTATTAATCTGTCTAATAGTAAGGTTCGTTTTCTTGGAAGAAGTATGGAGCTTGGAGTATCTGATGATATGTTAGGCCGTGTATTTGATGGTCTTGGACGTCCGATTGATAATGGACCGGAGATATTACCTGAAAAACGTATGGATATTAACGGATTACCAATGAATCCAGCTGCAAGAAATTACCCTCAAGAATTTATTCAGACTGGAGTATCTGCAATTGACGGATTGAATACGCTGGTACGTGGTCAGAAGCTACCTATCTTTTCAGCTAGTGGATTACCTCATGCAAATCTGGCAGCGCAAATTGCACGTCAGGCTAAGGTACGTGGCACAAGCGAACCCTTTGCCGTTGTATTTGCAGCACTCGGTATTACCTTTGAGGAAGCAAACTTCTTTACAGAAAGCTTCCGTGAAACAGGTGCGATTGATCGTACTGTTATGTTTGTTAATTTAGCAAATGATCCTGCAGTAGAGCGTATTGCAACACCTCGTATGGCATTAACTGCAGCAGAATATTTGGCTTTTGAAAAAGGTATGCATGTTCTTGTAATACTCACTGACATTACAAATTATGCTGATTCCTTACGTGAAGTTTCCGCTGCACGTAAAGAAGTTCCAGGTCGTCGTGGCTATCCAGGTTATATGTATACTGATCTTGCCTCTTTGTATGAAAGAGCAGGCCGTTTAAAAGGAAAGCCAGGAAGTATCACGATGATTCCAATCCTTACGATGCCTGAAGATGATAAGACACATCCAATTCCTGATTTAACTGGTTATATTACAGAAGGTCAGATTATTTTAAGCCGTGAGCTTTTCCGTCAGGGCGTTACGCCTCCGATTGATGTATTGCCTTCTCTGTCACGTTTGAAGGATAAAGGAATTGGTGAAGGTAAGACGCGTGCTGATCATGCGAATACCATGAATCAACTTTTTGCTGCTTATGCAAGAGGTAAAGAAGCGAAGGAATTAATGGTTATCTTAGGAGAAGCAGCATTAACGGATATTGATAAATTATATGCAAAGTTTTCCGATGCTTTTGAATTAGAATATATATCACAGGGTTACCAAACGAACCGTGACATTGAGGAAACCTTGAATCTTGGATGGAAGTTGTTATCTATCCTTCCTAGAACAGAACTTAAGAGAATTAAGGATGAACTTCTTGATCAGTATTATGGAAAACAATAGAATAATTCTCTTGGTTACTTACTTTGAGGATCGTAGGAAAGGAGGAACTGTTCTTGGCAAAAACGCATGTAAATCCAACACGTATGGAATTAACTAGACTTAAAAAGAAGTTAATAACTGCAACGCGTGGACATAAGCTTTTAAAAGATAAACGAGATGAATTAATGCGTCAATTTCTTGATTTGGTTCGTCAAAATAAAACCTTACGTGAAAAAGTTGAGGCTGGAATTAAAGCATCCAATAAAAACTTTGTCTTAGCAAGGGCAAGTATGCCCGACGAAGTTTTGAATGTTGCATTAATGGCACCAAGGCAGGAGGTTTATCTCGAGGCCAGTACACGTAATGTAATGAGTGTGGAAATTCCGCAATTTGAGTATAAAACCAAAACACCGGATGCAAATGATATTTATCCTTATGGTTTTGCATTTACCTCCAGTGATCTTGATGATGCAGTGAAATCCTTACAGGATATACTTCCAGATATGCTTCGGCTAGCAGAGGTAGAAAAATCTTGCCAGCTCATGGCAGTAGAAATCGAGAAAACAAGACGTAGAGTAAATGCGCTTGAACATGTTATGATTCCTGATATGAAAGATAACATTAAATATATTATTATGAAGCTCGACGAGAACGAACGTAGTACTCAGATTCGTTTGATGAAGGTGAAAGATATGATGTTAGAACAGGCTCATCATTATAGTGAGCATGTAAATTAGAGAACAAAATAGCTATCCTAGACGAGTAAGTTTAGGATAGCTATTTTGTTTTAAAAATTCTCACTGAATGTCATTCACAATTAGTGGGTATAGCACTAACATTTCAGGAATACTATGGTTGTTATTACAATATAAGGAAGAAACAAAGTCATAGAAAAAAATCCATGTAATTTCGCTTTTCTTATTACATATATTTGATCATTGCTTTGGGTTGGCTTGTTTTGTATAATGGATACTTGAAGAGGGTGCTTCATTAAACATTTGTGGCCACAGGGTGACCATGATTTAAAATGTGAAAGAAAAGAACTTTCTCACGGAAATACGCGTATGTGTGTGCTGCAGTTGGTGGCAAAATGGAGGTAATCATGGAAATATCAGAAGAAGGAAATCAAGTTATTATAAAGAACTTAAATGACTTTAACATAGCACAGACCTTGGATTGTGGACAATCCTTTCGTTTTACGAAATTACAGGACAATAAATACATAATCATAGCAAAAAATAAACTTTTAGAAATAGAACAAACCGATCATGAATTAATCTTTTACAATACGTCACTCCAAGATTTTAATGATATTTGGAAGGATTATTTTGATTTGGATACAGACTATAATATAATCAAGAATTACTTAACAACAAATGATTCAAAAATGAAGGATATTATAAAAAACGGTGACGGAATAAGAATTCTGGGTCAAGATTTTTTTGAAATGCTGATAACCTTTATTATATCCCAGAATAAGCAAATTCCTCAGATTAAACAGGTGATTCAGAATCTTTGTGTAAAGTATGGATGTATTCTACAGGAGTATCATGGTGTCAAGTATTATTCGTTTCCTACTGTTGACCAATTAAAATGCTTAACCGAGGAGGATTTTAGAGAATGTAAAGCAGGATTTCGAGCAAAATACTTGGTAGATGCCTGTGCAAAAGTGGCAAGCGGTGATATTAGCAAGGAAAACTTAATTCATTTATCTTCCTTAGAAATTCTAGAGCAATTATGTACCATCAAAGGGGTAGGAGTTAAAGTTTCCAACTGCGTATTATTGTTTGGCTTAAATCGAAAGGAAGCATTTCCAATTGATGTTTGGATTAAAAGAATAATGGAAAATTTGTATTTTATGGAAGAGACAAAACTAGAAAAAATTCAAGCATTTGCAGAAGAAAAGTTCGGGAAATATGGAGGCTATGCGCAACAATACTTATTTTATAGTGCACGTAAATGATTGTTATATAAATGATTATTATATAATTTTAAGAGCACATGGAAAAAATCATCCAGAATTATTTGTAGTATATCGTCTCTTTGGAGGGTTGAAAGCTGATTTAGAACAACATCTCTTAAAGGAAGAAACAATTCTGTTTCCTGAACTTGCACAACCTGACGAGAATCATAACGAGATTATCCTGCATGTTACAGAAATTATCAAAGAGCATGAGGCAGCCGGTGAAATTCTTAGTGAACTGCGCCGTGTTACACATGATTATTCTATTCCAGAGGATGCCTGCAATACTTACAAAAGAGCTTACACATTACTAATCGAATTTGAAAATGATTTACATCAGCATATTCATTTGGAAAATAATATTTTGCTGAAAGATTTTGATGAACGAAAGTAGATTAAATATAAGAAAACGCAAATGGCTTTAATAACCATATGAAATAGAAAATTAAGCTACAAATGCTTGACAATCATACTAGATACATCTATAATTTAGATATTAAAACCAGCGAAAAGCTGGTTTTAATATCTAAATTACTTTGATAATCAAAGTAATAAAATTGAATAATGGAAATGTGTTTTTATGAAGTGTGCTGAAATGAGTATAATTTGTCTATACTTAAATTAATAAAATAGCTGACTTCGAGCTTTGAAAAGCACAGGGATTAATTAGAGAAAGGATTGAAATAGTATGATGATGAAACCGTTAATAATTGGCGATATAGAAGCAAGAATCCCTATTATACAGGGAGGTATGGGGGTTGGCGTAAGCCGTTCTAAACTAGCTGGTGCAGTTGCAAAAGAAGGTGGCATTGGCATTATCTCCACAGCACAGATTGGGTATGATGAGCCTGATTTTAATCGGCATGAGATTGAGTCAAACCTATATGCAATCGATAAACATATTAAACTGGCAAAGGAAATCGCTGATGGAGGCATTGTAGGTGTCAACATTATGTTGGCAACAAAACAATTTGAAAAGTATGTTAAGGCGGCTTGCGAGGCGGGAGCAGATGTTATCATATCCGGAGCAGGACTTCCTATTACCCTTCCAGAATTAGTGAAGGGTTACCATACCAAAATTGCTCCCATTGTTTCTAGTGTCAGAGCAACCTCAGTTATTCTAAAGATGTGGGATAGAAAATACAATACAACCGCTGATTTTATTGTTATTGAAGGTCCTCATGCTGGCGGACATCTTGGCTTCACGAAGGAACAGTTAGATCACATAGACGAATTAGATTATGATACTGAAATCAAAGAAATAATTGAATGTAAGAAATCCTTTGAAGAAAAATATCAGAGAAAGATTCCTGTGATTGTGGCTGGTGGAATATTTGATCAAGCAGATATTAAACATATGTTAGAGCTTGGTGCTGATGGTGTGCAGATTGGTACAAGATTTGTTGTTACTGAGGAATGTGATGCTAGCGAGGAATATAAGAAGGCCTATCTCAATGCAAAGAAAGAGGATATTAAGATTGTAATTAGCCCAGTTGGAATGCCTGGACGTGCAATTATGAATCCTTTCATGGAGAAGGTGAAGCTTGCTAGAATTCCTGTGACAAAATGTTTTCTTTGCCTAGAGCATTGCAATCCCAAAGATACTCCTTACTGCATCACAAAGGCACTAATTAATGCAGTAAATGGGAATATGGATGAAGGCTTAATCTTTTGTGGAGATAATGTCTACCGACTTAATGAGATGACTACTGTAAAAGCTATTTTTGATGAACTTATTTTTTAGAGGATTCTATCGAACATAACAAAAGACAAATTTTTATATCGGAACATTTTAATAAAAATATAAAAAAAGAACACAATAGTAATGATAAACTATTTTAGTATATTATAATTTACGGAAAGAGGGATATCTATGAGTACAGTTTTATATATAAAAGCAAACGCAAAATCGGAAGGTACTTCGAGGACATTCAAGATTTCGGATCAATTTATTGCAACATATAAAGAAAATCATCCAAACGATAACATAATAACGTTGGATTTGTATCAAGAGGATATTAATTTTTTATTTGAACATGATATTAATAGTATATTTGGACAAAAGACGGAGGATAGTAGAAACCATCCAGTTCTTAGATATGCATATCAGTTTGCCGAAGCGGATAAATATGTAATAGCAGAGCCGATGTGGAATTTAAGCATCCCTTCCTTACTAAAAGCCTATATTGATTATATTACAGTAACAGGAATTACTTTTAAGTATACCGAACAAGGTCCAGTGGGCTTACTTGGTGGAAAAAAAGCTGTAAATATAGTATCAAGAGGAGGAAATTATAGTTCGGAGCCTTATAGTAATTTTGAGATGGGAGATCGGTATCTTAAAACAATTTTCGGTTTCTTTGGAATAACTGATTATACTACAATAGCTGCTGAAAATTTGGATATCGTTGGACAGGATGTTGAAGCAGTTGTTGGAAAGGCCATCAAAGAGGCACAAGATATTGCAAAAAGATTTTAAATATAAATATAATTTGATAAGCTAGATAAAGATAAAGATAAAGATAAAGATAAAGAGAAAGATAGAGATAGAGATAGAGATAGAGATGAAGATAAAGATAAAGATAAAGATGAAAATGAAGATGTAATGAAAGTAATCATAGTAATCATAGTAATGATAATAATGTAGCTAATCATATTTAATGATGTTTAGAAAAACCATGAGGAAACAGATCTCATGGTTTTTCTAGATATCAATTCTTTTACTTGCTATTATGTCGAAAATAAGTGAAAATGAAGATAGAAAGTAAATTATTTTTTGGCCAAAGGAATGTTACATTAGCATGATATGATATTTGAATAAAATTAAAATGAAAGTAAAAAATTTATAATAAGAAAGGTCTTGAAAATGAAGAATAATAAGTATAGTTTATTTACTGCAATTGCTATGATTACCGGTATTGTAATTGGGTCTGGTATCTTTTTCAAATCGGATGATGTTCTTGGCTATACGAATGGAAATATGCTGCTTGGCGTGTTTGTATTTTGTGTTGCTGCCATTGCAATTATCTTTGGTTGCTTAGCGATTTCTCAATTGGCTACCCGTACGGACAAGCCGGGTGGAATTGTTGCCTATGCGGAGGAGTTTGTCGGAATGGGAACTTCCTGCGCTTTTGGATGGTTTCAAATCTTCTTATATTTTCCGACACTTGCAGCGGTGGTATCCTGGGTGACAGGAATGTATATATGCCAATTGTTTGGACTAAAATCGTCTGTCGGAAGTTGGACATTAATCGGAGCGATTATTCTTGTAGTATTATTTGTCATGAACGTACTTTCCGCGAAATTGGGTGGATTATTTCAAAATGCTGCAATGGTAATTAAGTTAATTCCATTAATTATTATCGCAATTGTAGGATTGATCTTTGGAAATCCTGGTGATGTTCTTGCAGTTGATATTCAAACGATGGGAAAAGCGACTGCTTCTGCCGGATGGTTGGCGGCCTTTGCACCGATTGCATTTTCTTTTGATGGTTGGACGGTTTCTACCTCCATTTGTCATGAAATTAAAGACAGTAAACGTAATCTTCCCCTTGCTCTTACTTTATCTCCACTCGTTATTCTTTTGGCTTATGTGACCTATTTTGTTGGCGTGACTTCCCTTGTTGGAACCGAAAGGGTAATGTCGGAGGGAAATAATAGCGTTTTTACAGCTTCTAATATGCTATTTGGTAGTATCGGAGCAAAAGTAATTCTAGTCTTTGTCGTGGTTTCTGTACTTGGTACTCAGCTCTGAAAGGTAAATATTTTTCGCACTAATTATATTAGAAAGTTAAGGCAGAAATCTCTTTGATATGATAAAATAAATAAAACTTTTTCACAAAGGAGTAAATTATCATGTCCAGAGCAGCTCA
>Ga0209511_1001063_pt1 | contig 25196 bp, 17 predicted proteins | sample SSSSmetaG_FD_184141 | JGI IMG/M metagenome (GOLD analysis project Ga0209511, IMG submission 184141) | Glacier valley bacterial and archeal communities from Borup Fiord, Nunavut, Canada, to study Microbial Dark Matter (Phase II) - ​SSSS... | ecosystem: Environmental > Aquatic > Freshwater > Ice >... | reverse complement strand
CAGGCTCTCCATCTGGCGGAAGCGGGACGGAAGCCGTTTCAAGCCCAGTCCCAGGCGGTGCAAGGTCTGCTGAAGCTTCTGGCTCAGGGCATCAATCCGTTCCTGATCGGGGAAGTAGGGACAGGCAAAACTACAATGGCCCTGCTTACGGCCTGGGCAATGTCAGAAACTAACTACCGCTCTACGGTGGCCCAGCTTCGAGCGCAGGGAGTTTTGACCGCACCCTTCCGCCCGGTGCGAAATACGCTGGTGGTGTGTCCCCCGCACCTTCTGTCAACCTGGAAAAGTCAGGTAGAGGCCGTGCTACCCGGCGCAAAAGTCGTTGTCGTAGAGAGCCTGGCTGACCTGCCGGGATAGAGCTGGGTAGTGATTACTCCCCACCAGCCGTAAACGAAGTGGCTTGCGGTGGTTCAAAGTTCCCGTCTGCCTAATAAGACGGGTACTTTTTATTTTGGTCAAAATCTGGCAAAACTCAAGGCACTTCTGGCTCGTCCAAACCGATTTGTAGTGGGCAAATTTATCGGTTGGAAAAAGTCAGGAGAAAATCAGATGTTAGAACAGCGTCTTACCACTACCGCAACCCAACCCCTACCCGGTGAAGGCATGACCATTTATGTGCTGTCCCGTGAGACGGCCAAATTAGGCCACGCTTTAGCTCCAGGGGCGGCCCTGCTCCAAAATCGGTACTATTGTCCTCGTTGCGGTGATCGAATAACCGAGCCACTTGAGAAGCTGGCAGCGCAGCGTCTCACCTGTTCCCACGTTCCGGCTCGGCCTCAAAATGGGGCGGCGTGGTTGGCTGAATACTTTGCGGCGCAACTGGTAACAGTCTTTCCAACGGAAGATGTAGTAGCTTCATTGTGCCGGGGCCGCATCCAAAATAAACTCCTGGCTACCACCGAAAAGGCCCAAAAAGCCGCCCAGTCTAAAGGTACAGACATCCAAAAATTCAGGAATACAATCTGGCAGACCCGTGCATTGGATACTCGCTGTGGCGAAACTCCTTTTGAAAGGTTGGTCCGGGAACTAACCCGGCTACTCCTGGCGGCCTACAGGCGAGATGCCAAACGTTCGGCTTCCAACCAGGTTAGCGAACTGTCCAAAACTCTGCACCTGCTATTTCTATCGGTAGTCGGGGAGTTGCGGGAGTCTTTGCTTACCCGGACGGTAGAGGTATTGTATAAGGTAACGGCGGCTGACCCCGACCCTTACGGTTTGGGTAAGGAACTGCGGCAACAGGCTCTGGAACTACTCCTGCTCGCTCATAATCCCGAAACCGCTAATTGGAAAGAAACCGTTTCCAGCTTAAAAGCCTTAAAACTGGACGTGGCAGGCGATCTTTGGAATTATTTTGATACTACCCACGCTCGCCTTCTCCGGGAAAGGGATGAGGCAAAGGCCGTCCAGAGTGGAGTAATCACTCTCGCAACTGTAGGGGAAAAGCGGCAACAGGCCCGTACCCAGGTAAGTTACTACAGCAGCACCAAAGATTGGCACTGGTACAGCATCAACGCCGCCACAAGCGCGGTGGAAAAAGGGGAAAAGCGGGCGGGAGCGGCCACCAACGCACTGGCTGCCCTTACCACCCTGGCAGGTCTGGCCCGGTACGCTTATGGGCGGAGTTGGTGGAAAGAACGCGCGGTGGAATCCCTCATGGTCAACCCAAATTGTTGCGGGGAATTTTTGTATCAGGCTACTCCTAACCCGCGCCGCTATCCTCTGGCCCGGTATATCTTGAAACATCGCCGAAACCTGTTCGACCTTTTGGTATTAGATGAAGCCCATGAGTTCGCCGGGGACGGTTCAGCCCAACAGAAAGCCGCCCACCGGCTGGTGGAATTACCCGGCACGCCTACTCTGGCTCTCACGGGTAGCCTGATGGGGGGTTATAGCTCCAGCCTGTTCACCAACTTTTGGAGTTTGTCCCGCCCCTTCCGGCGGGAGTTTGGTAGGGAAGATAAGCAGCAATTTATTAATCGCTACGGCTACCGAAAAGTTTTTGTCACAAAAAGCGACGATGGGAAAGACGAGCCAACCGCTAAGGTAACGGGTTTTGGTTCGGTGACAGACCGGGAAGAGCGGGCGGAGGATTACAGCATCCGGGTGTTGGGCGAAGCACCGGGGGTTTTGCCACTTTTTATCTTGAAGCATCTACTCCCGCAGGCCGTGCTGGTGAGCAAGGAGGACGTGACTGAGCTTCCGGCTCTGGTGGAAACCCGCGTGCCTATTATTCCTTCTCAGGAAGATAAAAAAGGTCAGGAACTCCTGACCGCGAATCGAGAGCTACAACGAAAAGTAGTAGAGGCGATTCGCGATGATATGCTTAATTCTCCTGAATTGGTGGGGAAATTGTGGGGAGCAATGTCTGAGCTTGTCTTTTATCCCGACCTGGCTTCGGTGGATAGTGGGAACGCGGCGGGCGCAGAGGGCAGACGCACCTACCAGGTCTGTTATCCTGAAAACTGCGGCGGGGGCTTGGTGGCAATGGGGAAAATCTTCCCGGCAACTCACATCACCCCCAAAGAGCGGTGGACGTTGGACAAAATCCGGGAAGAGTTAGCGGAAGGCCGGAAGGTGCTGGTGTTTCTGCGGCATACCGGGCAGGGTGGGTATCTGGTGAAGCGGCTAACCCGGTTAATCAAAGAGGAACTGGGAGAAACGGCGACCTACCTGGATAGCGCAAAGGTCTCGACCAAAACCAGGGAAGCCTGGATTGACCGTGAGGTTATTGGGCGCGGGTGCAAGGTGCTTCTGCTCAATCCCAATACCGTCAAGACTGGACTTAATAATCTGGTGTGGTTCAGCACCGGGATTTGGTACGAACTGGACTACAATGCCATCACCTACCGTCAGGCTAACGGACGGTTGCATCGGATTGGGCAGACCCAGGAAGTGCGAGTATTCTATCCTTATTATGCCAATACCGCCCAGGAGATAGCCGTGACTTTGCTGGCGAAGAAGGTTGGGGCCAGTTTGCAGGTGGACGGCTTGGACATGGAAAGTGCGCTGGAAGCAGCAGGGGCAACGGCTGGGGATGGCGGGAACTACCTTTCCGGCCAGATTGCAATGAACATGGGACGGGCTATTTACCAAATGCTTATACTCTAAAAAGAAACTAAAAGTAGCCGTCTATGTACATAGACGGCTACTTTTAGCCTTGTTGCCTGGAACTTTTGGTGCTTTTGTTTGGGTTTTTAAGGAGCAAAACTACCAAATCTAACCCGTATAAGTTATTATTTGTTAGCAGTGGGATCGTCCCCCCGCGCCGTAATTTGCGATAACTACAAGAAACGACAAAACGATAATGCCAACTCTAAATCTCGATACTAACAATATTCTCAATCTCCAAACCCAGGACTTGATAGGGCGGTGTGTGGCCGTGTTGGGTATCAGTGGCTCCGGCAAGACTAACACCGCCGCCGTGCTGGTGGAGGAGTTGCTGTCCAGTGGCGTGCCGATGACGATTGTTGACATCGAGGGTGAATATTGGGGTTTGAAGGAAAAGTACTAGGTGCTGGTAGCTGGCCGCTCTGAACATGCGGATGTAGAGTTTGATGCGGCTCATGCTGGTAGCCTGGCGGAACTTTCAGTACACGTGCCATTCCGGTAATTCTCGACTTGAGCGAATACGGTCAGGACGAAATGTACGAGTTTCTGCTGGCCTATTTCACCCGGCTCTGGGAAGTTTGTTTCACCCACCGCCAGCCCTATCAGGTGGTGCTGGAGGAAGCCCATGAGTTCCTGCCGCAAGGCCAACGAACTCCCCTCAAAGAGATACTTACCCGGATTGCGCTCAGGGGCCGCAAGCGTGGGCTTGGCACTATTCTGATGTCGCAGCGTTCGGCGAAGGTAGACAAGGATGTACTTACCCAGGCCAGTCTGCTGTTTTTGCATCGGGTAGTACATCCTATAGATTTGAAGGTTTACCAGGACCTCATTCCCCTTCCAGGCCGGGAGGTGGAAAGCATGGTAGGGGGCTTGCAAACTGGACAGACTATTGCTCTTTACCAGCACCAGGCCCAGGTAGTTCAGGTTCGGTTGCGGCATACTTTTCATGCTGGGGCTACTCCGCTTCAGGAAACTTTGGGAGGCCAGCCAGAACTCCGCCGCATAGATACTGCCTTGCTCGATGAGTTAAGGCGGCTTACGGCAGAGAAACCAACGCGGCAGAACGGCGAAGAAACCAAACTTGCTCGCCGGATAGCGGCTCTGGAAGTGGAACTGGAAGCCCGCAACCTAACAATCTCTGAACAAGCCGAAGAATTGAAGCGGCTTCAAGCGGAGAATTCGCTGTTGAGCAAGCTCAAACTCTCATTGGACGGGATGCCCACTCCCACAATCCTCAGCCCAACCACGCTGGAGGTGCAGGAGGCTAGGATCGGGAAATTAGTGACTAACGGTGCTACTCTCGGCGAAAAGCAATCGCCTAGTGAAACACGGGCAGGCAAAACAACTAAACCTAACACCAGTCCACCACGCCCGGTTGAGAAGATAGCGGTAGTACCTGTTATCGCTCAACCTGAGCAAGACAATCAGGGAGACAATCAGGGAGAATTGGCACTGTTAGCCCAGGAGGAAAAACGGCTGGATACCCTTATTGGCAAGGCCAGGAAAGTACCTAAAACTCAACTTGCGATATTGCATTTACTGGCCCAAACTCCACAGAAAGCGATGGACAGCCGCAGCATTTCGATTGCCCTGGGGATGAATGCCGCCTATTTGAGTGTTCACCCACCGTTGAAACTTTTGGCTACCAATCTGGTGACAAGGAAAAAAACTAAGGCTGGTAGCTATCTGTACAGGTCTAATCTGGAAGATGTAGCGAAAGTGGTGCTGCCCCGCCTCACTCCGTCCAACGCCGCCCGGTTGATTCTGGCAAGGATGGGTTAGCTTAATCTTAATCCCAAACCGCATGGCACGTTTGGACGGGCCAGCCGGATTTGTATATAGAATATCGCGTGTATTGTGGTAGAATTTGATTCACAAAACCCAGCCTAGAACGGAGACAACGTTGGCAGCAGAACAGGATGCGTTTTGGAAGGAAGCTCTTGATACCTATTTCGAGGACGCGATTGCTTTTTTCTTCCCGGTAGTCCACCAGGATATTGATTGGGGCAAGGGCTATGAGTTTCTCGATAAGGAGCTTGAAAAACTGACCAAAGATAGCGAAACGGGCAAACGCTTCGCCGATAAATTGGTTAAAGTATTTCTCTCGGACGGGACTGAGACCTGGCTCTTAATTCACATCGAGGTGCAAGGTTATTCCGATCCTGCGTTCGAGAAGCGGATGTTTGAATATTTTTATCGCATTCGTGACCGCTATCAGGCCGAGGTAGTCAGTCTGGCACTCCTCACCGATGCCCGTTCCAAATACAGGCCGAAGCAGTATCAGGTTAAGCGTTGGGGCTTTTCGCTCACTTTCCAGTTTCCGGCAGTGAAGGTGCTGGATTACTACAAGACTTGGGCGGCTCTGGAAAGCAATGCAAACCCATTTGCTATAATTGTAATGGCCCATCTGAAAGCCCAGCAGGAGAAGCAGCCGCAGGAACAACTGAACTGGAAACTGAGGCTGGTGCGGGAGTTGTACCGCAGAAAGTACAGCCGGGAACAGGTAATTCAATTATTCCAGTTTTTGGATTGGGCGATTAACCTACCAGAAAAGCTAGAGTTAGTTTTCCAGGAAGAATTAAGCAAGTTAGAGGAGGTGGAAAAAATGACCTATGTGACCAGTATTGAACGGAACGGCATTGAGAAAGGTAAGCAGGAAGGCACTGTTACTTTAGTCCTGCGCCAGTTGAAGCGGAGGGTTGGGGAAATCGGGGCTGAGGTAGAACAGCAGGTCAGTGCGATGCCGCTGGAGAAACTGGAAGAATTAGGGGAGGCATTGCTGGACTTCACCGGGGAGGCTGACCTCCAAAACTGGTTGGAGAAGAATAAACCTGATGCAACCGCACAGGTTTAACCAGATGCTTTCCCGGTAGCACCGCAGAGGCAGCGAACCCATGCAACAAATACAACCTCAAGCCAATATAAAAACTCTGAGCGGGGTTATCGAACGTATTACTTTTCAGAACGAAGAAAACGGCTATACCGTAGCCCGTTTTCTACCTGACCGCAAGGACGGCAAAGCCGCCCCGCTCAACTCAAAGGGAAACGACAACCTGATTACTCTGGTTGGGAATATGCCCGGAGTGGTAGTTGGGGAAGCTCTGGAACTCTCCGGCTTCTGGCAGAACAATTCCACGCACGGCTGGCAGTTCAACACCCAAAACTACCGTTCCGTCCTCCCCGCCACCGCCCAGGGTATCAGGAAGTACCTGGGCAGCGGATTAATTAAAGGCATCCGGGAAAAGACTGCCGAGAAGATTGTGGCGCACTTCGGCTTGGAAACGTTGGAAGTGCTGGAAAATCAACCTGAACGACTGGCGGAAGTACCCAAGTTGGGGAAGCACAAGGCCGGGATTATTGCACGTGCCTGGATAGAGCAAAAGGCTATCAAAGAGGTGATGGTTTTTCTCCAGGGGCAGGGGATGTCAACCAGTCTGGCGGTCAGGATTTACAAACAGTATGGCGATGCCTCTATCACGATTGTTAAGAACGAACCTTACCGCCTAGCCAGAGAAGTTTTTGGTATCGGCTTCAAAACTGCTGACAAAATAGCCCGGAATTTAGGTTTCAGTGAGGATCACCCGGAGCGGATTAAGGCTGGGACGGTTTATGTTTTGGCAGAAGCCTGTGAGAGCGGCGGTCATACCTACCTGCCCAGACCAGAACTCACCAAACAGGCGGCGGAACTCCTGGGGGTGACTTCGGAGTTGGTGGAAACCTCCATTGAGGGGTTGGTGCTGGACGATGGAGCAATTGTCGAGACTTTGGCAGAGCAGCCGGACGGTAGCCTTACTTTTGAACCGTTAGTGAAGATGCATTTTTATCAACCCACCCCTACTCCTTTGAAGAGGGTAGCCGAAACAACTACCCCACTCTCAGTTTCCCCACCCCCCAACTTTGACCCGCTCGGCCTTGATATGGATGAAGCCGCCCGCCTTAGCCTGAAACGGGTCAAAGGGAGTAACTACGCCCTCCCTGAGAACAAGCCTGCTCCAACCCCGCCACCTGTCGTTACCCCTGTTCCAACTATTCCAAAGTCCATCAGCCCAGTATCCCGGCAACCGATGGAGGTTGGGGGTGCTACGCCCACGCTCTCGGCCCTGCCAGGGGAGCAAGCGGTCTACTTACCACCGTTCTACTATGCTGAGAAAGGTATCACCAGCAACCTCTGGCGACTGTCGAACTGCCCTCCCAGTAAAGATAAGCTCGCTGACCTGGGGAAAACTGACTTTGGGGTGATGTTTAGCTATTTGGAGGGGAAGGAAAACTTCAAGCTGGCGGACAAACAGCAGGAGGGGGTAGTGATGGCGATGGTCAAGCCGGTGGGGGTCTTAACGGGCGGGCCGGGAACGGGCAAGACTACCTCGATGCGAGCCTTAATCCGGGTACTAACTCTCAAGAAAAAGAGTATCGTGTTGGCAGCACCAACCGGACGGGCGGCTAAACGCCTTTCGGAGGCTACCGGGCTGGAGGCCAAAACTCTGCACCGCTTGCTGGCTCTCAAACCGGGTGGCAAATCGCAGTATAACCAGGACAATCCTATTCCGGCGGATATTGTGATTGTGGATGAGGTTTCGATGCTGGATACGCTCTTGATGAACACGCTTTTGAAAAGCATTGCTACTGGGACTCACCTGTTACTGGTGGGCGATGCTGACCAGCTTCCAAGCGTGGGGGCGGGGAACGTGCTGGCCGACATCATAAGAAGTGGGGTAGTGCCAGTGGTGCGGTTGGAACAAATATTTAGGCAGGGGGCGGGGAGCGCGATAGTCACCAATGCCCACCTGATAAACCAGGGCAAAATGCCAGTAGTTGGACGGGAAGTGACCGACTTCTTTTTCTTTCCAGAGGAAGAAGCTGAACAGGTGGGGGATTTAGTGGTAGAGCTGGTGGCGAAACGCATCCCGGCAAAGTTTAGCTTCAAGCCGGACGAGATACAGGTATTGTCCCCGATGCACCGTGGAAAGGCCGGAGTGGGCTACCTGAACGAGAAGCTTCAGGAGACGCTGAACCCGGAGCGGGAGGGGAAGCCGCAGAAGCAGTTTGGGGGAACGGTCTACCGGGTAGGGGATAAGGTGCTGCAACTCAGGAACAACTACGAAAAAGAGGTTTTCAACGGGGATGGGGGAGTAATCACAGGAATAAATCACGAGGATCAGGAAGTGCGGGTGAGGTTAGAGGACGGGCGCGAGGTGGTCTATGAATTTAGCGAGTTGGACGAACTGACATTGGCCTACGCCATGAGTATCCACAAGTCGCAGGGGAGCGAATATTCGGTCTGCGTTATCCCGGTGGTAATGGGCCATTTTATGCTACTCCAGAGGCAGTTGATTTACACCGCCGTAACCAGGGCTAAGAAGTTAGTTGTGTTGGTGGGAAGCAAAAAGGCACTGGCAATCGCGGTCAAAAATGGGCCAGAGGCGAAGAATAGCCGGGCCGGGAGATACACAGGACTGGCGATAAGGCTGGAGCAACGGATTTAAGATTCAATCCCCCGCCTACTCACTAATCGCGGCGTTTTCGGCCTGTGGGGGCTGGACGGCTGCCAGGTTTGAACGCGCCTTTGCGTTTGTTAGTTTTCAAAATTATTGAGATGAGCCAGGTTCAAAGTCATCTCGGTATCCCGAAGTTATTGAGATTTGTTCAGGATATTCCGTAGTTATTGAGAAAACGCCACCAATCGGGCAGTGCTGCTCCTGGATTTTATACTGTATTTATTACCTCAGCCTTGCTGCTATCCGCTTGTGCTATCTGAATAATTGTGGAATATGGAGAGGGCTTTGAACCTGGCTCATCTCAATAATTTTGGCACAAATCTCAATAATTTTGAAAACTAACAATTTGAAATCGCGCTAAAACTGAAGGAAAACCATGAAAAGAATTGTTGCAACATTGTCGATGCTCTTGGTTTTTATTCTGGCTGGGATAAGCCCAGCCTATTCCGCTCCCAGTTTTGCCAACAATCAGTTCAAAGAGGTCTGGCAGTACAGCGACAAGCTGGTGGACGAAGTGCCAGGAGCGGGCCGGGGCTTCACCTGGGGGCCGAATTCCTTTGGTATCCTTTACGAAAATTACCAGGAAGCTATTGGCGGTAAGCGGCAAGTGCAATACTTTGATAAAAGCCGCATGGAAATTTCTACTAACGGTAACTATGTCACCAATGGCCTTTTAACCAAAGAACTGGTCACCGGCCTGCGTCAAGACGGCAATGCGAAGTTCACTCAACTTACGTCCAGCACCATCCAGATAGCCGGGGATGACAACAGTGGTGGCGGCAATTCCGTTTCGCCTACCTACGCCAGTTTTGCCAGGGTGGTTTCGATCACCCCAGGTCAGAATACCGCCGAGGGTGGGGAAAACATGTTCGCTAATTTAGCCATCAATAAAGCTGGTCAGGTCACCACCCTGAATAACCCACCAGAGCAGGTGCATATCGGCGGGTATGACAACATTTTAGGCCATAACCTACCCCAGATATTTATTGATTTCCAGCTCCAGGAAGGCAAAGTCTGGAACGGTTTTGGTTACAGCAACGCCAAAATCTACACTGATAATCCTACTGCTAATGTATTTGGCTATGCTATTTCAGAGCCCTATTGGGTTAAAGCAGTAGTAGCAGGGCAAGAAAAGGACGTTTTGGTTCAACTTTTTGAACGCCGGGTATTGACTTATACCCCCACTAACCTAGACCCCTACAAAGTTGAAATGGGTAATATCGGGCAGCACTACTATAAATGGCGGTATGGCGGTGTAAATGCCAAACCAATCACCGTTCCAGCAGTTACTATCCCAACAACGACCAGCACTGCTCTTGGCAGCAGCTTCCCAGCACCTAGCCGCCACTTCGACCAGTGCCGACCAGGTATAGGCTTGTGTTGATAAGGTGACTCCCCCACAATATAGCCGAGTAACAGTCTATGGTCGGTTAATTATCAGTGGAAAAGCTATTTCCGGTGCTCAACTTGCTGCCAGGAGTTTTAAGCGGTCTGGCTCACTTGTTTGGTCTATTCGGGCTTCCGGTGGTATAGCTGTTGGTGCTGCTGGTTGATAAAGGCTTTCAGATCCTTTAGCCTGGTTTGGCCCCGCACTCACAAATATGCCTGGGGGTCGCTCTCAAACATCTTCTTGCAGGAGGGCGCACAGAAATAAAATTTTAGGCTTTCATATTCCGTTGCCCAGCGAGCGGTGGCTGGGTCAACCTCCATTAGGCAAACAGGATCGAGCTGAGTTTGGGCCTCATCCTCATTTTCTATTTCCAGGGCGGCAGTCAATGGTGCTGCCACTCGCCTATATTCTTCCTGGGGCGGCAGATACCGCTCAAAAATATGATCAGCAAGTTCTGGAGAAGGAGGTGCAGCGAGGTTTCCTAGTAGAACTTCGATGTAATCGAATATTAAAGGTATATATTTATCATCATTAAGGTCGTTAAACCAGATTGAGCGGCCCGCGAGCTGAAGTAAAACGTTATTGCCCACCGCGCAAGGCCCCAGACATCCTGTAAAACTCAGGTGTATTTTATTTCTAATGCGCCGCCGTTCCCATTCTGTTTGATATAGTTCCAGATTAACCGGGGCACGCCCCTTTTCAGTCCAACCACAACAACAATTGCCATGCTCTTTGGAGCACACAAATAGATTGCCCTGCAACTGCACAATCCTGAATTCTTCGCCCCTCGCCTGAACTTTGACCGTTTTTAGGGGGGTACGGCTGAGGCCGATTTCGGTAGACTTATCCATACAAACCCTTCTAGCTGGTAGTTTGCTATTAAAAGGAAAGGGGTTTAACCAGTAAACTTATGGTCAACCCCTTTTCTTGAAAACTTTAGATCATTTCGAGAGATTTCTTGCCTTGCTTAGGATTACCCAAGGCCCGCCCGCTAGTTTCCCCGGTAATCTGGTAACCTTCTTCTTCAATAGCACTTTTAAGGGTAGCCTCGTCTACTTTAGCGGGGTCAAAGGCCAAGAAAACTCTTTTGCTGGTCAGTTCTACCTCAACCTCTTGCACTCCCAACCCCTCGGCGGCCTGGGTGATGCTGTTAATGCAATGCTGGCAACTAACGTCCGGCACATCATAAGTAACTTCTTTCATTTAAATGTTCTCCTTGTTTTAAGTAATATATTTAGTCAATACTGATTAACGGGGTAGTATTACTACTACCCCACAGGTTATTGGAATTTTGGTCAGGCAACTGTTAAGACATAACTGAAGGTTATAACCTTGCCCTGATACTGGAATTCCGCCCAGATTTTGTTTGTCCCGGCTTTGTCGAATTTCAAGTGATAACCCACTTCCGGTCCATACCTCTGATTACTCCCGCTCATAGCATCAGAGGGAGTATCCTCAGTCATAGCTTTCTCTCCTGGTACTTGCCCGTGCAGATGGCTAAAGCTGCTACCGTCGGCGGATAACATTATCAAGTGACCGGGTTCACCCAGATATGGCTCTAATTCTTTTAAGGGCTGACCATTTTTCTCAAACCGGAATTTTAGGTCGAACGCTTCCCCAGCCTTTAGTACCGTCGGAAGTTCCAGGCTGGCCTTAACCTCGCCAAATTGCTGTACCAGCTTGCCACCTGCTGACGGTAGAGTTACTGGCTGGTTAGAACTTCCACCAACCTGAAAGTCGTGCCTATACAGGATTTTTTGGTCGTTATTTAGCACAATTTCGTCGTAAATCTGGTAAGTCCCAGCACCTGGGAAAGTTATCGCAAAGGTGAACAAACCTTCGCCCGTGCCCTCCGGGTGAAGATGGCGATAGAAATTCAAATCCTGCCCCACTATTACCAGATGCATCAGTTGGGTATGAGATACTTTAAGGTCAGTCGCGGTCAGGGCTACCCCAGTTTTAACGTCGGTTAATCGGACTATCAGTAAGGTTGGTTGACCGGGTTGGAGCTTTTCCGGGAAGGTGTTAAGCTCAATACGGGTGTCCCCCACCTGATAGGGCGAAGGAAAACCCACCACATTCGCCGCGGGAATTACTGCCGCATCTTGCGAAACACTAGCCGAGGCAATATTCATGGTTTGCGCTGACGGGCGGGTGAAACTGTCCACTATCTGCCATACGATTACCCCTACTAGCCCAAACAAGGCAATAACTAGTCCAAGCTGCCAGATTAACCCGCGTTGACGAGCTTTTTTCTCTGCGGCGGTTAGCACCCCAGTGTGTTTACCCCGGAAACGGTTTAATAACAACGAGTTTGAGACCACCGAAACACTGCTGATAGCCATTGCCCCGGCGGCTAAAATCGGGTTGATTATGCCCGCTATTGCCAGAGGTACTAATAGCACGTTGTAAAAGAAGGCCCAGAAAAGGTTCTGCTTGATTTTTTGCATGGTCGCTCTGGACAGGCTGATGGCGGTAGCTATAGCCCGGACATCGCCATTCATCAGAGTGATGTCTGCTGCTTCCATCGCAATGTCAGTACCAGTACCGATTGCCATCCCCACATCAGCCTGCGCCAATGCGGGGGCATCATTGATTCCATCACCTACCATCGCCACCGTCTTACCCTCGGCCTGAAGCTTTTTAACCATCGCGGCTTTTTCTTCAGGGCGAACCTCCGCCAGAATGTGGCTGATTCCAGCTTGACTGGCGATGGCTTCGGCGGTGCGGCGATTATCCCCGGTCATCATTACTGGCTCAATACCCAGGGCTTTAAGTTCGGCCACCGCTTCCCGACTACCCGGTTTGATAGTATCGGCTACCGCTACCAATCCCACCAGTTCGCCTTCCACCGCCACCAGCATTACGGTTTTGCCTTGCGCTTCCAGTCGAACCATCTGTTCCTCAGCTTTGGCAGAGATTTCAATCTGGTTTTGAGCCATCAGACGGCGGGTTCCAGTTAGCAGAGTACGCCCTGCTACTTCCCCACCAACCCCTGCTCCGGTGTAGCTCTGGAAATTTTCAGGTTGTTCTTGGGGGTCATCCAGATATAAGCCCCGATTTTTGGCTCCTTTAACAATCGCTTCCCCCAACGGGTGCTCGCTGGCTTTTTCCACCAGTGCCGCAAATTTCAACACGGCGGTTTCATCCAACTTGCTGAGACTCACCACCTCGGTTAACTCTGGTTTGCCTCTGGTTAGCGTTCCGGTTTTATCCAGAATAACGGCCTGGATATTTCTGGCTCGTTCCAGACTTTCGCCGCCCTTGATTAAAATACCCTGTTCCGCCCCGACTCCCGTGCCAACCATTATGGCAGTAGGAGTTGCCAGACCAAGCGCACAGGGACAAGCAACCACCAGTACCGCGACGGCGGGCAGCAAAGCTTCCTGAAAGGAGTGCCCGGTCAGGAGCCAACCGACGAAACTTAGTAGAGCTATTCCAATGATTACTGGGACAAATATCCCGCTAATGGTATCGGCGAGTCGTTGCACCGGAGCTTTGGAGCCTTGAGCTTGTTCCACCAGTCGGATTATCTGAGACAGCACGGTTTCTTTTCCGACGCGGGTGGCCCTGACTTTTAGCAAGCCATTTTGGTTTACCGTCGCGCCGATGACCTGATCGCCACTTTCTTTTTCTACAGGCAAACTTTCACCCGTGACCATCCCCTCATCCACCGCACTCTGTCCAGATTCAACCGTACCGTCGGTGGGTATCTTTTCGCCGGGGCGCACAATCAGCAAGTCACCGGGAATTACCTGGGATATTGGAATATCCTGTTCCAGACCGTTTCGGAGTACCCGCGCCGTTCGAGCCTGCAATCCCATCAGTTTTTTAATAGCGTCGCTGGTGCGGCCTTTGGCTACCACTTCCAGAAATTTCCCCAGGTAAATCAGGGTAATAATCAAAGCGGAGGTCTCAAAGTAGGTGATGGCTTCCCTGCCAGTAGGCCCGGTAGACATCCCACCAATTGTCGCATAGTGGTTGCCAAAGAACAGCAGCCAGACGCTGTAAATATAAGCGGCGGTAGAACCCATTGAAATCAGGGTATCCATATTAGCCGAGAGGTGGCGGGCAGTTTTGAGCGCGCCTCGATGAAACTCCCAGCCAACCACCGCCCAAACTGGGGTGGTTAAGCCGAACAGTATAAAGTCTCTGACCCTGGCATCGTTGAACCAGTTCATCCCGAACATATTGATTACAAAAACCGGGACAGTCAGGACAAAACCCAGAATTAGCAGGTTTCGGCGGCGCATTATTTCTTTTTGCCGCCTGAGAGTGGTGCGGTCTGGCTCATCTTTGGCTGGATTAAGTATTGCAGGTGAAGGATTGAGAAGCACATTTCCTGTTTCCGAAGCGGTTGTCATTGCCGCTTCTTTTTGAGGACTATTAATTGGGGCTTCAGAATTCTGAATTCTGAATTCTGACTCCTCATTGTAAGGTCGTGCTTTGTAGCCTGCCGCTTCGATGGCTCCGATGATTTCATTCAAATTGGTTTTGTCAGGTTCAAAAGTAAAAGTGCCCCGTTCCGTCGCTAAATTAACGTTAGCCGCGTCAACCCCCTCAACCTTTTTGACTTTTCGTTCAATGCGGGTGACACAACTGGCGCAGGTCATACCCTCTATTTCCAGTTCTGCCGTTTTAGCCGTAGATTCTTTCTCAGGGTTTAGGGGCGCAGGTGGTATAGCCACAACCTGGGGTTTTGATATTTCCAGGGGCGTAGCTTTATATCCGGCGGCTTCTACCGCTTTGACCAGACCTTCAACACTGGTTTGAGTCGGGTCAAAAATAACCGTGCCATTTTCGGTAGCAAGGTTAACGTTGGCTTGTTCTACCCCCGCCACTTTTTTAAGTTTCTTCTCAATCCGCATAACACAACTGGCACAGGTCATCCCTTCCAGTTCGAGCGTTACGGTTGAGGTTGGGTTGGTTGCTTTTAACTCTGTTATTTTATTTTCATCAATGGTTTGTGACATTGTTATACACTTTCTAAATGAACAGGAAACCCTTGCTTAAAATAAGGATGACCAAAAAGAATACTGAGGCAAATATTCAGATGAAAAACCGCCAATTATAGAATTAGGATTGGTGGCCTTCTTGACCATGTTGCGCGTCTCTTAGATATTTCTCTGGCTCTTTGTCAAAAGATTTTTTGCAGCCAGGAGCGCAAAAGTAATAAGTGGTGTTGTTATATTCGGATTTAAACTTTGCGGTTTCAGTATCCACGCTCATTTTGCATACCGGGTCAATTGCCTGTGTCATTCTCTTTTCCTTTCAGATATAAATTAAGGTTATAAGCCCTGCTATGATTTGGTGTAATGTTTTATAACATTAAGCACTTCTTTGATTTTTTCCTCGCCGTTGCCCTGCTGGATAGCTTCGGTCACACAGTGGCGCATATGGTCTTCCATCAGCAGTAGCGAAACCTGTTCCAGAGCGGCTTGTACGCTGGAAATCTGAGTCATAATATCCACGCAATATTTGTCCTGCTCTACCATCCGCTGTAACCCCCGCGTTTGCCCCTCAATGCGGCGCAGTCGGGTCGTTATTTTTTCCTTGTTATCGTCATAAGAAGCCATTTTTTTAACCTTTCAGAATTGGTATTAACTTATACTATATACCCCTATAAGGTATTATCTAAGCTAGAGTATACACCCTACAATGGTGTTTTGTCAATACCCTGGTGGGGTATTTTAATCTATTTTTAAAATGAATTTTAGCACCTCATCCTGGGCGACCTGTCCTAATGCCTGATGCTTCACCCTATCCAGCAGGATTAAATTGCTGTTGGATATGCTCCTGGCTAGAGCCTGACCCATTTCCCAGGGTACTTCTTTATCCGACTGACTATAGATAAGTAAGGTATGCAAGTCTTTGTTGTTTTGAAGATCTATTAAAACTTGTTCCAGATAAGTACCAAATACAATCTGACGGGTGTTGGAAACAAAACTCTGGCAAGTATGGCGCATGTAATCAGTTAATATTTCTGAGGACACCCCACTCCTGAAAATGCCTCTGGCGGCCAGGAACAGCACAATGGGCCACAATAGTTGAAAAGTATGATGTACCAGATAACAAACAACGGGGTGACTTAGCATTGCCCGGTTGAAAGGTGAACGGAGAGTCGGAGTTACAATGTTATAGCCTTCGGTTGAAAAGGGTGTTCCAAGCAAAACCAGTCCGGTCAATTTGGTTTTAGAAAGTGTTGCTAAAACTACTCCGCCCTGAGTTAATCGGGCCGCTAACAGGACTGCCAAAATGCCACCCATCGAGTGGCCCACTACCGCCAGTTCTAAGTTAATGGTCTCAGCTAATCCCAAAACTCGCATAGAATCAAGCAGGGTCGCCCGGATTACTTTAAGTTGCAACTCGGCGGTATATTCAAGTCTGGGTTTATCAGATAGGCCAAAACCCAAAAGGTCAGGGGCCAGCGCGATTAGCCTGGTTGTGTTGTGAGTTATTGTTGGAATCTGGTTTAGCCATTCTAAATAGGAGAGCCAATAACGACCCGACCCTCCCACACCGTGCAGCAACAAAATAACCTTGACGGTGTTAGTTTCGGATTTTGTGGGTGGATTGAGGTCAAGTAGCCAATAGCTAACTTTTCCCCATTCGGTCTGACAATAAAACTGCTGAACAGAATTCACTGCCTTAAGCCCTCAGCTTCTTCTCGACCCCTTTGAGTAGCACCGCATTAGTGGCAACAGTGATCGAGCTGGCACTCATTGCCAATGCCCCGACCTCTGGACTAAGCAGGATGCCAATCGGGTAAAGTACCCCGGCGGCAATTGGTATCGCCACTACATTGTAGATAGCCGCCCAGAACAGGTTTTGTTTCATCTTGGTAACAGTGGCTTTGGAGAGACGAATAGCCGCCAGCACATCCAACGGGTCGCTACGCATCAGCACCACCGCCGCCGTCTCAATTGCCACCCCTGTACCAGCCCCAATCGCTATCCCCAGGTCAGCCTGGGCTAATGCTGGAGCGTCGTTTACCCCATCCCCAACCATTGCCGTGAACAGCCCTTCCGCCTGTAGTTCTTTCACATAACGGGCTTTGTCGGCGGGTAACACTTCGGCAAAGATTCGACTAATTCCCAGTTCTTTCCCTACGGCCTCAGCCGTCAGTTTGTTATCCCCGGTCAACATTGCCACCTGAATATCAAGCTTTTGCAACTCGGCAATCGCCTGTTTGGAACTGGGGCGCACCCGGTCAGCCACCGCGATTAGTCCTGCCCCCTGACTGTTTACCGCCACCACCATCACCGTTTTACCTTGAGCCTGCAATGCTGTCAGTTGTTCCAGTTGGGCCGAGGTAAGCTCAATCTTGTTATCAGCCAGTAGTTTCGGGGTGCCGAGTAATACCGTTTGACCTTCCACCTGGGCCTGTACTCCGCCACCTGCAATAGATTTGAATTGACTATATTCCAAAAGGGGAAGCTGGCGAGTTTTAGCCTCCTCTACAATGGTGCGAGCTAACGGGTGTTCCGAGTCAGCTTCGGTAGTGGCGGCCAGTTGCAATAATTTTGCTTCATCCAGCTTAACACTAGCATTGCCTTCATTACTTTCAAACAATACTATATTCGTTACGGCGGGCTTTCCTTCGGTTAAAGTGCCAGTTTTATCGAAAATAATGGCCTGAATTTTAGAGGTTTGTTCTAAAGCGGTAGCATTTTTTATCAGGATGCCGTTGCGCGCCCCGATCCCTGTACCTACCGCTACCGCCGTTGGGGTTGCCAATCCCAGAGCGTCCGGGCAGGTAATCACTACCGCCGTAACTGCCAGGGTTAGAGCAAACAGTGCGGTTTGCCCGATAATAAAAAACCACACCAAAAAAGTAATTACTCCAACCGTAACTGCCAGGGCCACCAACCATTCTGCCGCTTTGTCGGCGATGCGTTGGGCCGGGGCTTTGGAGTTTTGGGCAGTTTGGACTAACTGGACAATCTGGGCCAGGGCGGTATCGCTGCCTATTTTGGTGGCCCTAAAGCGTAACGAACCCGCCCCATTAACTGTCCCACCTATCACCTCATCCTCAGCTTTTTTACTGACCGGGATACTCTCACCTGTCACCATACTTTCGTCAATCGCGCTCTCGCCTTCGGTTACTTGCCCGTCCACTGGCACTTTCTCACCGGGCCTAAGCAAAAGTAAATCGTCTACTTTTAGTTGCTCTACTGGAACGGTCTTAATATCGCCACTGGCTTCAATTAAATTAGCCTGGGCAGGCACAAGTTTGAGCAAAGCGTTAAGGGCATCCGACGAACCCAGGCGACTACGCATTTCCATCCAGTGACCAAACAAGACAAATGTAACCAGCATTGCCGCCGCATCGTAACTGGTTTCCACCTGGGGGGCGAAGATCGTGGCAAAAACGCTGAACAGATAAGCCGCCATCACTCCTAAACTCACCAGTACATTCATATTCAGGGTGCGGTTACGGAGTGCGCGGTAAGTGCCATAGTGGAATATCCAGCCACCCCACCAGACTACCGGGCTGGCTAAAACCAGCAACACCCAGTTAGGGTTAACATTAAAAGGAGTAGGCAGATGCAAACCCAGCAAGTTCGTTCCTAAAGTCGAATAGAGTATCACCGGGATAGTTAACAAGAACGACACGAAGAAGCGGTTACGCATATCAGCTTCCATGGCCTTCGCCATAGCTGGGTCGCTCATATCGTGGCTCATATGATCCATCGGCTTGGCTTTGCCTTTACTACCCATGTCGTGGCTTGTATGACCTTGCATCGGCGTGGCTTTGCCTTCGCCAGCCATAGAGTGTCCCTGATGCTCCATCGGCATTGCGGCGGGAGTGCCATCCATGGTATGACCAGAATGATCCATTTCTTTCTGACTGTCAGTTGTGGGCACACTCGCCGCTTTTGGCGCAGCCATAGTATGGGCAGTATGATCCATTGTAGAATGATCCATAGCAGCATGACCGTCAACTTTTAGTGCAGAACTTGTGTGGGCAGCATGTTCAGTGCCCGTAGTGTTGGTATGTCCGTTGCTTTTGGTTTTATTTGGCACATTGAAAGTAGTCAGCGTTTCGCCGCAAAGAAAACCACAATCTTGCACCATTTCCCTAAGTTGGGTTTCATTTAGCATATCCTCATGAAAGGTGATGGTAGCGGTTTGCATAATATAGCTGGCCTGGACATCCTTAATATGCTCAACTTTACCGAGCCTTTTTTCAATCTCTGGAGCACAGCCTGCAAAATTCAAACCTTTGATGGGTAGGGTGATTGTTTTCATTTTTGTTACCTTTAAGAATAATTTAACTTCTGAAATAGCCTGACCTACATACCCTATGGGGGTATCCTGTCTAAAACTAATAGTATACCCCCTGGGGGTATTTGTCAATACCTGGCGGGGGTTAAGTTGGCTTCATTAACACAAATTGAATTGTAAGTAACTCGGTTTTGAACCTATACCACTTTATAATTGAACATCATCCCGTTATCTTCGTGTTCCAATACGTGACAATGGGCTAGATAGGTTTGTTCGCCCTCAAAATTATGGGAAAAATCAAGCGAAATTTTGACCGTCTCTCCCGGCCAAACCAGCACTGTATCTTTCCAACCTAAATCGGTAGCTAAAAGCCCCTTTTCAAAAGTCGCCAGTGATTTTAGCTGGGCGGGGCTATTCAAGCGTTCCAAAACCTGGAACTGAAAACCGTGAAGGTGCATCGGGTGCGGCATGCTCAGTGCCTCGTTACGGAATTCCCAGATTTCCCGACTATTCCGTTTGACTGTTACCGGGAATTCGTCCATATTGAAAGTTTTGCCATTTATTACCCAACTCATCATTGCGCCGGACTGCCCCCCACCCATACTTTGGGATAAAACAATTGGGCGAGAAACACTGCTAACGAGGTTAGGAGCTTCTATTTTAGAAAGGGTCGGGGGTATGGTGCGGGTATAGCTCACCTTATTTTTAACTACCAGTTTCAAAATATTAAACTCTTTGCCATCCTCCAGGCGAGAATTGTTAGTTCCCATCGTACCACCCATGTTACCCATACCACTCATACCACCCGTATTACCCATTCCGCCCATCTCAGTGTGCATAGGGTCAAAGGAAAGACTTTTAAGGGCTACTACCTCATCTTTATCCAGGGTTTGAAGTTCCAGAAGCACTTCCACTCGCTCACCGGGCGAAAGGAAAAGCTCGCTCACCTGATAGGGTTTGTCCAGTAAACCACCATCGGTACCAATCAACCAATAAGGTAATTTCGCTTCGCCCTTACTGCGGATAAAAGCCAGACGGTAAGTGCGAGCATTCGATCCGTTCAATAATCTGAAGCGATAGAGGCGGGAATTAACCTCTAGGTAAGGATTAGGCGTAAGGTTGACCAGAATTGTATCGCCTGTTAGACCCATAAATTGGCTATTAGTGTCAGTGGGGTAGACCAATTGACCCTTATCATCGAAAAGTTTGTCCTGGATGACCAGTGGTAAGTCGGTTTCGCCTAGTTTTAGGTCAAGGGCTTCGTTAATTCGCTGATTATCCTCATCTTCTACAATAAAAAAGCTTGCCAGTCCCGCATAAGCCTGCCGAGCGGTAATTTTGTGGGGATGGGGATGATACCAGTAAGTGCCGCCCCGGTTATTTACGGTGTAAGTGTAACGATAATTCCCGCCTTTACTGACAGGCATGGAAGGATGACCATCCATCCGCCAATCCAGGCTCAATCCATGCCAGTGAACGGTAGTATCTTCCCCCAGGTTATTAGTTAGGGTAGTATCGAAAGTATCCCCGGTTTTAAGCCTGAAGATTGGATTAATAACCGTTTTGCCATCGGCTGAATTAAGCTGGTAGGTCAATAGGTCGGTTTTTTTACCCTTTATAATTTCTAATTTTTCGGGTTTTGCATTTAGAGTTAGAGGAACTTTGGCTGCGTCCACAAATCCCAATAATCCCTGATTTCCAGGTAAGTTAAGCGGGGTCTTAAAGTTTACCAGATTAGTAGGGTCAATTAGATTGTAGCCAGTGCCAGTCACATTACTGGTAGCAGTGGTACTATCACCACAGGCACTCAGTAACCCTCCTAAACTTAGGGTTGTACCGGTAACACCGGCGTATTTCAAGAAGGTTCGACGCTTGAGTTTCATAGATTTTAATTAATCCTCTTGTTATATATTTGATTTGCCATCGTACTACTGCCTATAGTATCCCAGGTATAGTGACCTGTCAATCACCCAGCTATAAATACCCCACCTATTCCACTATATTTCAGAAATTATCTTTTGCTGACATTCAGATTTGGGCAAGGTTCTCTATTTAATTTCCTGGCCCTAAATGGGACGGAGGCCGCCAAAACTTCGACGGCCCCGTTATGCAACCTCAAGCTACAAGCCCAGCTCGTGACGGGCGCTTTCAAACTGAGCCTGATTAATTTCTCCAGCAGCGAAACGCCGCTGTAAAAGTTCAAGGTTTGTTCTGCTATCCACTTTGCTGTCGCTCCCTACCGGGTCACTATTTCCTCGCAGCAGCCATACTATAACCCCTACCACCGCTATCCAGAAAACTATCATCCCCAAACTTCCTAAAAGCATTGTCCCCCAGGACCAACCGTTCCAGCCATAACCGTGCATCATTCCCCCGCCCGACATCATACCGCCACCGAACATCAGGCTAAAACTGACTAGCATAATCACTACCACGCCGCCTATTATTACAGCCGCAGGATTATTTTTAATTTTCTCGTTCATAATCTGTTCCTTTTTCCTTTTTGGGAAACCTCAATTTGTTAAAACTCTGGCAAGCTAGTCTTCCTCAAACCTTACGCTACCAACTTACGCTTGCATCATATATAAGAAGGTTAAAGCAGGTAAAATTTTGGTAAACACCCCGACCTTTGCTGTTAACTCTGGCTAAACGAGGCAGGGTCGGTATTAAATTCGTTGAGGCAGCCCCGCGAGCAAAAATAGAGGGTTTTTCCATTCCTTTCCAAAAGCACCGCCTTGGCCTGTTCAACTACCATGCCACAAACCGGGTCGGTGAACATTTGGGCTATTTCCTTAAATTCGCCGTCTTCCAACCAAAGTACCCGGTCGGCTACATCTTTAATACGTTGGTCGTGCGACACGATTATTACACTACGCTTTTGTTCTTTGGCTATATCGCGCAACAAACGCATAATCTCGTGACCGTTCTTCGAGTCGAGGTTGGCGGTTGGTTCGTCGGCTAAAATCAAGGCCGGGTTGTTTACCAGGGCGCGGGCAACTGCCACCCGTTGTTTCTCTCCACCCGATAGTTTTTCCGGCAGGAAATCCAACCGTTTTTCTAAGCCGAGTTTGGTCAGGAGAGTAACCGCTTGCTGCCGAGCCTCTTGGTGTTTTAGACCGGCTAATTCGGCTACCAGGGCTACATTGTCGAGGGCCGTCAAAGACGAGAGCAGGTTAAAATCCTGGAAGACGAAACCGAACTTGTGCAGACGAATATCGGGTAACTTCTTTTCAGACAGGTTGCTAATCGTTTTGCCATTAAGTTGGATCGAGCCACTCGAAGGTTTGAGTAGTGCGCCCAGCATTAAAAGTAAGGTAGATTTACCTGAACCAGAAGGCCCCATAATTAGGACTACCTCACCCGGCTCAACATTTAAGGAAATATCCCGGACAGCAATTACTTCGGTGGTTCCTGCGCCATAACGCTTGGAAAGGTTTTCAACCACTAAAGTTGCCGAGTTTAGATTTTGTTTATCGGTAGCTTTGATCGGCGTGTCTGTAGTCATTAGACTTTACCTCCACTAAACACCTTAGCCGGGTCAAGTTTAGCAATTTGCCGGATGGGTAAGACTGCTGAGATAGCCGCAATCACCAGCGAGAGCAGCCCGACTTTTAGCACTGAAACAAAGGTGATCTCCAACGTCAGCCTGGAGCTAAAGAACGGCACAACCAGCACAAGCAGGAAAGTAATCAGCAAGGCCAAAGCGAGACCCAACAGGGTGTTTGCCGTGGCCTGATATAGCACCACCCGATACAAATGACTGTTATGGGCCCCTACTGATTTTAATAACCCGTATTCGGTTCGCAATGAAATTGTGGCGGTATAAATAGTCAGAGCCATCACGGTTAGCCCAATCAAAAACCCAACCAGATTCATTATGTTGATTATGTCGGCACTCATATCTATTACCACTTTCCGTTCCTGACCAGCAAAGTCGCTACGGGCTAAAGCGGTCACTCCTGGCACCTGTTGCTCGATCTGGCCTGCCACTGTCTGCGCCGACTGGCCTGACTTAACGGTAGTTAGCACAAAACTTACCGTATTGGTGCTGCCCCGTAGCTGGGCAAAGTCGGCAAAACTTATAAAAGCAATGGCATTTAGCAAATTGGCCGTTTTCTCGGATAGCCCCACGATTTTGAAAGGCTGCCCGAAAACTTTTATAGTGTCTCCAAGCTTCAGGTTGTCCCGTTTCGCCATATCGCTATCAACCACAATCTGTCCAGCCTCTGGGATAGCTACGCCTTCAGCGATACGCCAGGGTTTCCCGGCGGTGGCAGTCGGCGGTAGACCAATCAAGTAAACCAGATGACTATCCTTACCGGTATCAAGCGTAGTAGATATATACAGGATCGGTGTCACCGCCTCCACTCCTGGCACCTTTTTAACCTGGGCTACAATTGAGTCGGGTAGGGCGGAGGATACCATGTGCAGGTTGCGTATTCCCTCCTGGGCTACAAAAATATCGGCCCCGGAGTTATCAATGTAGGTGGTAAACTGGTCTTCGATACCCGTCACAATTGCGTCAAGGGCTAAAATAAGCACCAACGCCAGAGATATACCACCCACCGCAATCAGCAGCCTGATTTTATGGCGAAAGAGGTTACGAAAAGCCAGATACAGCATTGCTAATCTCACTTCCTGAATATTTCAGCCGGGGCCAGTTTAGCCAGGTAACGGGCCGGCAGCCAGGCTGCCAGCAGGGCCATCAAAAGTCCAATAATTAAAGCCTCGCCTAACACTAACGGTTGTAAAGCTACCAGAAACTGTGGTCGGACGACCATAATCAACTGACCTGCTAGAAAAGCCAGTACCAACCCACTGACCGCCCCACCGATAGCTACAATCACTGCCTGGGTTGTTACCACCCGGTAGAAAAAGCTGTTACGCGCTCCAATTGCTTTTAGAACCCCATACTCGCGCTGCCTGTCCATAGTAGCGGTATAAATAATCAAGCCGATTACCAGTATACCTACCACAAAAGCAATCACTACCATCAGGTTGAGTGGGATGCCTATTACTCCTACGAAAAGGTTAATGTCATTCTGGCGGATCGCGCTTTTGGGTGTAATCTGAACCCCACTTATTTTTTGCTGGATGCGCTCACCTATACCTTCGGCTGAACCACCTGCGACTGGTATTATAAATACAAAACTACTGGTGCCGGGTGGTAGGCCGAACAAAGTCTCAGCCGCACTCTTACGAATAAAGACAAAGCTGCTCATCCAACTAAGAGTATCCTGGGATAAACCGACGATGTTAAACTGCCGTCCCAAAAACTTGAGTTTGCTGCCTACTTTAAGGTTATGTTGCTCGGCCTTTACCCGGTCAAGGACAATCTCATCGTCCGTAGCTGGTTCGTGTCCTTCAGTTAACTTCCAGGGCCCAGCCCCTTTACCCGGTTCATAACCAATCAGGTAAATAAATTCCTTTTTAGCGTCCAGATCAATAATGGCTGACTGAAGTAAAACAGGTATCGCCCGCTCAACTCCCTCCGTGCTAGTAATATCGGCGACGGTTGTAGCAGACAAGAAGGAGTTACCCCCTAACAAATTCTTAACGTTGGCCTGACCTACTATTATCGAACCGGGAACATGATCTATATAGGCTGAAACTTGTAACGATAAGCCGTCAGTTAGACCGTTCAAAAGCAGGATAAGCATTATCGCCAGCCCTATTCCGACCACGCTTAAACCAAAGCGCAGTTTGTCGTGCAAGAGATTACGCATTGCCAGTGCCATTTTCCGGTCCCTTCCCCTAATTTTATGATGTTGAAAAGCTGACGATTTCTCAGCCTATCTCACTGCCCATCAGTTTCTATATTACGAGATTATACTGATGGAATAGTGATGCCTGGCTGATGATTAGCTGAGTAAATCACAGCATCGCCATAAAGTAGAAAAGAAAGGACACGAAGGCCGGAAAGAATTAAGACAGGAGCGGTAGTTGAACGGTAATAGTTGTACCCTGACCTGGTT
>Ga0209511_1001051_pt1 | contig 25356 bp, 20 predicted proteins | sample SSSSmetaG_FD_184141 | JGI IMG/M metagenome (GOLD analysis project Ga0209511, IMG submission 184141) | Glacier valley bacterial and archeal communities from Borup Fiord, Nunavut, Canada, to study Microbial Dark Matter (Phase II) - ​SSSS... | ecosystem: Environmental > Aquatic > Freshwater > Ice >... | reverse complement strand
ACGACAACAGAATTTGATAGATCTCTTCGTCATCAGTAACAATCAGGCCGCCCTCCATGGTGGAGATGTGGTGACTAAAAAAGGAACTGAACGTGCCCATCACGCCGAAGGTGCCGGCTTGCTTACCGTTAAAGGTGGCCCCCAGAGACTCGCAGTTATCTTCCATCAAAACGATGTCACGCGTGCCGATGATCTGCTGAATTCGCCCGAAATCATTCGGGTTACCCAACAAATTCACCGCCATGATCGCGCGGGTCTTGTCGGTAACGGCTTGCTCCAACTGGTCAAGGTCGTAGTTAAGTGTGTGCAAGTCAACATCGACGAACTTGATCTTCAAGCCGTACTGATACAAAGGGTAGTAGGTGGTGCTCCACGAAACAGCTGGCACGATGACCTCATCGCCAAGCTGTAGTTTCAACTTTGAATTCTTGGTGTAGAACAGTGCCGCCACCATCAACAGATTAGCGGAAGAACCAGAGTTCACCATCACGCAATGCTGGCTGCCGATGTATTGGGCGAAGTCGCGCTCAAAGGCGTGTACGTTCGCGCCCATGCTATACATGCCAGAGGCGATGACGCGCTGCATCGCATCGATTTCTTCTTTGCCCCAAGAGGCGGTGGCTAATGGAAACCTGACACTCATTGCTGACACTCCTTCAGATAGTAGCTGTACGTTTTTTCGATGCCGTCACGCAGTTCATGACGTGCCGACCAGCCCCATGTCTGTTGCCGCTCCACACTGACAAGCTTGCGAGCCATGCCAACAGGTTTGCTGAGATCATGAACAAAACCGCCGGTGTACCCCATGACCTCTGCGGCGGCTTGGTAGTAGTCGTTGATGGTGTGGTCATGCCCCAAGCCGACGTTCATATAAGTGGGCAAGGTGTCGAAGTTTGATATCGCGCGCAGCACCGCATCGGCCAAGTCGCCCGCGTACATGAATTCACGCCGCGCAGTACCGTCACCCCATATCTCCACGACCTGTTGTCCGCTTTGTTTGGCTTGATGAACTTTGTGGATGATCGCGGGCACCAGATGCGAATGTGCCGGATCAAATTTATCGTAGCGGCCATAGATATTGCAGGGGATGAGCGTCTTGTACTGATAGCTCGCATCTTCGCGCATGATGTATTCGCAAAGCCGCGCCGTTACCACCTTGGCAAGAGCGTAGCCCTCATTGGTTGGCTCCAACTCGCCCTTGAGCACCATTTCTTCAGCCAACGGCTCGGAGTGGTTGCGCGGATACATGCAGGAACTGCCCAGGTTGATCAGCCGCTTGATACCGGCCTGATGCGCAGCCCAGACGATGTTGCGCCCCATATCGAGGTTGTCCATCAAAAACGCCACCGGCTCGCGCATGTTGGCCTGGATACCGCCCACTTTGCCAGCGGCGTGGATGACAACATCCGGATGATGTTCCTGTAAATAATCCAGGGTCGCTTTGTAGTCCGTCAAATCAAGCTGGTCACTACCAGGAGCCAGAAACTCCCACCGTGCTGCCGCTGGATGCTCCAGTATATTTTTACCGACCATGCCACGGCCACCCGTGAGTAATACTTTTTTGAACTGCATTCTTATTTTTCGACACTGGCCATCACGGCATATCCGTGCCGCTTGAGCAGCGCATGCTGCCTGGCCTGGTCCAGATCGTGGGCCACCATTTCTTCTACCATTTCATCCAGCGTGATTTCTGGTACCCAGCCCAGTTCGGTTTTGGCTTTACTCGGGTCACCCAGCAAAGTTTCGACCTCTGTGGGACGAAAGTAGCGCGGATCAACTCTGATGATGACATCACCCACCTTGAGAGCCGGAGCGTTGTCGCCAGTGATGCTTTGCACTAAGGCGTGTTCATTCACGCCCCGCCCCTCAAAGGTCAGGGTCAAGCCCAACCGGGCAGCCGCTTTTTGGATGAATTGGCGCACACTGTATTGCACGCCCGTGGCAATGACAAAGTCTTGTGGCTTGTCTTGCTGCAGCATCATCCATTGCATGCGCACATAGTCTTTGGCATGACCCCAGTCACGCAGAGCGTCCATATTGCCCATGTACAGACATTGCTCAAGTCCTTGGGCGATATTGGTCAGACCCCGCGTGATCTTGCGGGTCACAAAAGTTTCGCCCCGACGCTCGCTTTCATGATTGAACAAGATGCCGTTGCAAGCATAGATGCCATAAGCTTCACGGTAATTAACAGTGATCCAGTACGCATAGAGCTTGGCCACCGCGTAAGGACTGCGTGGGTAAAAAGGCGTGGTTTCGCGCTGGGGAGTTTCCTGGACCAGTCCATATAACTCGGAAGTACTGGCCTGATAGAAACGCGTTTTTTTCTCCCGCCCGAGAATACGGATGGCCTCCAATAAACGCAGTGTGCCCATACCATCGATATCTGCTGTGTATTCAGGACTTTCAAAGCTCACGGCTACGTGGCTCTGAGCACCCAGGTTGTAGATTTCGTCTGGCTGCGTTTCCTGCACAATGCGCACGAGGTTGCTGGTATCAGACAGGTCACCATAGTGCAGCTTGAAGTGGGCATCTTGAATGTGAGGATCCTGGTAGATATGATCCACCCGCTGGGTGTTAAAGGAGCTGGCACGGCGTTTGATTCCGTGCACGATATAGCCTTTCTCCAGCAATAACTCAGCCAGGTAAGATCCGTCCTGTCCGGTGATGCCGGTGATTAGGGCAACTTTGGGGTTCGTTTGAGAAAGAGTAGCTTGAGTCATAGGATTGTTTTCATCGTAACTGTTGTTGTGACTTACGGGCGCAGTTTCGAAATTGAATTAGCATGAATTTGCTATTCAAGAAAAAAGCTTAGAACTCTTCCAGCCTAACGGCACCAAATGTCAATTCTATTCGTGAGAAAGGATGCTGACTATCGCTGAAATGTGCACGCACGTTGAGGGTGTCCCGAATTTTTTTAAACGATGGTTAAGTTAAACGCGCGACATACGCTCGTGAAACTTAATAGTAAAGCGATTCAGGGTGCCCTCCAGCCATGAATCGGCATCGTCCATTTCCGACTAACATTGTTCAGCGCCAGGTAGTGGCGGCGCCAATTTAATATTGAGCCAGGGCGGGTTGCTGATTTTTTAATCAGTAACTATGGATAAGTGTACTGAGTGGCTGGTTTGTGGATCGTGCGCCGCAAATTAATGGGAGTCTTGGCATGAGTGCACCCAAAAACAAGGCCCGTGCTCTGCAAGGGGTGTGAAAAGAACCCAATCAGGCAGCAAAAATGATCGAATCGCAGGGGGCATGAAATTCCATAATTTTGAAATCAGCAACTTTCTGCGCCAATTGGCAGCGAATTATTCAGACCATCCATATAGTCCATATAGTCCATATAGTCCATATAGTAATCCAAGCCTCAAAAATACTATTATGTTTGAGCAGCTATTTCTTTAAAATGAACTATAAGCTCTGCCACACGATCCGGCAAATGATAGTGAGCCATAAAATACTTTCGTCCTTTTTCGCCAAGGCGTGCACGCTCTGCAGGCGACATCTCGTGCAATCTCAACACTGCCTTTGCCAAGCCCTCCGCATCACCTGCCGAACATATAAGTCCAGCACCTGCTTGGATTACTATATTAGCGGATTGCCCGTTACTGCTTGCGATTACCGGTCTACCTGCGGCAAGATAACTTTGCAGCTTGCTCGGGATGGTTGATGATAGCGCTGGATCATCCCGCAAAGTTAACAACAAAACAGATGCCGATGCATAGATTAAAGTCATGTCCTCGGCAGAAACTCGTCCAGTCATCACAACATTATTCAATTGACAATCTGAAATACTTGAGTCAATAGATTCGGCCATACTTCCACTACCGACCAAATAAAATTTAATGCCTTGAACACCTTGCAACAACTTGGCTGCCTCAATAATCGTCTCGCAAGACTGGGCGGAACCAATGTTGCCAGCGAAAACCACAGAAAAAACTGAAGCGACATCATTTGCCAGCTGCATGCTCGCTTGGGTTGTGGAGAACTCAAACGGCGTACCTTCTGCTGAGTTTGGATAAAAACGAATATTGTTTTTTTTACTTGTCCAATGCTCGACAGAAGAGCGAAAGCCTTCTGACTGAATCAGAATGGAATCAGAATATCGATAGATATAGCGAACTGCAAGCCCTACCATGCGCAATACCCATCGGTTTTTAATAAACCCTGTCGCAACCAAGGCATCGGGCCAGATATCCTGCACCCAAAGGACAAGCGGTGCACGCTTCAGCCAAGCCACATAAACCGCTGGTAATGCTTGCAACAGGGGTGATGGTGCATACACGAAAACGGCGTCGAATTTCTTCCCACGCAGGGCGAAAGGAGCAAAAAGGTAGCCAGAAATGATAAACGAAAGGTAGTTAAGTGCCAGTCCTTTGCCGGAATTTTTGCCTCGTTGCCGCAACGGTATGCGGATCACCTCACACCCAAAATACTCATCCTGCTGTATGCCGGTAGCCTTGTAACCCTCGAAAATCTCGCCCTCGGGGTAATTAGGTTTACCGGTCAATACTGTGACCTCAACCCCCTGTGCCTTCAGACTACGCGCGATTGCATTGATATGGAAATTTTCGGGCCAAAAGTACTGGGTCCAAATCAATAGCTTCATTTGAGAACTTCTGTCAAAAACTCTTCCGCTGTACCGACAGGAGTGATCGGATCTGGATTCTTGAGGAACCTCCTCACTGCCCTAGCAATTGAAACAGGGGACTCAGGGTCAAAAGTTTCGACAGGCTCAATGACGTCGCGCACATAATCCAGTTCAGATGCCAATATTGGCAAGCCCAACTGACTGGCTTCGACGAGTGGCAAGCCAAAAGACTCAACCTTGGACGGAAATATCAAGGCCGAAGATGACTTGTAAATAACGGGCATGTCAGTGTTGGCGACCTTGCCTAAGTTCACGATATTCAAACCATGGTGGTCCCGTTGTTTTGCAATTTCGCTGGCAAGACTGGGATGACTAAGGGCATCAACAGTCAGTGCCAACGAAGGCTTAAGACCCGCTTCAGCTAGCAAGCGCCAAGCTAAAAGTAGGTTGCCATGGTTTTTATGGACTTCGCCACTCGCAACGTACACAAAATCATATTGCAACGAAGATCCCCCGGTTAGGCCAAGTGACGTATCAGCAACCCTTGATATGAACGGCAATACCGAAACAGGCAGGTCGCGACCCAAGCCACGCCGGACTATAGATGCCATTGAGGGCGTTTGCACGATGTACCTATCACAATTTCTAGACATTGTGCGCGTCCACCAGCGCTCACCTGTTAAGCGAAGCCTTGTTAAAAACGGATACCCGTGCAGTGGACTTGAGTCAAACAAAAGTCTGTTTTGTACAAACACCACAACATGACCGCGAAGATGAAAAAGTGGCGGCAATCCATGAAAACACAACACCGTATCACCGACAGCGCATCGCCGATATAGTCGCCACTCAGCCCACAAGCGAGACCACGCAGACTTTTTAACCCAGTGAGTAACGACTTTATTCGGCAAAAGTCCTTTACTCTTGATTCGCTGATCAAGTTGAACCCATGAAAAAAAAGCGGGACAACTCACCAATAAACATTCAAGCAAGTGCAATCCGCCACCAACATGTATGCTGGAAGCGTGAAGCAAGATAGGCACAGGAGATCTAGTCGACAATTTTTCAGCTTGACTCTGGTAGGTCAATGTCTTGTAGCAACCAAAGTCCGAGACATTTATCGGCAAATAAATTATTACCCTCGGTACAGCCTTCGTTGATAAGTCTAATCGGGTTGGGGAAATTGAAAGGGGCCAATTGCTTATTTAGTGGCCTCCAAAATTCATCACCAAGATCCTCATTTTTGTCTCGACTGGTAAACGTAGTCGCAAGCAGATACTTGGCTCCAGAACGTTTAAAATTGGTGACGATTTTTAATGCATCAGCAAAAGATAAATGCACCAAACAATCTCTTGAAAAAATAAGGTCAGCTTTAGGTAAGTCGCCCTCTGCTAGATTCATACACTGAAAAGAGACTTTAGAGTCGCCAAACTCACTCTGATTTTTTTTCACAAGTGCTTCGACAATATCGAGACCGATATATCGTTCAACAGGTAAATCAACTTTCCTCATCCAATACCAGTCACCGCAAGGGGCATCAATAAAAGTTTTAATACCCAACTCTCGCAAAAGTCGGGGAATCTCTCGACGAATGGTATCCGTCTGAACCAAATCAGAACCTTCGCCTGAGCGTGATGCGCTACCGCCAAAGATATTTCTCTTATAGACTTCTGAAAACTTCTCCTTGAGCCCCATGTTCCGCAAAGAATTGGGGGCTGGCGCCGGGACATCGCCTTTTGCGGGGAGCCAGCTTCGGATGAGATGACGAACATGAGATGGAATCAACCATCTGATTGGATAAACAATGTAGAACTTGACCACACCCTTTGCAAATATTTTTATTGCTACCGCGTTGGCACGGAGAGTGGATTGCGAAAAATGCTTGAGTGACAGGTGCATTGCACCCCATCCGGCCTTGCGAAAACCGCGATACCACATGCTGGCGGCGATCCTGGCGTATGCGACGGATAGCTCTTGCTGTGATGAGTGCAATAATTCCACACGGCTTAGTTCCGCCAAAAAACCAGAAAGCAAATCATTGCACTCGACTGAAGCCAGTGCAGACATTTTAATACTGCCCTGTTCCGGATGACTGCGAGATTTCACTAGTCGCCCAGGAAGATGAATAAAACGATATTTTGCAGCCATACGAAACCACAAATCATAATCTTGAGTGGTGCGGAGCTGCTCATTAAAGCCGTTCATTTCAACCAAGGCAGCCTTGGGGATCAGCAACGTACAACCATGCAGCGTGTTTTCTATGGTAAGCCAGTACCGGAACTCCTCTGGCGACACACCGCGCATTAATACGGGCATGTCCTTCTCATGGTTGGTCGTAAAAATGGAAAAATCACTGTAGATGATAGTCTTGCCAATATCTGGAAGTGACAAAGAAGCCAACGCCTCAATCTGTCTAGCCACTTTCTCTTTAACGTAGAGGTCGTCATGACTGAGCCAGGAAAAGTAATCGCCAGACATCTTTTCGATAGCCATATTCAGTGCAGAAGCAACGCCGCCATTCGGCTTCTCAAAATAGCGGATTTTATCGCCGTAAGACAATGCGATTTGTCTAGTTTCACCCGCATCATTGGACCCGTCATTGACAACTAGGATCTCAATGTTTGGATAAATCTGGGCCAGGGCGCTATCGATCGCTTGAGTCAGAAAATTGCTGCCGTTGTATACGGGGATGACAATAGAAACCTTAGGGTTAAAAACTACATTCATTATATTTAATGCATTCCATTCTAAACAAATCTTTAAACCATTTCCATGCTTCAAGGGAAATTGGCTCCTTAATTATTTTGCTAAGCGCGATGGAGAAATTTTCGACAATAGTCAACAATTGGCGCATAGCATCTGAGCAGGACATAGAGCGCTACGTACGGAGGCCAATATCGATATGCATTACTCATCAAACTGAGCCCCGCATCTTTCCATTCCGGAATGGTTAAAAAAGCACGTCCATAATAATAATAGAGCCCACCCAAGCCGCGGCGCAGAGTCAAATTTCCCATGGCTGCATCTTCATGCAGTATTTTTTTCGCATAGTACTCTAGGGAAGCAATGATCTGATCAGGATGTTGCGCCGCAAGACTGTTATCGGAATGCGTGCGTAACTTGCAGGTGAATTCCGGAAGGGCGGTTATATGCGTTACTTTTGAAATGCGCCGCCACATATCAGTATCTTCGAAGCGATGCATTCCCTCATCAAACACACCCACTTCGGCAAACAACTCACGCCTCGCCATCACAGTCGGCAAGGTAATGGTGACCGGACGAAAAAACGCAATCGACTTGTATATCTTCCCGGAAACAGACGCGGTATATTTGTCATTCAGCGCATTGCCGGAATAATCAATGCAGCATGCCGAGGTGTAAATCATGCCGACATGACGATGGCTATCCAGATAGCTAACCTGGAGCGCAAGTTTGTCCGGCAAATACAGGTCGTCGGAATCCAGGAATGCGATGTAACGTCCGCGCGAAAGATTGAGCGCACAGTTACGCGCATGAGAGCGCCCCATGTTTTCCTGTTTGATATAGATGATTCGGGGGTCAGTAAATTCGCGAACCCGCTTCTCAGTGTCATCGGTCGAGCCATCGTCAACCACGATGAGCTCGAAGTCCGCGTATGTCTGGGCGAGCACACTTGCAATCGCATCACCAGTGAGATGAGCGCGATTGTACGTCGGGATAATCACACTAACGCTTGGCGACAACATCATCTCCCTGCAAAATCCTGGCGTACATCTCGGTGGTTCTATGTTTCAGGAATTCGCCATCCAGTCTCTCTTGCGCAGTCTGCCAATTTATTCTTGCCGCCTCATCCACCAGACGGTCATCCAACAGTGCAGTGCGGATCGCAATTTCAATAATATCCGGATCCTCCGGGGGAACGATCATGCCGCTTATGCCGTGCTCTATCCATTCGTTTGCACATGCCGTGCAACTCTGGATCGGGAAGGAACCCATGACAACGGCTTCCAGGAAAGAGGTGCTGATCGCATCGCTGATGCTCAGACCTATGGATACCCTGGCCTGCGCGTGCAGCGACAATATTTCCTGATGCGGTGTGGTGTGAGGAATGACCCGAACGGGGATGCCAGTGTCATCTGCAAACAATTCGGCAGCAATCACGACATCAGGCGGAGCCGAGTAAATGACGACCGAATATCCATTCAGAATATCGGCGCAACGGCTCAGCGCACGCAGACCGACGAGTGCGCGCCCCGCCCAATTCTGGTATCCCTTCAGCATGATGACCTTGCGAGCCGAGGTGGGTATCTGATTCCTTTCGACTTCCAGGCTGGCCAGATCGAAGCCGCCCGTGTTGGGGAATACCGGCATGGCCTGTCCGCAGAAACCGAACTGCTGCGCGAGGGTGATGTCTCGCTCGCATTCGCACGAGTAATAGTCGCAGCTCTCCAGCACGGCGCGTATCTTGGCCTTGTGTTCAGACAGTCGTCCAAACAGGTAGATATCGCTGCCCCAATTGGTCACCAGCCATGGAGGGAACGGGCCATTGAATTGTTTTTTTGCATCTAACGTCAAATACGCTGCTGCCTGTATCTCCAACGAATGGACGAGAGCGGGGCGTATTTTACGTATCACTTTCTGAAGCCGCTTAACCCTGATATCGGGCATCGATTGCTCATACACCCGCTGCTTAAAAAAATTGAGTACCTTGAAAAGAAATGAGGGCCTCATTTCACCGGGCTGTGTTTTGTAAATCTTGGTTGCTCGTGAAAATAGCGGCGAATGGAAAGTGACGCCCTCCATTTCCGGGTGCGGATGGATTACAGCTCCGCCGACACTCGAAAACAGATGAATATCATAATCTTGGCCATCCAGCTGCCTGATCCAGCGAACGACATGGATGCTGTTTGGCATTGCCACTAGCAAAATGGTTTTTCTCATGCAGATACCCTGGACATGTGACTCACCTTGCCAGCCTGGCCAGAGCGGCCCTTACAGTCTCTATCAGCCCCGCTTCGATCCGATATTGCGGCTGGTAACCCAACAAGCGTTTCGCCTTACTGATGTCGGCGCGGGAATGACGCACATCCCCCGCCCGAAAATCGCGGTATATCGGTGCCATGCCAAGCACATGAGGATAGGTTTCTTTTAAATTCATCCGCAAAGATTCATACAACTGGTTCAGTGTGGTTTGGTCGCCCACGGCCACGTTATAGACCTGATTAGCTGCCTCCGGATCTTCTGCCGTGGCCGCCAGAAGATTGATCTGGACCGCATTGTCCACAAAGCAGAAATCGCGGCTGGTCTCGCCATCGCCATTGATGAAAATCTGCTCGCCGCTGATCATGGCCGCGATCCATTTCGGGATGACGGCTGCATAAGGGCCGTTTGGATCCTGGCGTTTGCCGAAGACATTGAAATAACGCAAACCTATCGACTGGAAAGCATAGGTACGCGCGAACACTTCCGCGTAGAGCTCGTTGACATATTTGGTGACCGCATACGGCGAGAGTGGCCTGCCAATGTTTTCCTCCACCTTGGGTAGCCCCGGATGATCTCCATAAGTGGAGCTTGAGGCCGCATACACGAATCGCTTTATGCCTGCATCCCTCGCAGCCACCAGCATGTTGAGGAAGCCATCGATGTTGGTCGCATTCGTGTTGATAGGATTCTCAATCGAGCGAGGAACGGAGCCAAGTGCCGCTTGGTGCAATACATAGTCGACATCTTTGCAGGCAAGGTGGCAATCCTGTATGTTACGAATATCACCCTCGATAAATTTAAATCTGGCCCATTGCTCCTGATCAACAAGGCTGCGCACTTCATCCAGATTTTGCCGATGACCAGTGGCAAAGTTATCCAAGCCGACCACTCGCTGGTCCAACTTTAGCAACGTCTCCAGCAGGTTGCCACCTATGAAGCCAGCCACTCCGGTAATCAACCAGGTTCGTGGTTCTTTCCGCAAGTACGGTTTAAGTTGTTCTTCGTAATACATTCAGATTTCGGTTAGAGGAAACCGCCAGTTAAAATAACGCGACCTATCCCAAACATGCAGGGGGCACAAATCAATTGGAGCCTTTTGCAATTTCATGGACCAGACGCTTTATTGACTCGGCAACGATCCGGCTGTCCACCTCACGCTGAACCAGCGCGATATTATTTCGGATGAATCCTTCAACGACCCCATCACGGCCCGTGAAGATCCGCTCGATTCGGTTTGCCAGCGCGGCTGGGTCGCGAGGGGGAACACTGTAACCATTCTCCCCGTCTCTGATCCACTCGCCGATCTGGGGGATGTCGCCCATGATCACGGGCGTGCCGCATGCCATCGCTTCCAGCATGCAATTGGGTAGTGAGTCGTTCGATGATATCGATACCATCGCATCTGCGACCTGGTAGTAGGCAGGCATGCTCTCCCAGGGAATCTTGCCCACTGCCATGACATTTGCAGCGATACCCAATTCTTCAACACGCTGCAAATGAGACTGCCACTCTCCCCGGGAACTCTCTGGAACCAAAAACAGGAACCGCGTATCGGGGTGGTGTTTAATGACAATTGCAGCGGCTTCGATAATGATGTCGCTGTTGAGATAGCCACCGATCCCGCGCGGACAGAAGACGATCCTGCCATCGCCCTGCAATCCTAATTGCTCACAGACTTTCGCCTTGTCGGAGGGCGGACTGAACATCTGCAAATCGACGCCGGGGTAGCGGATCAAATTCACCTTTTCCTCTGTGACGCCATAGCCCAGACAAGCCTGAAGTGCTGAGTGAGAATTGATTGTTATCGCGTTGGCTCTTTGGGCACCATACCGCACGATCTGTTTTTTGAACGCGCGCTCTATCCCTGTCCACTTTGCCCACCAAGTCACATCACCGTTCCAGAAAGTGACTGCCATGGGGATCTTATTCAGCCAAAAGTAAGATAAATAGGATGGATGCATCAGCGTTTGTAAAAAAATCACATCTGGTTTAAATGCCTTAATGTAGTATCTGGATAGAAAAAAATCTCTTACGAAGTTACTACATTCATCAAGTGATACGCTGCCAAAAAAACGCAATGCAAAATGAAGCGTCTTTGCTGTTGCCGCATGGAATTTTCTAATCAAAAAACGGGAAGAACGGCTTTGTTTCTCATTCATTTTGTGTGAATCGGAAAGATAAAAATTCTCCGCGTTCTTGAAGTCATAGCGGAAGGTCGATACGACGCCGACCTCAAACGAGGAGTCTTCGCAAAATATCCCGATGCGGCGGCGCGCATGGATAGAGTCACCCCATGCGAAAAACAGCACCCGGGTTTTTTGTTGCGTGTCCGGTTGCATCTACTCTCCCGCCTTAAGAGGCTGATCCAATACTTCACGACACCAAAGCTCCGTCATCATCAGCAACCAAGGTTGCGGCCAACTACCTTTGCCCTCCAGAAAATCTTTCTTGAGCTGGCTCACTGCCGCCGCATCAAACAGTCCGCGCTTCTTCACTGCGGCTGGCGACAAGGCGTCATCGAACACATCGCGGAGCGGCCCCTTCAGCCAAGTGTCGAATGGCATGCCGAAACCGCGTTTGGGCTGACTGTCCATGCCGGGCGGCAACAGTCCTGCCGCGCCGATATCCACCAGTATCTTTTTTGTGCCGGTATCGCGGTAGCTGGCGGTCTCCGGGTTTTGCACCCCGGTAAGGGTACCCAGCTTGGCGGAACGCGGCAGTGAGAGCGCCAGATCCGCCAGCACCGGGTCCAGGAACGGAACCCTGACCTCCAGCGAATGAGCCATGGAAACAGCATCGATGTCTCGCAGCAGCTGATTCTGCGCATACCCTCGCAGGCAAAGCGCCGAAACCCGCTCTAGCGCGGGTGCGTTTGGTATTTCATCGGAGAGATCAATGTCGACACCAAGGTCGCGGCCGACCGAACTGGCGGACCGAATGGTCGGAGCCAGGAACCGGGCCGCGCCCTGCACGCCAAAGATCTGATAAATGCGGGCATAACGCGACACGAAACCATGTGCGCCACGTATCATATCCAGTCGCGGGCCCAACCTGCCAAACGTCAAGGGGTCGAACACCGGCCATCTTGCTACCGAGGAAACAAGGCCGCCTACCCGTGATCGCACCGGATCGCGCAATTCACGTTCGGCATCGGCGACCATCGTGATGAACCAGGGGTAACCCGCAAACAACTCATCGCCGCCCGTGCCGGAGATGGCGACCGTGACCGCTTGGCGAGCTGCCAGGGACACAAAATAAGAATTGACGCCATCCACGGAGGGTTGATCCAACGCGCCTGCGATATGCTTGATACGGTCACGTACATCCCGCCCTTTGACCACGACGCGTGCATGATCGGTGCCGATGAAGCGAGCCGTCTTCTCCGCATCGCCGGACTCATCCATGGACGCACCTTCGGCCTCGAAGCCAACAGAGAATGTCTTGATGCGTTGACTGCTGTTTCGCGCCATCATGGCGACCAGCAACGAGGAATCCACCCCGCCGCTCAGGAACGCGCCCAACTGGACATCGCTCACCATCTGCAGCCGCACACTCTCCTCCAGGCTGTCGCGCACCAGAGAGACCAATTCGGGGTAAGGCAATCCCGCCACCTCTGCACGCCGCCCCACGTCCAGCCGCCAGAATCGCTCGATGCGCTCGCCGCCATTCTCCACAATGAGGCGATGGCCCGGCAGCAGCATCTTCACACCGCTGATCATGGTGCGGGGCTGTGTCACCGAACCGAAGGTCAGCAACAAGCGCAACGCCTCCGGATCGACCCGACGCTCCACCAGACCACTCGCCAAAATAGACTTTAACTCGGACGCAAAAAGAAAATTATCGCCACTACGGCAATAAAGTAAAGGCTTGATGCCCATCTGGTCACGTGCCAGCAACAGCCGCCCGCGCCCCGCGCCCTTGCGTTTGTCATGGATAGCCAGGGCGAACATGCCGCGCATGCGCAGCAGAAAGTTATCGCCGTATTCCTCGTACATGCGCAGCACGACTTCGGTATCGGAGTGAGATTCGAAACGATGCCCCCTGGCTTCAAGCAGGGAGCGTTCTTCTTGGAAATTATAAGTTTCGCCGTTGTAGACGATCCAGACTGAACCGTCGCGGTTGTGCATCGGCTGATGTCCGGCGGCAGTGATGTCTATAACGGCAAGCCGTGCCATACCCATCGCGATGCCGTCATCACGATAGATGCCGCTGTCATCGGGGCCGCGATGGCGCAGTGCGGCCACCATGTTTGAGAGAATTTCAGTAGGTGCATACCCAAAGATGCCAGCGATGCCGCACATCAGTCAAGTCCAATTAAAACTTCAGACTGATTAAGGGCGTCAGCTCTTTTAATCATTTTCATGGAGCGCGCCTCCACACCATCACCCGCATAGTATGCTTCGATGTTTTCCATGCCACACCGAACTAGGTAATTACGTATTTCATTTGCGCTTCGAAGATGCTTGTAATAATCTGTCAACACGAACAAGCTTCCGGGCATTCAAATTTCTGGTTGCGATTATTCAACTGACACCCATGTTTTGAACATAGCCATGGCGTGACTTGCTTCTGAGGCTCAACTTGCATGGCTTAGCCTTTCCAAAATAGTGTTGGCAGCTCGCTCTACCGTCCAATACTTTTCTACATATTCCCTAGATTGCATGCCAATATTACATCGCAAATTCCGATCTCCCTCCAAGCGCAATAACTGATCACGCACTTCCTCCGCTGTAGTGGCATGGCAAATAGGCGGAGCCTCACCTAATGCCTTGCGGAAAATATCCGGTCGAGCATTTGCAATAACCGGTCGACCCATAGACATGGCATCCAAAGCCCCCATTCCAATACTACCCTGCCCAAAATGATCGGAAACGATATCTGCATTATTGTATTCGTCATATAGCTGGCTTTGATCCATTTCTTCCAGCCAAGTTACATTTGATGCAATACCTTCCGCTTCAATCAATTGACGTGTCATTTCAAGATCAACCCCTTTTTTCACAAGACGTATTTCAATTGGAATCTTGTTTTCCCTGATGAATAATCCAAGTCCTCGGATCAATACGTCGGTACCTTTATAATCCAATTCACAGATAAAATTGCTGAGAGGTTTATACCATTGAAGCCTTGCAACATTAAAAAGTTGCAGGGTTCGATTATCAGGGTAAGCGGCATAATCGTAGCGCTCGATATCCGCCACAAAGAAAAACACCCTCCGATCCTCATCTACACCCAGTTCCGCCAATATGCTATCGGCATTAGGTTGCATTCCTTGCGGAAAATAACTAACCGCAACGGCATGACGTATTGCATTGCGTTGCTCCTCCACTAGATGCAAGAAGTGCTTCCTATGTTTTCTTTGATGGCGCCGTTGACGCCACAACCGAATCTTTTTCAGCCAGCTTAGCGATTCATCCATGATGCCAGCAGCATTATCTACATACCTTAGGTCGGTCAATATCTCGAGATCTGTTCCCGTCAGAACAGCGAACGCTGGTTTTTGTATGCGCCCCCAAAGGGAGAGTCCGAATTCGTTCAAAACCAGAACATCGCACTCCCGCAAAATCCGAACCACCTTTTCGGTTTGCGAAAAATTTGATTGGTACTGCCACAGATCAAGAGGACTGCAATCAACTATCCAAGATGGATAAGGCAGCGTTATTTCTTTATAACGACTTTCCGGCCTGTTCAGGCGATTCACACTGTCAACAACAAACACCACATCATGCCCTAAGCTTTTAATCGCCCGAGCTAACGCAAAGGGGTAATTATTGGCATTACCCAAAAAACCTATTTTCATAAAGGACCTTAAATAAAGTCAAAAACAAGAATTGCGAAGCTAAGCCGATCGCGCATCGCGGAGTTGAATTTTATCTTGAGCAAAAATTTTGGTTACTCAGCAGCCTGATTACATATCTTGCAAAACTAATTTTTTCGATAAATACTAAACAATTTATAGCCTAAGAAGTTTTTATGTAGATAATCAGTGGTAAGTTGTTCTATTTTATCCGGGTATGTTCCAGTCATATCTTGGATTACTTCTTTTATCCTTTCAGGATCAAATTGCAAAACTCTATCCAATTCACTGATCATTGTTTCCGAAAATAACTTTTCAAATCCAGCCTTTTCCATCGTACTATCAAGAGTATCTGGCTCAAAATAGCTCCAGTGACCATGGCAAAAGTTTGAATTTTCCGCACCCTCCAACCTGATAATTAGGCTATTAAAATTTGGAACCTGTACGACAGCAAGCCCACCCGTTTTAATGTGGTTACTTACATGCTTCAAAAATGTCAATGGTTGTTCGGCATGCTCCAAGACATCCAGCAATGTAATTAAATCGAAGTTACACCAACTTTCTGGCATATCATCGGGAAAGTATCCATGCATGGCGTTCAAGCCTCTTTTGATAGATTCCGTCACCAGTTCTGCATTAACTTCGATACCATGTACAGACCATCCTTGACGTGCAGCGGATGACATTATCTGACCATTGCTGCTCCCTATATCCAACATATTCGCCTTATTTACGGCAAACTTTTCGGCAACATACATAATGTAATCCGCCTTGCTTGCTTCGAGCTTTGCATATATCTCATTGTTCTTAATCTCGCGATATTGAGCCATAAAATGGCTGTGTTCATACCTAGATCTGTCTGCCGCCTTAGTAAGAACTTCTTGACTATAAGTCAGGTTGCAACAAACACATGTCACAACGTGCATGCCACGAGTAAAAAATAGCAGCTTCGCTTCATCAGTGCCACAAATCGGGCATGCTCTAGTAAATGCGACACCCGGCAAAAAAGCACCTGCTTTGTCTAACTCGGCACTATCCGATGACAGGTGTGCCTTTCGAAACCCCACATAAGAAAGTTTTAATGCCTCCCGCATTCCCGGAATCAGAGCAACATCAAAAGAATTTTTATTCATAGGTATACAACAAACCATTTCATACGCAGCTGGACGGCGCTGCCCCAATTTAGCTGCTACATTTGAAAAATTTTGCACAACAAGCAGCCCCTGTGGTACGCAGCCAAACAGGGAATGCTCCCACCAAGTTCATCCATGATATTGCCCCACCATGCAGGTCATTTTGATGACCGCGCTAGGGCGTAAGACTGCTGAGCTCCGCCCATGCATACGGTGATGACTGAAGTACTACGCTTTTCAAGTTATGGTAATCAGCCCACTTGTTTCGAATACCACTCATTGTTTCATCATCAACAAAATCTACTGCGAAATGATTTTAGAGGAAGGATAGACTCATCAACTTCGTTTTGCACATCCGCAAGTACAAGCAGCCCCTTTCCGCAAACCACAACCGGCAAACCAGATTCAATAAAAATAACTTTTCCCGGCGTTCTATTTTCTACTTTTATATCCTCTCTTGCCCAAGCCTTCCTCACACGAATAATAGAACCATTTAACATTGCAGAGGCCCCCATATAGGGGTGATTAACGCAACTGATGAAATGCTCAATATTGCCCGCATCATTATTCCAATTAATACGATAATCTTCATTGTCCCGCCACAGGCTGTATGTAGCTTCTTTCTCTTCCTGCGGGCATCCGCACCTATTAAGCGTTCCGTTATTTAATTGCGCAAACAACTCCAAGGCCAGATCAGCGTAGCCTATTGAAATCCTAAGAATTTCTCGCTCTATGGTAGTCGGATAGACAATGTCAAAACTTTTTTGGAGAAGAATATTGCCTCGATCGTATGCCTCTGCTCCTAGCAATGCTGTCACACCGGTTGATCTCTCTTTGTTTATAAGAGCATTAACAAGGGGAGCAAATCCTCTATACTTTGGCAGCAAAGAATCATGAAAAACTATTAATTTTTCTTGCGGCACATCTCTGACAATCCATCGCCAACCAAGGGCTAAAAATAAATCATATTCGCTTTCTTTATAAAAATTATTATCACGAAAGCTGTAGTCGATTCCTTGTCGTGCACAGTAAGAAGCAAGTTTGACACTCCAGTCATCTGACACGCCGTCATCTTTCCCGATCACGCAAAAAATTACGGGTGGAGCCAATGATTCTGCAAGCGCCTTAACAACACTATAACCCTTGAGACCAAGGGAAAATATCAACACTTTCAAATTCAATTCCCAAACAAATATCTCGTGCAATCTAATCTAATTGCCATTAGAATTTTTGGCGCTGACATCTTTATTGAACAAACAAATCTTCGATGTGATCCATCACGTAATCTACATCATCCAACGTCATTTTTGCGCTGATTGGCAAGGTCATGATTTGATCTGCCAACTTTTCCGTCATTGGCAACTCACCTGCGAAACAATTTGCGTAAAGCGACATGTTGTGGAGCGATGGATAATGAACACTCGCTCCAATATTCCGCTGCCGTAGCGCCAGCAGGAGCGCGTCCCGGCTCATGCCGGTGGTCGCCGGATCAAATAAGCCCACCAGCAAATGGCGGGCGTGGCTTTCCGAGAATACTCCTTGCTGAAACTTGATCGGGTCTCCAAGCGCTTTGAATCTTTCTTTGTAATGCTTAGCCAAGCGAAACCGGTGGGCGGCCATGATGTCAAACCGCGCCAACTGAACTCGTCCTATGGCCGCCTGAAGATCGGTAAAGTTCATTTTGTAGCCCAGCTCGCTCAAACCACCTATCAATGCCGTTGAGGGCTTGATGTATCGCGACCAGGCATGGGAAGCCATGCCGCTCATACGCAAGCTGCGGAGGTGTTCCGCTTTCTCCGGGTCGGTGAGCGCAATCGCGCCCCCATCCGCGGTGGAAAGATTCTTGTTGGCGTAGAAACTGAAGCATACCGAGTTACCAGAGGAACCGACCTTACTGTTGTCCGGATAGCGCGCACCCAGCGCGTGAGCGGCATCTTCAATAATAGCCACTTGGGCAGGCAGTACTTTTCTCAATGCCTTAATATCGATTCCATAACCGCCGTAATGAACAACGATCACCGCCTTGGTTTTTTCGGTAATCTTGGCCGCCACCGATTCTGGTGTGGCGCACATGGTGTGCGGATCCACATCACAGAATACCGGTGTTGCCCCGAGATAAAGCACAGCGTTGGCTGTAGCACACCAGGTCAAGCTGGGCACGATGACTTCGTCACCAGCACCCACCTCCTCGACCAGTAGGGCCAGAAAGAGTCCAGAGGTGCAGGAGTTGACGGAAACTACCTCCGGCGCTCCTGTATAGGCTGCAAGTTCATTCTCAAAGGCTATGGTTTCCGCTCCCATACCCACCCAGCCGGAACGCATGACGCGCGTTACCGCCTCAATCTCTTTATCTGTGAAGTCGGGGGTACCGAAGGCAAGGTAGGTATCTCTAATATGCATTTACAGCCAGCTTTTATGATTCAGTTAAAAAAAACACTTCATACACACCATCAAGGGGTTGCAACAAGTTCAAAATCCCACTTGAGTTTAGGACGTACGGCACCGGGGTAATCACCCAACCACGCCCCCTCTTCCCGCTCCACATCATGAATTTCAAAAATCAGAGGATTTTCCATCTCGAAAAGAACATTATTTCCGTCCCTGACAAAATAAACATGTATCGAATAAGTGCCTGTATTCAGCAGGTCACCGGGGACATGACAAGCACTGCGGTAGGTTCCGCGGCTGGTCAGGCGTGGAGTTAAGGCAGTAATAAAAATGAGGTCGCCTGATAGGGTTTTGAAATGAAAAGCTGTATAAAAAAATGCTTCTTTAAGTAACAAGGTATAGGTAAATTCAATGCGAAGTGGAGTGCGGATGGTGAAATGATCTTCATCAATATTTTCAGACACCACTCTCAGGGAACTTAGACGGATGTTCTCATTGCCTGGCGCCATCTCATGGTGAGACCAAATTTGCTCTGTTTTGTTGTGCAATCCCCTGTTCAGGTATTCCTCAATGACCACCGCCGAACGACCAAAGTTGTCAATCTGCCCATCGTAAAGACTGATTGCTTTTGTACAGAGGGTTTTAATCGCCGCCATATTGTGACTCACAAACAAAACCGTACGCCCTTCAGTGCCCACCTCTTGCATCTTCCCCATGCATTTTTTCTGGAACTGCGCATCCCCCACTGCCAGCACTTCATCGACGATGAGTATCTCGGGTTCCAGATGCGCCGCAACGGCAAACGCCAGACGCACATACATGCCGCTGGAGTAGCGCTTGACTGGAGTATCCAGAAACTTTTCCACTTCGGCAAACGCCACGATTTCGTCGAATTTCCTCTTGATCTCGGCCTTGCTCATGCCCAGGATCGCGCCGTTGAGGTAGATGTTTTCGCGTCCGGTCAGCTCGGGATGAAAGCCGGTGCCGACTTCCAGCAAGCTCGCCACCCGCCCCTTGATCTTGACCCGGCCCGAAGTGGGCTCGGTGATGCGTGAGAGTATCTTCAGCAGCGTGGACTTTCCCGCGCCGTTGCGCCCGATGATGCCCACCCGGTCGCCCTGCTGTATCTCGAAATTCACATCCTTGAGCGCCCAAAATTCCTCATGCGACGGATCGCCTGTTTCCGAGCCGGGCCGCGCAGCCAGTTTGTTCATGACCTTTTTCGCGCCTCCGGCAAGCATGTCGCGCAGCGAGGAATAGCGTTCTTGCTGCTGGTGGCCGATGATGTATTTTTTCGAGAGGTTCTCGACGCTGATGATGGAGGACATAGTCTAGATCACGTCCGCAAAGCTTTTTTCGGTCTTACGGAAATAGCGGATACCGGTTACAAATATCACGATAACAAGTGCGAGCGACAACAATAAACCCGGCCAATAGAGCGGCGTGTTGCCACCCAGTATCGCCCAGCGGAAGCCGTCAATGACGCCGACCATGGGGTTGAGCGAATACAGCAAGCGCCATTGTTCCGGCACGATGGTGCTGGAGAAGCCTACAGGGGAAATATACAAGCCGAACTGCACCACAAAGGGGACGACGATACGAAAGTCACGGTATTTAACGTTGAGCGCTGCGAGCCACAACCCGGCACCCATCGCTGCCGCGAATGCGATCAGAATGAAAAATGGCAAAGTCAGGATGCGCCAGTCGGGCATGTAGCCATACCAAAGCATCAGGGCAATCAAAATTACCCCCGCAATCAGAAAATCCACAAAGCTCACGATAACGGCACTGGCGGGTATCACCAGGCGCGGAAAATAGACCTTAGAAATCATGCTTGCATTGCCGACCAAGCTATCGCCTGCACCCGTAAAAGCATTTGAAAAAAACTGCCAAGGTAACAGCGCAGCAAAAACAAGGATCGGGTAGGGAACATCACCAGAGGGGAGCTTGGCCAGCTTGCTGAATATCAGCGTGAACACAACCATGGTCATGAGTGGGCGTAGTAGCGACCACGCAACACCGAATACCGTCTGCTTGTAGCGCACCAGTATGTCACGCCAAGCCAAGAAATAAAACAGCTCGCGATAGCGCCACAGGTCTCTCCAATAGTGCCGCTCGGCCCGGCCCGCTTCAATTACTAAATATTGCATTGTTTGTTTGGCTCGGGGTTGTCAGTTACCCCAAAAAAGCTATCGATCATTTGGAATTGGATGTATCAAACGGGTAGTACACTCATCCTCGGAATAACTTCCACAACAGGAATGAACCGTTTGTTTTTCAGGCATTTCCTACAAACACAACCATCCAGCCATTTGACGCCTCGCTTATGAAAAAATTGCTAAGCATCCTCGGGTATTTGCTAGGACTTGTTTTTTTGATCTGGTCCTTTGCCCAAGTGAAGTGGGACACGTTCCTGGTGACATTGTCTTCTGTGCACTTACTCCTGATCATGTTGAGTGTAACGTCACTTTTCCTGTCCATGGTTTTCCGAAGTTTTCGGTGGCACATATTGACCGGTCTACCCATGACTGATCTGCCAAAAGTTTGGGAATCAACCTGTATTGGATATCTTGGTACGGCCATCTACCCTGCGCGTGCAGGGGATGTGATGCGCATGTTTCGATTGCAAAAACTTACCAAATTGGGCGCCGGTTTAGCCATCGGCAGCGGAGTAATCGACCGTATCCTTGAAGGTTTGGGCTTGTGTTGTTTATTGTTAATCCTTCTTCTTTCGTGGAAAATTGGGCCGGAGGCTCGTCAAGGTCTATTCGGCATAGCGCTCCTGTTCATTGCAACCGCGATGGGGGCTGCACTTTTTGTAGTGAGTGGGCACCGATTGCAGGCGCTGGTGAAGCGGATGTCCCTCATGGGTCAATGGGGGGTGAGATTACAAGGTTGGTATGAACAATGTTTGGCAGGTCTGCAAGTGTTGCGCTCGCCACGGCGGCTCGTTCTGGCCTTCGCCGTACAAGGGCTGGTGAGCCTGTTTGATATTCTTGCCTGCTGGCTGCTCATACTTTCTTTCGGCTGGGCGCTGCCTTTCATGGTGAGTGTGGTGGTGTTGGCCTACATCGCAGCAGCCGCGTCCTTACCTTCATCTCCCGGTTATGTCGGCGTTTATCAGATCGCCACGCTGTTTGCGCTCCGGCCCTATGGAATCGATGATTCCGCCAGCGTAGCGTACGGCACCCTATTGCAGGTGCTCACGCTGGTTCTGTTCATAGGTTCAGGTTTATGGGCTTTTCTCAGGGAAAGACAAAGAAACCGTCAAGCTGCAGATTAATGGGCAGGCACCACGTCCCACGCACCCGGTGCGACTTCGCGGGTGGTCAATAATATTTTTCCCGGCGCGTTCTGGTAAGTTATCCGATAGGCACCCCAAGTGCCTTGCTTCGTGATAGTTTCGAATGTCACCCATGCAGGTTTTGTTTTGATGAGCCGGTCCACGGCGACTATGTTGTAGGCGTCCTCCACCAACAGGTAAGTAAAACCTTGCGTATGCATGCGTCGCCAAAAGCTTTCCGGATTTTCAACATCCGATGGGGTCGGACTTTCGCTTGCGCGGGTGGCGCACTGAATTAGATCGGGACGCAGCAAAAATTTGAAATACGTCAAGGTAAATACCCGCGCTCCAGGCTCTGCAATCTGGTTAAGTGACCGATACACAGGATATGAATCCACCTCTGAACCGCTCGGAATTCCCTCTACTTGTTCGGAGACCACATTGCGGTATGCGTCTTTCCAGTTAAAGAAAAAGGAACTGTAAACTTTGTAGAAAAGCAGCAGTATCAGTAAGGTGGCTGCCCATACGACATGGGCAGAAATCCGACCCCGCAAGGAGAATCTTTCCGCCGCCCAGGATGCTGGCACGATCAGTAAGATAAGAGTAGCCAGAAAGTATCTGGGCATGGGTACGGCAGGAAACAGCATGACCCATATCACCAGACCTGCTAACGCAGCGGTTGCGAGTGCGGCCACCGGACCGTTCCAAGGTTTTTGGAGGTAGGGCGGCAACAGGGCCAGCGGTAAAAAAGCCAGCAGCAGTGGTGATATGTTGCCAAGCTGGGCCCAATAATTCCCGTAGGTGAGCACTAAAGGATAGGTCAGGACGATACGTCGTGTAGTCTCGGGGCTAAACCACTGAAAACCGCCGCCTAATGTCTTAAGTACATCTCCATAAAGCATCCAGTTTTTGATCAGTTGCGGCACAAAGGCTATTGCGGCTACGGCACCGAAAAGCATCGCGACCACAACGCATCGCCGCAACAAGGCGACACGCTGTTCATGGGAGCGCCATGTTTGTGCGAGATTTTGCAATTCCTGCCAGTACAGCAAAATGAATACGCCGGGCAATAAGGGTACGAGATAGCTCAGTTTCGCCACGATGGCAAAGCCGGTGAAGAGTCCGGCCAGGAGTACGGCATGCTTTCTGGAGTTTTCGTCCCAGCTCCTTAGCGCATAGTAATAGGCGCAGAGTCCGTAGGCGGCGGCAAAAAAATCCGTTTTTCCCGTCCCCCACAGCCATGTTACTGCTGTCGATGTCACAAGCATGGACAAGGCAATGATCTGGCCACGCCTGCCCAGCCCCGCGCGTTTGCTGATGGCCGCCAGTATGACAGCCCCGGCCAATGCGGTGATCCAGCAGAAAAGCCTGGCAGAGCCTCCGGGCATACCCAGAAGGAACAGCGCCGCGAGCTGCATTTCGGCAAGCAATCCGACTAGCGAAAAATCCTCGTAAAGAGGGAGCGCCACCAAACGGTGAGAGGCTGCCACAACCTTGGGTAATACCAGGTAAAAAGCCCGTGCGTCATCGGTGATTTCTACGGCCACAGAACATCCTCCGGCCAGGAGGATGAAGGCAACAAAAACAGTTGTGATCTGCCAAGCTAGTGGCGCGTTGCGAAATTCCCGGTACAGCCTGCTTATGGCGGGACGTACCGTTCCCGAGGTCTCGAATAGATGCCAGAGGCCCCAGCATGCCAAGGGGATGGTCACACCGAAGAGCGCAGGCAGCGTGAACATGCCTGCCAGCGCGGGGAAAATGAAAACACTCCCCAGAATTCCCTGGCCCAGAAGAAAGGCCAGGACCATTTCAACCATTTGCGATTCTTTTGGGCGATGAGCAAAGGCACGCATCGTCAAGATACCTGTCCCGAGGCAAGACAGTGAATAAAAAAGCAGCGGTAAGATTACAGCTAAAAGATGTGGCATAGGCTAGTGCAAATAAGACGCGGTCATGGAGTCAAAGAACGAATTGAGCAGGCTGCCAAGTGCACCCGAAGGTCGGTAACGTACTTCAGCCGCATATAAACCCAGCACTATAGCGATCCAGCACCACCCAATCAATTGAGCCAAAGTGATTTTCATACAAATCCTCTCGATACGAAGTTACTAACTACTGAACTGCTACATCTCGCAGAATCGATCGAGATCAGGTTAAGCGTTGTGTCGCTCATGTTCGACGCGTTCACGCAGCAGTGCCACTTCTTGCGTCAATAGTTTGATCTGGTGCGTATGGGTCGCGATGCGTGTCAGACTGTCAAGCATCAGGAAGGCAATGAGGGCGAAAAACACCACTGCCAACACCATCAGTAACTCACGATCACCCATGGTTGAAGTGACGCCGAACAGCGGCAGCCATTGCCACATCGACACAGCCAGAAAGGCCGCGCCTTCCGCCAATATCCAGCGTACCGTAACATGGGCGTTGAGACGCCCGGAGCGCATCAGCCACAGCGTATAGATGAAGAGTAAGGCAAGGACCATCATGCAAATGCCTTGCACGGTATAGGAAGATGACATCATGAACGACTTCTCCGAGGGGTCTTGTAGAGGATGCCCATAAATCCGACGATCACCCGCAACGGGTAGAGCATCGCTCTAAAGAAGGTGAACAGCGATTGGCCTCCCGTTCGGCAACGCATCCTGACGGGGCGCTCAAGCACGCGAAATCCTGCCTGGTGCAGCATCAGCAAGGCTTCAGCCTCCGGATGATCGACCGGGTATTCCGTGGCAAAGAAACTGAAGGCGGCACGATTAAGTGCACGATACCCCGAGGTTGTGTCGTTGATACGAAAACCCGTCGCCAGATAAAGAATGCCCGTTGAAAAATACATGCCCATGCGTCGAGCAAACGGGGTCTGGTAGCCGGTGTCCGGTGCGTCCGGCAGGTAGCGTGAACCGATGACACAGTCCGCCTCGCCGGCAATGACAGGGGCAATGACAAGCTGAATCTGGCTGGGATCATGCTGCCCATCACCGTCCATCTGCACCACCACGTCGTAACCATTTCGCAGGGCATAGGCAAAGCCCGTCTGAACCCCCCCGCCGATGCCGAGATTCACCGGCAAGGAAAGCACAGGGAATCCGGCGGCCTTTGCTACCTGCTCCGTCGCGTCGGTTGATGCATCGTTGATGACCACGGCATCGCAACCCGTTCTGCGCACCTCGTCCAGAAATGCCGGCAAGCTTTCTTCTTCATTGTGAGC
>Ga0209511_1001050_pt1 | contig 25376 bp, 34 predicted proteins | sample SSSSmetaG_FD_184141 | JGI IMG/M metagenome (GOLD analysis project Ga0209511, IMG submission 184141) | Glacier valley bacterial and archeal communities from Borup Fiord, Nunavut, Canada, to study Microbial Dark Matter (Phase II) - ​SSSS... | ecosystem: Environmental > Aquatic > Freshwater > Ice >... | reverse complement strand
CTGCGACATCGCTTCTGACACAAGCCGCACGGAACGCTCCCTGAGCTCCTGCGGATACTTCCTTGGTGCTGGCATGACTCCCATCCTTTCGGGGAATCAGACCCTCCACCAAACCCGGGGCGATTCAAACTGAAGCGCACTGAGTTTGTTGGAGACTCCTGACCTTGGAAACGAGGATGGTGTCATGGCAACGAATCAGGGATCTGGGAGATCGACAGCGCGTCGGTATTCGTCGGAGGAGAAGGCCGCCGCGGTGCGGATGGTGCGGACGCTGCGGACGGAACTGGGCACCGAGTATGGGACGGTGCAGCGGGTCGCGTTGCAGCTCGGATATGGCGTCGAGTCTGTGCGGACGTGGGTCAAGCAGGCTGACATTGACGACGGCAACGTCGTCGGTGTGAGCACGACTGACGCGCGAAGGACGCGCGAACTCGAGCAAGAGAATCGTGAGCTTCGTCGAGCGAACGAGATTTTGAAAAGGGCCGCGAGTTTCTTCGGGGCGGAGCTCGACCGCCAACACCGGAAATAGTCGCGTTCATCGATGCGAACAAGGATGCAGTCGTCGAGGGGCGTCCACTCGGAGTCGAGCCCATCTGCACTCTGTTGCAGGTGGCTCCGAGCACGTACTACGCCGCGAAGGACCGGGCCCCGTCTGCGCGGGCTCTGAGCGATGCAGCCCTCACGCCGGTTCTGGTCTCCCTTTGGGAGGACAACTACTGCGTCTATGGGGTCCGCAAGCTCTGGAAGACAGTGCGTCGTGCCGGAATCGACATTGGTCGTGATCAGACCGGTCGGCTCATGCGCTCGGCAGGGATCGAAGGAGCGACCCGTAGCAAACGAGTCAGAACGACACGGGTGGACAAGGCCGCAGCCCGCCACCCGGACTTGGTCAAACGAGAATTCAACGCTCCTGCCCCGAACCGACTCTGGGTGACTGACTTGACGTTTGTCCCCACGTGGGCAGGCGTCGCCTACGTCTGCTTCATCATCGACGCCCACTCGCGGATGATCGTCGGATGGCGTTGCGCCGCCCACATGCGCACCGAGATGGTCCTCGACGCGATCGAAATGGCCCGCTGGAGCCGGGGAAACCATCACGAGGACCTGCGGTGTCACAGCGATGCAGGCTCCCAATTCACCTCAACTCGATACGGCGAACGTCTCGCAGAGATCGGAGCGACGCCATCGATCGGCACCGTCGGCGACAGTTACGACAATGCCCTGGCCGAGACCGTGAACGGTTACTACAAGACCGAACTCGTTCGCGGGCCCGCACGACCGGGGCCTTGGAAGAGCGTCGAGGACCTCGAACTCGCCACGCTCGGATGGGTGCACTGGCACAACACCAAGCGCCTCCACGGCTACCTCGGCGACATCCCACCTGCCGAGTTCGAGCAAGCGTTCTATGCTGGCCAAACCGACCGCAATCGACTGGTCGGAATCAAATAACGCGAGCCTCCATCAGACCCAGTGCGCTTCATAGAGCCTACGAGGCTCCGCAATTGCGTGAGAAAGAGTCTGGCAATTCCTCGACGGGTTCCCGCAAGGAGAGCAGGTCGCGCGGATCTCCTCGCTCTCAGGCACAACGAAGACATCCCTGGCGAACCTCAGTGGGAAGGTGGGATCTCGCTGCGCTCGTTTCGAGCGGCTAGCACGGCAACGACGCGGGGGCCATCGATTTCCGGAGGCTCTGTCGATCAGCCATCGTTTCATATGGGGCTTGGCTCGAGGGCGAGTCACCCGTGCAGCGCCTGAGACCAGGCGGCCACAGACTCGTGCGCGACCACTGCGATCCGACCGGCTGACATTCAACGGCACCATCATCGAAACCAGGACGGACTCCTACGGCCTCGAACACACTCGGCAGACCATGGCCGCCGCTGACTGATCCAACGGGCTTAGGAAGAGGGCTGGCGGACTTCGACGCCTGCCTCGAAGAGATGCTCACGAAGGCCGTCGACACCCTCAAATAGGTGAGTTCGCATCGACAGGCTCTCGGCGCCGACGAGTTTCGATGCAGAGTCATCAGTGAAGAACACCTCCTCCGCCGCCACCGCGAGAGCATGAAGCACATGCGCGAAGGCGCGAATATCGGGCTTAACGAAACCAATATCGGCCGAGTTGAAGACTGCATCGAACCGGTCGACGATACCCATCGCGGCGACCTCGGCACGGATGGTGTCGGTTCCGTTGGTGAGCACGGCCGTCCTCAGTCCCAAGCCGCGGATCTCGTCAGACAGCTCCAAAAGAGCCTCATCCACGATCGCTGGCTGAACGCCCCACTCTTCCGCAGCCGGTGCACTGCCAACCATCTCACCGACCTGGCGCACCCAATCAGCTCGGCTGATTCGACCGGCGGTGACCTCCTCGATCAGTGGTTTCGCGAAGGCGATGCCTTCGAGCGTCCCGGCTGCAAGCCCATGCCTCTGCTCAATGTCGGTGACGTGGTGCGGGTCGAAGTGTCGAATCACGCCGTCAAGGTCGAAGAGCACTACGCGGATCATCCAACGATCCTCTCTCAACAGCCCAAATCAACGAAACGCTCGCGACGGAGGATGAAGTCCAAATCGTCTGAAGTGGGTCCGGTTTAGATTGCCCGCCTGGGCCCGAATTGTTTGGACATAGTCATCTTGCCGCGCTTTTCTCTGCGGGTGACCGTGATGCCGGATTCGCCGAGGGGGCTGACCAAACCCTCACGCTTCTTGACAAGGCTCTCGGCGTCTTCGCGGAGCACTTGCGAAGCGTGACCTTCTGAGGATCTAACCTGGCGACATGACGACGATGACACCAGCCACCGCACGCGCATTGTGGGAGGCGCTCGTCGACAACGCGGCGCATCTCGTGGCTGAGGCTGACATGTTGTTCCCGTCACCGCGGGCTCAGTCTCTGATCGTGCTCGCCGAGGAAGAGGTCGGCAAGGCCGTCTGGGTGAGTCGGGCGTTCTGGAACGCTTGGGGCGACAGTGACGAGACGCCCCTCGAGGTGCCCGAGCTGCGCACGGATGGGCGCCGACACTTGCCGAAGCTTGTACAGGCCTTTGACTTCTGGACTGCGGCTATTGAAGTTCCCGGAAACGCCGAGCCTGTCGAGATCGAACTTGTGAGAGAGCACGCGCCTGAGTTGCTCGTCGCCTACTTGACTGGACAAGCTCACTCGGATGACCAGTCCAAGATGAGGGGTTTCTACGTCGACATCGACAACGATGGCACGATCTCGGTGCCACATCGCATTGAGCGGCCGCACCTCCGGGTGCACATTTGGCAGGTCGCTGACATGGTCCAGTGGCTCATCACAAATGACGGGTTGATGGCCAGCCTGGCGGGCCGACCGATACCCCCGACCCGAGAGGTCGAGGCTTTGCTGTGCGCCGTGCTCGCGCGCGGATGGGGCGAGTAGGCCGGAGGACCGCACCCTCTAGGTGAGCACCCAATGGTCCGTACGCATCGGGCTGCCTCGTTCCGGGCTACGGGCGGGGGCCGAAGATGTTTGCCCGAGCCGCAGCCATCTCTTCGGCACGTTCCAGATTGGGATACTCGCGGGAGACCTGTGCGGGCCCGCCGCCGAGGAGCGGCCCAACTTCTGCGGGCGTAAACTCGCCGCGGTCGTCGCGAATTAACAGAAGGTTGGACGACCACCGGGTTGTGTCAGCGATCTCCCCGTGGCGTATCCCGTAGTAGGACAGGGTGAGTTCAACAGGGAACTGCTCCAGGGCTTGGGGTCCGGTGATCTCTATGCGCCACTCGATATCATGCTCCGCGCCTGCGGGCAGCATCAAGATCGGGTCCTCACGCCCATTCGCTAGACGCAAGGTACCGACGGAGCGACCAAAGTGGATGAACGCCTGACCCTGTCCAAGGTTGACCACTTTGAAGTCGAGCGTCGCCTCAAACATGAGGTCTTCCGCGCGAGCGACGAGCCCAATCGTTTCTCGCTGGACCGGTCGGTCACACCTCCCGTTGCTGTCACGCTTTTGACGGAGTTCACGGATGGTGACACGCAGGTCGACCAAAGGCGCGGTCGCGTCGATTCGCGCCTTCGCGACCTCAAGGGCCATGGCCTGTGCCGCAGCCGCGGAGCGTTGCGAAGCATCAGCCTGCGAGCGAACCTCCGTGAGTTCTTCCTGGAGCACGTCCACTTGCTGTGACAAGGCGCCGGCCTGTTCTCGAGCCACGGCCAAGACCTGCTCAGAGTGCGCCACCGAAGACTGCGTCGCGTTGGCTAGCACGTAGGTATACACAGCGAGGCCGATTGTCCCGAGAGCGGTGCCGAACGTTGCGCCGCGCATGAGCCAGCCAGAGCTTCGATCAGTGAGCCAGGCGAGCCCGATGATCGCGACTATCGCGACAACAATCATCGCGGGTAGCCACCGACTGGAGGTCCCGCGGGTCGCTGCGCTCTTAGGTTTTCTCATGGGCGCCACTCTTGCACTCGGGCGACTTCTTGGCCACCGCTCCGGTTCGGTGTGGCGCTCACGCAAGCCGGCATCAGATCACGCCGTCTGCTCGCTACGCGCCTTGATGGCCGCAATGGTGTCGGGGTGCATCGATTGCCGGAGCCTCTGCAGATCATCCTCGTTTCCGATGGGGCTTGGCTCGAGGGCGAGCCACCCATGCAGCGCCTGAGACCACGCGGTCACAGACTCGTGCGCGACGCGTCCAATAATCCGGGCATACAAGTCGGGCCTTGTCCAGACGTTGGAGACGTTGAGCGCCTCGCCATGGGCGACCGAGGACATGCCGCCGTATGTGCCGCGAAGCTTGGGGATCTCGTTGGCGATCCGTTGGGAGATCACATACTCCGTTTTCACGTGAGCGTCACCGACCGTGACCTGGGCAATGTCGTCGGTCCTCTTGCCGCGCTTCTCTCTGCGGGTGACGGTGACGCCTGATCCCGCGAGTTCGTCGACCAAGGCCTCGCGCATCTTGATGGCGTACTCAGCGTCTTCGGGGAGTACTTGCGACGCGCTGTTCTTGAGAGAGTGAAACATCACCGCATACGCGCGGGCTGCTCTCTGGTCGGAGCTCACTCCGGGGTGCAGGATCCACGCACACGAAGCAGCCGCTTCGGCAATGCTGCGGGCGATCACCACAGCGGGTAGGCCATGAAACGTTTCGTGTTGTATCAGGACATGGAGCCCTGAGAGGTGCGACGTCATAGCGTTTGAAAGCACCTCGACCTGCTTGGCCGTCTGTGCAAAGGCGGCCGGATGTTTTCCTGCGAGGGCGCTGGCGCGGTCAATTGCGAACGGCGACGATGCGGCAGGCTCACCGGTGTAGCGCGGGAGAGCCTTGTTCGTAATGCGGGCGTGGGCGCTGCACCGCCGCACGATCCTGCGAGCGGCCTCACCTGCGAGCTGGAACCGAGCGTCGTCGTCTGCTTCGCTGTCTGTCCTGTCGTCTTCGACCATGCAGACCATTCAAGCGTCTTGGGCTGAGACTCGCGCGGGATCCGCCCCAAAAACGCGCTGGCAAGGAAGCAAGGTCGCATGGCTCTTGAACTTGCGATGCCCTCGAACCTACGTGAGACTGGAGCGCAGAGGGGGACGAACATGCTGATGGGTTCTGAGTGGCTTACGGTCATCCAAGTGCTAGTCCTGGCGGTGTATGTCGCAGTGCCGGTGACAGTCGTCGTCTTTGTGGGGCTGCGCTTGTGGCGCGACAGGAAAGCTCAGATCCTCGGCATGCTGACGATCGTCACGGCGGTTGCGACGTGTTTCCTCGTGGGTGTCTATGACCCCGGAGTTGGATACACGGCGCCCTGGTACTTTGACGACCTCTTCAGGGGAGGGTCGTTCTCGAACAGTCTCCGCACTGGGAACTCACTCGGAGACGACGGGGTCCACCGTTTCGGGGTAACCGTCACAGTCACAGCGTGGGCCTCAGCAATCTTGTTCGCAGCGACCATTGCGCTGCTTGCTTTGACGGTCACCCGCTGGGCGAGGGCTCTACATGTGAGCAGCGCGGCCCGGCCCTAGGGCGCGGCTGTCGCGACTCGTCATTTGGCGAGTTTGGGTGGACCTGCGATCCCTAGTGTGATCCGGTGGTCGAAGACCTCTGTCAATGAAGATTCGGGTAGAACTGGCGCCCGCCAACGCCGCGCGTGTTGTCCTCCGCGAGACCTGTCGGAAGTCGAGATCGACGTCCGTCTTGAGCGGCGATTTCTCGTGATAGACGCGGCGGCTTGGCGATGCGGGACTCCTGAATAGGTGTATGAATTTCCAGTAAATTCCCAGGTAGCGTTGGACAAGCGGGTCAATGTGTGTTGTGGTGGTTGTAGACCTCGGCCAATGAGGACTGGGGCAAAGACATAAAAATGGGGGGTTCCATGTCAAGCTCACGACACAACGCTGTAGGCGGCGCATTTGTCGCTCTGGCCATGTTCGGCGCAGCGTCCGGGTTAGCCGGAGATCCGGGCGATAGCACCGCGTCCAGTCAACCACCGGGGGTCGAGACAGCGGTTGTCTCTGATCTGCTCGCCGGCTATCAAGATGCGCAAGAAGACGTCTATGTCGGCACAGTCACAGAAGCGACGCTCAGCCAAGCACGGTCCGCGAAGTTGCCTCCAGAGGCGGCCGCCGCCGCGGCGACACAGGAGTTCGCCGTCACGGAGGTCTCACCCTTTGTAGCCAATTACGCGCATGCCGGCTGGGTTATCAATGACGCGTTCGCGGACAGCGACGTCCTCGACACGAACGTGTCGGCTGATGGGTTAACCCTCACCGTCAACACGCTCGAGTTCGTGATGGTTTCGTGGACTGACGAGAAGACCGGGCTACCGGGAGACTCGTCGTACACCGACCCGCGCACCCTCACCTTCACCCGCGACACGACTGACGGTGCTTGGACACTGCGTTCGGACGAGCGCAGCGAGAAGACTGATGTTGCAGCCATCGCGGAGCAGGACCGCAAGCTGACCGAGCGCGTCGTCCGTGAAAACCCGAGTCTCTTTGCGTCCGACGGTTCCAGTGCTGACGCGCCTCCTGCCACTGACATCGAAAAGGCAACGAGCGGAGACAGCGTCGTCGCCTTGGCTACGAACAGTTACCAGGGCTCGACCCTCAACGTCTCGTATTTCGCTTGGTACGCGAGCTACTTCACGGACCCGGCACACTCGTGGAACTCCGCGTATGTCCACGTAACCAACGACTGCGCCAATTATGTCTCACAAGCGCTTGCCTATGGTGGCTGGGACCGCCAACCAGGCGCGTGGGTCAACCGCACGCACACTGACATCTGGACTGAACATCTATCGTTTGTTGCGTGGGGGCAAGCGGATCAGTCCTACACGTGGGTGAACGTCGACAACAACCTGGCCTACGTCAAGGCCACGGGGCAGTACAGCGGCCCCTGGTCGATCGAGTCCAACGCGGGCCAGGGTGACCTTCTCTACTTCGACCTCAATTCGAACAGCCAGAACTACGAGCACGTGATGGCGGTTACCGGACGAGCCAACGGGGACCCTGTGGTGAATGGCCAGAACACCCTGCGCCACAACTACCTTTTGAGCAATCTGATTGCGCTCGGGGGGACTGGCAACATCTTCTATGCCAATTACGTGGGCTAGGGCGATAGGCGGCCCTCACGCCCGACCATAAGTACAAACCCCCGCCGCCTGTCGTGAGACAGAGCGAGCGGGGGTTTGCTTTTCGGCTGTGCTTTCAGGTCTGGGGACGACTCGTACGGAGCAGTGTCACAGCTTCGGTCATCTTGTAACGGGCCTCGAGTATGTCGAGGATCTCGTCGGCCGTCGTCGGCGGGTTGTCGTATCGCGCGACAATTTTGTTGAGAGCGACCCAGGCAGCGCCGGGATGCACCGACACGGTGTCGAGTGCAAACCTCTGGGGTGACGTGATGTCGATCCCCTCGGGGATCAGCGTAGCCGGGAAGTCTTTGTGGTTGGCTGTCACGATGGCGCCGGCGCCGCCTACAACGGCCGCTGCGAGTACGTGTTCATCGTCGGGGTCAGGCAACCCATAAGTGCCGACGAGACCTTCCCAGCCGGTGATGCACGAATCGTCGAAGGCGCCATTCATCGCTGCGGTGAGCCGATTTGCGGCGCGCTCAGCCGCAGTAGGTTCAGCGCCCTTTTTCACGCGCTTGCGGACCTCGCATTCGACGACCTCGTCGAGGATTCCGGTCGACCAGATGGGTCGGTACAGCGACTCTGCCGCGAGGGACAGCAGAAAGTCTCGCTGCAGACTTGGCCAGAGGACGTTGGTGTCTAGAAGCGCCGTGAACATGAGGTCACCCCTTGGAGAAAGTCGCAGCCTTGCGACCAGCCACGGCTTTGCGCGCCTCGCGTGCTAACTCGAGCATCTCGGCCGGATCGTCCTCGTCGTGGAGATCCACCGCGGTGGCATCGAGCATCGCGTACTGCTTTGCGCGGCGACGTTCGCGGTAGGCAAGCACTTCACCGAGCGCGAGACGGCGACGTGAGTCGAGTCGCTCAGCATGCAGGTCACCTGAATTGATCAGCCTGATCACGGTTGGCCGTGACACGCCCAGCAGATCGGCAGCCTGCTGAGTCGTCAGCTGCGGCTCCTGAGGCGCGATCGTAATTCCCTTGCCCTGCGACAGGGCTTCGACTGCGCGCACGAGAACGCGGTACACGGGTTCCGGTAGTTCGACCTGACTGCCCTCATTGTCGCCAATGAGGAGAAAGCGCGACATGGGGCGTTCGCCGTGCTTGGCCTCGTAGGCCGTCAGGAAACTCGATACTTCAGCCAGCTCTGTGACGGTGTCCCCGGGAACGAAAGTTTCAGCCGTGGCGGTAGATCGCGTGTTCATGTCACTCCTCCTTCAGAAGTCGAAACAATCGTACCTCTGTTCGTATGTTTCGAATAATTTGGTATGCGGCGTTTGCTTCGTCCCAGATCAAAAACGAAGAACCCCAGCCCAGCGCCTGATGAGCGCTGAACCGGGGTTCTTCTACTTGGCCTGCCGAGAGGTGACTAGCCTCCACAGGTCACCTGCCACTGCACGGGTTTCGAGCCCAATGCAGCGATTGCAGCACCCTGTCACCTAAGGGTCAGCTGAGGTGATGATGGTCATTTCTCATAACTCTTCCCGGAGCCGGCCCTGCCGGCTCTGTGCCCGTGGCGCGTGTTGCTGTCTGTTCATCTTGGGTCTTGTGGCAAAGCTCTTCACCGAGCGACGCTGTGGGTCCTGCGCCAGGATGGAGACACACTGACCGAGAGGAGTGCGCCCATGAGCGCAAGCAATTTCATCGAGATGGCGAACAAGGAAGCCGAGATCCACGGAGTCGAGTTTGAGTTGACCACTGACCTTTACGAGGTCTTCAGGACGACGCAAGTATCTGCCACAGTCGGGGGGCACGGGGTTGTTATCGACTTCACGGAGACTGAGACGTGCCCGCCCGAGTACCGCTTCAACGCACTGGTTCGCGACCGGGAGACCGGTGAGCAAATCGGTACAGGCAACGGCGGTCGCGATTGGGAGGAGGCCCTGATGCAGGTCCACTGGCAGGACGTCACGATTCACTTCGAATCCAACTAGCGGCCTCTGGTGCGAAACGAAGAAACCCCCGCCGCCTGTCCTGAGACAGAGCGAGTGGGGGTCTTTGGTTTGCTGCGTCGATGGATCGGAGCTGTGGCAATTCGCGCCGAGCTTCCAGGCGACTCGCTGGTGGCGGCCACATGACCCATACCGCCTATCTGTGGACAACGTGACGAATGGGTGGGACGCTCGCAATGACGACGGAGAAAGGCAAACCGGGGAGGGGAATTGAACATGAAGCAACACTGGGTAGCCAGGATGGCTGGACTAGGGGCCATGGCACTCGTTGTGCTGGTCGGCGCTGGCGCCGGGCCGGCATCCGCAACAAGCGGGACGGGGTATGACGGTACGAGTCCCGCGACGACGGGCTGCGCTACGGGTTCCTACGTGATCTACTCGCGCAACCTCTACATCGGAGGAAGCGGCGCGTACGTCGGCGCCATGGAGGTTCGCTACTCGCCTGCCTGCGGGACCAACTGGGTACGCGTCTATAACCAGTCCACGACTGACGGTGTCTCGCAGAAGTACGTTGAGCGCAGAGCGGGGAACGGGCTTCCTTACGCGCAGAGCGGTGTGAATGACGCGGGCCTCGGTTGGTCCTACGGGAACCAGATCTATGCGTCTGGGTCGACCTGCATTTGGGTGCAGGGCGGTATCGTGACCGGCGCCTGGACGGCTTGGTCCCCGTACGTTCAAATCTGCTAGCGGTCGCCGACTCGGGACTTAACCGTCTAGTCGCAGTGCTCGGTACGGCTTTGCTCTACCGGCGGTGCTCACGGCAGATTCAAAGAAGAAACCCCCGCCGCCTGTCATGAGACAGAGCGAGCAGGGGTTTCTTCGTCTGGTGATCGGTTAGCCGGCGAGCCGGCCCTTCTCGATCGTGTACGTATCGTTGGCGCTCATCGGCTGCTGCGCGATCGCGATGATTCTCGCGTCTGGTTCGCGGCCAAGCACACGGGAGTTCTTCACGTTGATGCGTGCCGCCTCGATCCGGAGGGTTCCGCCTCGCAAACCTTTGCGTTTAGTCGTCTTGGCCATCAGGGGCTCCTTCGCTTTCCTGTTCATTATCACTGCTGTCTTCAAAGTCGTCCAGTGCCGCGGCGTTGCTTAGCGCGAAGAGGTACCCCTTCTCACGGTTTCCTGTGCGCTCGTCTTCGAGCCAGAGCGCGTTGAGCAAGCCGATGCCGAGGACGTACGGATCATCTTCGAGTTCGGCATCCCCTGCGAGCAGGTAGTCGCCGCACTTCTCGGCGCGCTTCCACCACTCAGCTCGTTGGTCTGCTGCGGTGCGTTGTCTCAGCGCGCCGACGCCGTTGATGGCGCCAAACAAAGCAGCCGTGCCGAGGGCGAGGCCGCCGACGATATCTGCGATGACAGTCCAGTTCCAGTCGACGTCGCGGCCATCAATGACAGCGACCGCGATGAGTGCACCCACAAAGGCAGAGACAACTGCGAGTGCCACCCCGGTTGCGAAGGCGTTGAACCTGTCGCCGGCGGATTGACTTGCAGCGCGCTTGCGCCAAGCATTCAGCATGGGTTGACACCACGAGAGGTGCTGCTAAAGTACTTGTCAACACCCCGGAACCGCCCCTGTAATCCGCTTTGCGGGTCGATCAAACGGCCGGGGTTTTGCTTCACACCAAGAGCCGTGGGACTTGCGGGCGAAAGCTTCCCCCCGCGGACGAGCGAAGTCAAGAAGACCCCTAGCCTTCATCGGCTGGGGGTCTTCTTCGTTGCTCTGGCATACCCGCACCCGCCAAAGAAGAAACCCCCGCCGCCTGTCCTGAGACAGAGCGAGCGGGGGTCAAGATATGGCGCGCGCCTACCTTGCGAGCCGGCGCTTCGCTTTCGCAAGCGCGCTCTCGATCGTGTATGTATCGCCGTCGCGCATTGGCCGCTTCGCTATCTCGATGATTCTCGCGTCTGGTACGCGACCAAGCTCACTGGCGATCTCTAGGTTGATCCGGGCCGCCTCGATGCGGAGGGTTCCGCCGGCTTTGCGGCCTGCCACAGCCTTGCGCGCCTCGCGTGCCAACTCGAGCACCTCAGCGGGATCGTCCTCGTCGCGGAGATCGACACCTGTGGCATCGAACATGGCGTACTGCTTCGCACGGCGGCGTTCACGGCGAGCAAGCACTCGGCCGAACGCGAGACGTCCGGTAGCGGTAGATCGTGCCGTCATGTCGGCCCTCCTTGAGCAGTCGAAACAATCGTAGGTCTGTTGGCATGCCTCGAACAGTGCGCACACGGCAGCGATGCGGTGGCGCGTCTTATCGTGTTGCGCCTCGACGAGCGACGGAGCTGGCCTCATTGCCCAACCACAAAGAAGAAACCCCCGCCGCCTGTCGTGAGACAGGGCAGAGGAGGCCTTGGTTCCAGGGGTTGTCTGTGGTGCTAGGCGATCTGGAGGTGCTGGTCGCCAGCGATGTAGATGTACAGGACGGCGAGTTCACCACCAAGGGCTTCGATGTAGCGGCGGACTGTCCCGACTCGCACAGAGTCGAGGTCGCCCTGTTCGATCTTGGAGACCTGACGTTGACCGACGCCGATGTGCTCGGCGAGCTGCGCCTGCGTGAGTCCAGCGTTCTCGCGGATCTCGCGCAGGCGGTAGGCACGCACCGCGGCGAGCATGCAGGCCTTGCGGGCGTCGACCTTCTCGCGGTCCCCTGGATGCTCAGCGACGTACTGATCAAGCGACATAGCCATTGCCGTCATGCTCCTTCACTTCAAGTGTGATCGAGCGCTTGCCTGGTACCACGACCGGCGCGTCGCGCTGCATCAGCGTTGCGAAGGTGCTGTGCGTTGGCGGGAGAGCGCAGCAGGTACGCAGTCTCCTGCAGTGCCTCGTACTCGGTCAGCGGGATGAGCACCGCAGAGCCGGCCTTCGAGGTGATCTTCACGGCAGTCGCGTCGTCGTTGATATGTTGAATGAGCGGGAAGAGGCTCCGGCGAGCTTTTGATGTGCTGATGGTCATTGCGACCTCCTCCGTTTCACGTGTGCCATACACACGGTACGTGTTCGGCGGTGTAAACCGAAGGGCATCTTGAAGCTCCGGCTGATCAGAACAAAGAACCCCGGCCCAGCGCTTGATAGCCGCCGAGTGGGGGTCTTCTCGAACCTGCAACCGGCGGTGTTGGAGACCGCTGCTCTTCCAATTGAGCTACACACCTAGGTGCCTGCCGTGAGGTGACTAGCCTCCGCAGATCTCCTGCCGCCACACGGGCTTCAAGCCCGATGTAGCGATTGCAGAACCAATAGAGCCTCAGGGTCACCCAAGGCTTTGATGGTCATTTCTCAAGTCGTACCCGAGTCGGCTCTGGCCGACTCTGCTCATGCGTCTGAGGCGCGCTCAGTTGCTCGAGGTGTCGCCGGCCACGGGGGTGGTGGTCGGCTGTGCGGGAAGCACCATGTCGATGCGACCAGATCGGCTATGCGTCTTGACGACTTTAAGCTTCGGGAGGTCAGCTCGGTACTCCCTGGCGACACGTGGGCTGGACGCCGTAAGGCGAAGGTCTAAGCCGGTCTGGGCCAAAAACGGCGCCAGGGCTAAGCGGACCACGCGACCTTGACCGCGCCGGACTGAGACGTGTTCACTCGCGTCCAAGTACGGGGTGCTCGCTTTGACCCAGAGAATCGCGTCGCCACCCTTCTCATCGATGGCGAGAAACGCGGTACCGGACTTGTTGAAGTAGTAGTGCCGGTTCCGCCAATGTCCGTAGCCAACAAACATCAATCCCGTGAAGACCAGCGAGGCTAGGTATATCCCGGCCGCGAAAACTAGGGTGAGCGAGCCAAGGTGGACTATTGCCCGGCAGAGCCAGTATGCCGCGGAGGGAATGGCGGCGATAAGCATGAACCGAACGAGCACTCGACACCGACTACCCTTCGCCGGCGCCAGCCACATCCCTCTGATCGCGCCCATAACGATGTAGGTGAAGTGCAAGAAGACATCGCTAAAGCGAAGCGTTCGCACGCCGTTGGGCAGTGATCCGTTTCCGGGGAACATCAGTGTGCTTTTGGATTTTCTCATGGGTACTTCCTTCAGCTAGGGCATCGGCAAGCCGCAATGCGTGGTCCAATCGAAAACCCGAGTCGGCACTGGCCGACTCACTCAACTGTCAACAGACACCAGTGTTGAGCACCCGAGCAGACTTGTACGGGTGCTCAACGTCCTGTGCCGTGCATCGCTTAGTCTTTGGGCTCCCGAGGGATGCCCCTAAACGCGCGACGTTTGGCTGCCTTGCTGAGTTCGATGGCGTCGCATCCAGCCTCAGTGGCCTGGTAAAAGCGCATTTCTCCGTCGATTCGGAAGAGCGCAGCGAGTCCTGCAGCGACCAGGCGTTCCATCTCTTTGATGGCACCGTCCGACGACGCCTCGCCACCGCGACCACGTCACGGCGAAACTCCTCAGGAAAAGCTCTAGACATAACAACATCCTTCCACCAGGACCCTCCCGGATCCCAGAAGTCAGTTGTCACCAATTCGTTCAGCAGACCCGGCTGAATCCATCTCTCGTTGGCCAATGACGGCTACTTGGAGTCTTTGGTTTTCCCGACGCCCCCACCCTTCGGTGCCTTAGGGGGATCCGGTGGCGGCACGTATTTGACGGGGCCCGACGAACCAACTAAAGACTTGCGCGAACCACGCCTGTCTTGGTCATCGCTCTTGCTCATCACATCTCCTCCGAACCCGGCTACCTAGACCGCTTGGCTTCGCCGACTCCGCCGCCCTTCGGCCCTTTGGGCGGAACCGGCGGGGGTGCGTGCTTCGTAGGACCCGCTGAATGCTCGATAAACGAGGACGACTCCTTCGATGTCCGCTTGCTCTGCTCGTCACCTTGGCTCATTGCTTCTCCTCAGAGGGGTCTTGCTCCGGCAGTTGGCCAGTGCGGGTCCAGAAAACGAGGTCGTCGTCGTTGATGGTCACATATAGGCCGGTCAGGGGAACTGCATCGCGAAACCGGCCGTCGCCGTCAACCGCAAACTGCTGGTCTATGTAGAGGCCACGCTGCTCGGGGTACGTCGAGACCTGAGAGCCTTTCGTGTACCAACCACCCACCCACTCGCCATTGCCGCGCTTGATCTTGATCCAGACTGACTGGATGTCACGCGCGGCGTGGTCCCAAGCAGTCGGTGTCGTCGTGTAACCGTATTTGGAGTGCGGGACCGGAAGCCAGCCCTTCGTACCATGCCGATCCCACGTGATGTGGCGCCGCTGCAACATCAAGGCAAGAACGGCTGGAACGACGAGATAGAGAAGGATCACCTTCAGACCGACCTCGCGAGCATCGGAGACCCCTAACTCGTCCGCCTCGACCCCTGACTCGATCCCTGCCACAAGCCCCTCACCGAACGCCACGAAGTACACCGCAGTCAACGCGACAGCGAACACCGCTCCACGCGCAACCGACAGTCCGAGCTCACGGTCGTGAGCCATCTCGCCGCGCGCCCACCGGCGAATCCCTGCCTGAATGAATCCGGGCAGAGCCACAACGATGAAGACAGCGATCGCAAGACTGTTTGACGGTAGCCCCATCAAACCCCCTCGCCCGCACCTCGGCGCCCCTGAGCACCGAGCACCGAGCACCGAGCACCGAGCACCATCACTAACAACCCCAGGAGAACCAACCATGCTGCTAGAGCCCACCGACGCCCTTACCGCCCCCGCGACCATCGCCGCCCTCGCCGAGATCCGCCGCGACTGCCCGAGCGCCTCGCACTGGCCCGACCAGGAGATCGCCGACCTCATGGCCGGCATCGCAAACATGGCCTACAGCGGCCAGCGGTTCGAAGTCTGGGAACACGGCGACCGCCTCGGCATCGACAAGACCGAGTTCAAGACCATCGTCCGCCTCACGATGACCGAGGTCTACCCGGTCGCCCTCATCACCGGCGACGCCGCGATCATTGCACTGTCCTAATCCGTGGGGCCCTACGCCGACACGGCGTAGCGCCTCCGCCGGGGCTACCTGATCCCGATATCCTCGATCAGCCGCGCACGTCGCCGCGAGATCCGATGAATCGGCTCAATGCCATCGCGCTTCCACCATTTTCCATCTGAGTCGCGAAACGCGATCGTGAAGTCGATCGGCGGCATTTCCGCCGGATTGAACGGGCGGCGCAAGAACACGACATGAACCGAATCGTGAGGCTCGATCGCAATGGTCACGTTGATCCAGCCGGACGGCGGCATCGAGTCCGCTGGGCCCTGGAACTGCACCGGACCGATTAGTTCCTCGCTCCGGTTGTGGACCACCACATCGAACCGGAGCATGTCCTCCTTCACGCCGAGAATGGTGTGTCCGGTAGGGCCGCGGTCCAATTCATAGTCGCCGACGCCGCACACCACCCATTGTTGTTCGAACGTCAGGTTTTCTCCGGCCGGCGTTCGGTCGGAGTACACCTCCGATGCGTACACGAGCCGCGCCTGGGCTCGCCTCCGCCGATTGACTTCGAGCAGCAGTGAGACCGTCGCAACACAGACGGCAACCGCCGTGACAACGGCCTCAATCCATCCCGGAACGTTTCCGAAGTCGGCGACACCCCGCCACTCGTCGAGCGGTATCCAGTTCATGACCAACACCGTACACACGCGCGCCGACGTGTCGAGGGTAGCGGGCTAGCCTGGGGACGTGGACTACGAATCTACAGACCTTGACGTGCCATTTCTTGCCGCCTACTGGGCGCACACAGCAAGGACTCTGATCTCCCGTATACGGGACTATGAGAGCCTCCTCACCGGCGCGAGCGCGGGCACTCATCCGCTCACGGTCGCAGACTCGTGGCAGTGGACCGCAGACAGCCATTTTGCGCTTCTCTCCATCGCACATGTCGTGAAGGCGTGCGATCTGGCCGCCGATCTGCCACGCTTCCCGGACGCTGAACTCTTGGTCCTGCTGCGGAATTTCGCTGAACACTGGGAAGAACCGAACGGCCGCTCGGGCCGTGCGCTCGCCAGGGTGCGGCTAGACAAGATGACCAACGGGATCATTTTCATTGACGAGTGGGACTACCTGTCCGGCGTCGACAGCATCGACAGCCGAGACTTGGACGACTGGCTGGTGGACGTCGAGCGTGCCGCACGCTCGCTCGCAACGTGCCAAGACGACCCTTTGCCAAACGTGACACAGCCGCTCCGGTAGCAAGCCAACCCTGCGGGCACCGCCCCGTAGCCGCCATCTCTTCCCGCCCGGAGGCGCATAGCCAGGCCCATTGCGCGCGGGTTCCAGGGTCGCAAAGAAATGCCCAGACAAACACGCCCACGACCGAGATCGCTAGTGTGGGACTCGTGAGATTCTGGGGCCCCGTCGCGACCGCTGCCGTCGCATGGATCGCGACCGTGGCCTGGGCCTTTGCCGCACTTGAGAGCGCCGAAGATGTGGCAACCCTGGCGGTGTCTTCAGGCTTCTTGATAGTGACGGTTCTGTACGTGGTCGAAACACATCGCCTCGTTGTCACGAGTCAAGAGGCCGTCCAGTTCGAACGGCGGCGTTATGACGATGAACGCCTGGGAACGCTGCGCCAGACTCTGCTATACGCCCTGCGGCGATTAGATGATCTAGATCAAACTCAGTTTCCCAGTTTCGGCCTGATCCGCGCTTGGCCCCTCGATGGTGAATCGACCTCCGATCCTACTTCTGAGACACTTCGGACGGAGCTCCTCGCGGACATGGATGTCCTTGACGAGTGGCGCGCCGCGATCCGTCGCGAGGATGGGATGCTCCTGCGGAACGGTCTTGGCGAAACCGCCGACGAAGCCGTTGCGCTTCTGTCGACATACTCGCGCGTGCTCCTGCACTTAAGTGTGCTCACCCAGAGGAAGGAAGCACACGGCACGCCCCGAGAACGCCTCGCATACCTCGCGAGTGCCTGGGAAGGTGCACGGGACGACCTCCGAGTGCCACCGTGGGACCATGCGGTGGGCAGCGGACAACTCGTTGGCAAACTGAGCCAAGCGCTTTCCGAACTTGCACGAGGCATTGACCGCACAGTTGCGCGTCGGTAGGCGCGCCTGCGGCCTGCCCCCTGAGTTCGCCACGCTCCGCCGCGCCGAGATCCGCCAGCGCCTCTCCAGCGTCGACTGGCTAGCGCCCACTCCCTAGCCCCTTAGAGCCCCGTACTTCCCACGTCGAGGCGCGGGGCTCTTTGGCGTTCTCAGGGCGCGCAGGTGTCTGAATTGTCGATCACACCCTCAGTTCGTCGGCGCCACCCGATATCGTTGCGACATGTCGTGGCTTCCGGAAAACTGGGATGTGCTCTCAATAGCCGCTGTCGTCATTGCCGCACTCGGTGGAGTCGTCGGCATTACCGCAGGCGTCCAAGGCTTTACCGCGACCGCAAACGCGCGCCGCCTCGTTCTCTGGACGTCCGAGGCGCTCGACCACACGCACGAGGCAGGCCGCGTCGCGACACTCAAGGAAATGCGCTCTGGGGCTGAGGCCCGCCTGCTTGCGCTTCATTTGGTGCGATGGTGGCGCTTCACTGAGGCAGCGGGCTATCTCATGTTCGCAGGCCCATTCCTGTTTCTTACGTTTGGCAGGGCCACCGGTTGGTTCTCGATAATCTCTTCTGTCTTGTTTGTCGCAGTGATGATCCAGGGGTCCACGAGGCGCGCGATCCGGACGTACTGCGAGCGGGTCCGCATCGAGCACGAGTATGTCGACGGATCGCGTCGAGTGAACCGCCCACAACTTGGCATGCTCTCCCTAATTGAGGGAGGAACGCCCCGCGAGTGGCGACTGAGCGGGCTTGCGGCTATCGAGGTGACGGCGTTCGTTGCCGGGATCGCGCTACTCGCGAGCGGCTGGTCTACGGTTTGGGGGATCGTTCTTGCGTCCGGTGGTGCGGGCGGCTTCGCCCTCTGGTTCGGCGAGGTTCACGAATACGCTCGGACACTTGCCGCGAAATCGACGCGGGCACTTTCAGCCGCACAATGACCTCGCTGAACACGCATCGGTGCGACAAGACGCATTGACGATTCAAAACGTAGTTATACCGTACGATTTGCCTCTATCTCGGGATCATCCAGATACGCCTGCAGCGGCCCCAGCCCTGCGACGTTGTCGAGCACGGACTTAGCGACCCTCAGGCGGTCCTCATACGGCGCCAAAGCCCCCGAGAGGGCCCTCTGCTCCCACGAGGCAAGAGCATCGTCCACCAGGCCACGCACGGTCTCCACATCGCGCACAGGGTCCACCCCGCGCTTGCGAATGAGCTCCCTTACCTGGGACTCGATCACAGTGGCAGCCTCAAGACTCATGTTCAGGAGACTAGAGGGTCACGCCACTTCTCGCCTGGGGAGCTGTGGATAAGCCCTGTCCGTCGCGGACACGGGCCAAGAGTTCTTGGCGGGCGACCTCACACAAGCCCCAGTGGGGACCACAGGCACCGTTCGTGCCGCTCCTCAGGTTTGCGCATCGTTTTTAGGTGTTCAGATGCTAGACCGCGCCCTACCGCGCTGGCTGCTTTCATAGTGACGCCCCGTAAAGCCTGGGGCCTTCAACGGGGCTTAGTGGGGAGTCAACTCGCGGGCGGCTGGTGAGCGGAAATCGCGCCGTGTGGCCGGTAGCCGGGGCCTGTCCGGGTGTAGGTCTCGACGACGTCGAATCCGGCGACCTTCAGTTCCGCACACAGCGCGTCGATTGGCCACCGGTATGCGGTCAGGATGGCGTGATCGAACTTCTCGGCGACCGCGCCGTGAAAGAAGCCAATCAGGAGCCCGCCGCCAGGTCGGAGGACGCGCGCAAACTCTGCAAGTGGAACTCGGAGTGAATCGAGTTCGTAGTGGATGAGCGAGTACCAGGCAAGTACGCCCGCAACGCTATCTGTCGGAGTTTGCAGGGTTTCCATGTTGCCGATCGCGAAGGAAACGTTGGGGTGGGCCCGGCGGCCGTAGTCAACAAACGCAGGCACCTGGTCAATCCCCCGTATATCGACGCCCCGCGCGGCGAGATGCCCAGTCCAATGCCCGGGTCCGCAACCGGCGTCAATCACCGGGCCTTCTAGGCGTTCAGCCCACTCGGTGACAAGGTGCACGTCTGCGGGATGGACCGCGTTCATCGAACCCAAGTGTGCGGCATACGCCCCGGCTGCACGTGAATATGCCGTCGTGACATCGTGTGACATGCGATAGAGCCTACGAGGCTCCGCAATTGCGTGAGAAAGAGTCTGGCAATCCTTGACGGGTTCCCGCCAGGAGAGCAGGTGGCGCGGATCTCCTCGCTTTCAGGCACGTCGAAGACATCCCTAGCGAACCTAACCTGGAGAATTAATCCAGATTTCCTCGATCTCAGGATCGTCCAGATAGGCCTGCAGCGGCCCCAGCCCCGCGACGTTGTCGAGCACGGACTTGGCGACCGAGGACTTGTCCTCATACGGCGCCACGGCCCCCGAAAGGGCCCTCTGCTCCCACGAGGCCAGAGCATCGTCCACCAGGCCGCGCACGGTCTCCACATCGCGCACGGGGTCCACCCCGCGCTTGCGAATGAGCTCCCTTACCTGGGACTCGATCGCAGTGGCCGCCTCAAGACTCATGTTCAGGAGACTAGAGGCTTACGCCACTTCTCGCCTGGGGAGTTGTGTATAACCCCGGACATGCCTGTGGCGTCCGCCTTGGGCAAGGCAGACGCCACAGCATGATCGCCACCGGCACGTTGGGCAGAACGTGCCGACGGAGGGACTACTTCAGTCCGAAGAGCTGAGGTAGGTCGGCTAAAGCTGGAAGGGAGCCGACGATTAAGTAGTTGGTGAGCACGATGACCGTGAGCGCGCTCAGTGAGGTGGCGAAGAGCTCACGCTTGGCACCTGCCACGTGATCCACCACCGAACGGGTGAGGAGTGCCGCCGCGAGGCCCGGGAGAACCAGCGCGAGGACTGCGGCGCCAACCAACGAAGAGGTGACTCCCCCGTCGGCCGCAGTGATGATCACAAAGATTGCCGCGGTCGAGAGCGTCAAGAGTGTGCCAAAGGCAGCGAACTCGATCAACGCCTTACGCTCGGTGGTGCGGTGCTGCCGCAGGTCCGACTCGACGCGCCATCCCACCGAAGACGCGAACGTTCCGGCGCCAAAGGTCACGGTGAGAGCCGCCATCAGGAGGAGGGCGAACGTCGGCGTGCTGGCGCTGTATCCCGAGTATCCCTGCATCGCCAACTGAGTGGCGGGGGGAGCGAGGAAAGCGAAGGCCACGCCGTAGATGACGACGTAACTGATCGCTGTGGCCCATACTCGCGTGGCGAGTGGCTGGGTGACCGAAAGCGCGATGGGGGCAGCCATGAGAATTTTCCCTTCCGTGGGATAAAGAACATCTTCCGTGCAGCCCGATCGATTAACAATGGCACGCATCGGCCCCCCTGCAAAGGGCCCAGGGCGACGCCACACCCCAATATGGCCCTGTGTGGAAACCCTCACACCTGGGCCGATTTGCGGCTTTTGCCCACCCCTCGAACCGAAGAAAACACCCTCTGAACCGTGTACATGTGGCGTTCGGCCCCACCGCACCGTGTGACGCACCAATCACCGCCTACCCCAGCGTTGGTCGCGTGGTGTTTGTCACAAACCCTTCACAATGGGGATATGTGCGGTCGCTATGCAGATTTCCTCACGGATCAGGAGTTGGCCGACGCGTTTTCCATCGCGATGGCGGCCGACGACGACAGGCTCCTGCCCCCGTCATTCAACGTCGCTCCCACCCAACGTGTCCGCGTGGTGAGGCCCTCAGACGCGGGACTCACGCTCGATGTGGCCGCATGGGGGCTCGTGCCCTCATGGGCCAAGGACCCGTCAATCGGCTCACGCATCATCAATGCGCGCCTGGAGACGGTGGCCGAGAAGCCGTCGTTCAGGACGGCGTTCGCCAAACGTCGCTGCATCGTTCCAGCGAGCGGCTATTACGAGTGGCAGGCGGGCCCCGACGGCAAGCGTCCGTTCTACATTCACCCTGCGGACGATGCCGTGCTCGCCTTCGCGGGCCTGCTCGAGGCCTGGCGCCGCTCCCCCGACGACGACTGGCTCATCACGTGCGCGATCCTCACCACCGCAGCGCGCGGACCGATGACGGAGATCCACGACCGTCAACCGGTCATGATGCGCACCGATGCATGGGTGGCGTGGCTCGACACCGCCTCGACCAAGGACACACTCTTTGCGGCCGCCGATGCTGACGCCCCCGAACTCGCATGGCACGAGGTGGGCAAGGCCGTGGGCAACGTGCGCAATAACTCCCCCGAGCTGACACAGGCCGTGACAGCGCGCCCCGCTTAGGTGACGGAACGAACCACTCCGAAGGCTACAAGTAGAGCCGCTCCCACGATCGGCAAGGCGGCAATAACCCATGCGAGCGTCCTGAACCATAAGTGACGAAGCGCGACCGGCATCAGCAGGTGAGTCGCGAAGCCTGCGATTCCCGAGGGCACCACAAAGACGATCGCGGCGAAAGCGCCGCTGCCTGCACCCCCGATGACAACCGCCGCGACGGCTGCTCCCATCGCGCCCAGCCCGAGCCCCACGAGGAGGTGTGCCACCGCGGCCGACCTCCTCGACCAGTCCGCGGTGCCCATTTCCGTAAGCCTGCCCGCCGTATGCACCGCGATGGGGATCATCACCAGGATCGCGAACATTCCCCCGAGCACGATCATGAAGGACTGGCCAAGATCGCTGCCACCGTCGGCACCATCGGCGTCAATCACCGCGTACGCGAGATACGTGAACGCTGGATAGGCGATAAGGAAAGTGGCCTCTGCAAGGCCAAGCGCAGTCCAGGCCCGCCTGGTCATCTCGCTCACTGTGACGGCGCCGCGCGCAGACGGACGTCCCCGGCCGTGACTGCGATGACCTCGCCTGCGGCGGTCCGCACGGTGAGAGAGCCATCGGCGCCGATCGCCTCGGCCATGCCAGTCATGGGCGGCGAGCCCGGTCGTTCGACCACCACCTGGCGGCCTAGCGTGCACGTCACCCCGGCAAGATCGGCGAGGAATCCCTCCGGATCGGCCTCCGCCCTGCCCACCTCGATCGCCACCTGCTTGGACAGCGACTCGAGGAGCGCCACCCTATCGAGGCGCCTGGCACCCACCGTGGCCATTGACGTCGCGTGCGCGACGGGGAGCTCTGACGCCTCCTGGGAGACGTTGATGCCGATGCCCGCGACAACCGCATCGCCGCTCACCTCGCACAGGATCCCCGCGAGTTTTCGCAGGGGTCCCCAGCCTGCGATCTCGGCCTCGCCCTCACCGTCGGCACCGTCGGCGTAGGTGCCGCAGGACACCACCACGTCGTTGGGCCACTTGAGACTCGCGTCGACGCCCTCGGCGCGCATCGTTCTGACTGCAGCCAGACCCACCACGAGTGGAATGAGACCCCAGCGCTCGCGCGGCAGCCGCGGCCGCAACACGTAACTCACCGTCAACGCCGCGCCTTGGGGCGTGTGCCATTCGCGGCCCGCGCGTCCACGACCGGCCGTCTGATGATCCGCCACGAGCGCGCTCATATGCGGCCAGGCCGCCGAATCCTCGGCGAGCGCAGCAAGCACCTCGCCGTTGGTCGACGGCGAGGCCTGAGTGACAGAGAGCACCGCGAGCGCCGCATGCTCACCCGCGAGGGACGCCAGAACGTCCGTCGTCAGGGGCACACGGGATGCGCTCACGGAGCGCAAAAACTCGCCAGCTGCGGCGTCGGCGTCAAAGGTGTCCACATGACAAGGCTACGGCGACCCGGCTTACAGAATGGCCCTGAGGTCGCCCGACACTGCGCCCAGCACTACCTCCCGCGCGTCGTACGCCGTCCTGGCCGACCGTGCGAGATACGCAAGCCGTTGGCACTGCGCAAACGTATGGAGCGACAGCGAGAACCTCACCATCGGCACCTTAGACGGAGCCATCGACAGGCTCGAAACCCCTAGCCCCGCGAGCACGAGCGCGAGCAGGGGGTCTCCCCCGGCCTCGCCACACACTCCCATGGGCTTGCCTGTCCGTTCGGCGCCGAGGCATGCGGCTGCGACCACATCAAGAAGCGCGGGCTGCCAGGGATCGAGAAGATCCGCCAACTCCCCCTGCATCCGATCGGCGGCCATCGTGTACTGCGCGAGGTCGTTCGTCCCCAGCGAGCCGAAGTCGACCTCCTCGAGGATGTGCTCGGAGCGCAGCGCCGCGCCTGGCACCTCGATCATCACGCCCACCGACTTGAGCCCGTTTTCGCGCACGCGGCGCGCGAACCATGCGGCTTCCTCGACCAGCGCGACCATGGGCGCCATGACCTTGACATCGGCGTGCGTCTCGCTTGCGGCGATCGACAGTGCCTCGAGCTGAGCGTCGAGCAAGTCAGGGCGCTCCGCCGAGAGCCGCAGCCCCCTGCGCCCCAGCGCGGGGTTCTCCTCTGCACCGAGGTCCGCAAACGCGAGCGGCTTGTCGGCACCAGCGTCGAGGGTCCTGACCACCACGCGCCGCCCCTCAAAGGGTGCGAACACCTGACGATAGATCTCCGTCTGTTCCTCGACCGTGGGCGCAGTGGCGGCGCTCAGGAACAGGAACTCCGTACGGAAGAGGCCCACCCCTTCGACGTCGGCCTTGCCCGCGGCCACGGCGTCCTCGATCCCGCCGATGTTGGCGAGCAGCGCGATGCGTTTGCCATCCTGCGTCTGGCCGGGGCCAGTGCTATCCGCGAGCGCGGCCTCGCGGCGCGCGCTGCGTTGCCGGATCCGGGCGACGAGTTCGCCCGAGGGGTCCACATGGACTTGACCCGTCTCGCCGTCCACCAAGATCTGTGTGCCGTCGGGGATCTCCGTGGCGCCCGCCACCTTAACAGCGGCGGGGATGCCCATCTGGGCGGCGAGGATCGCGGTGTGGCTGGTACGCCCACCGTGCTCCGTGACGATGCCGAGAACCTTGGAACGGTCGAGCGTGGCCGTCTCCGAGGGGGCAAGGTCGATCGCCACCAGGATGCATTCGGCGGAGAGCGCGGGGATGCCTGGTGCGGGCACCCCGAGAACGAAGGCGATAGCGCGGTCGCCCACGTCACGCAGGTCCGTCGCACGCTCGGCGAAGTAACCGCCAAGAGCCACAAACTGGTCGATATACTCCTGAGTCGCGGCATCGATGGCCGATGCGGGCCCCCTCCCCGCCGTGGCGTGCGCGATCGCGCCAGCCAGGAGGCCAGGGTCTCGCGCGAGCATCGCAGTGGCGGCCAGGATCTCGGCCGCATTGTCGCTCGCAAGGCCGGCACGCCGCTCGATTTCGACGGCGACCGCCTCGAGAGCGTCCGCAATCACCTTGGAGGATTCCTCCGCCGGGAGCATCTTCTCGCCGGCGGGCGGCCGCACCGCGGCGCCCACCTGTATGACAGGGGCATAGGCCGAACCGGGGCTGACCCCGATTCCTTGGACCACGGTGTCCATGGTCGCGCTACTTCTCTGCGTCGAGGTCGCGCTTGAGCAACGCCACCAGGCCGTCGAGGACGCCCTCCGCACCCTCGGCATCGCAGCCGAGTTCGACGGCGTCGCCGAACTTGGCTCCGAGCGCCATGATGGCAAGCATCGAGTTGGCGGGGCCGGGCTTTCCGCCCGGCTTGCAGATGGTCACGGGGACGCCTGCCTCGTTGACGGCCTGAACAAACAGCGCCGCAGGGCGCGCGTGGAGGCCGACGGAAGATCCAATTTCAACGGTTCGTGTAGTCATGGTGGTCATCCTTCGTGGGTCGGGGCCGAGGGGCCGTACTTCAAGAGTTCACGATCATGTCGAGCGGAAGAGAGGAGGAGACGCGGACCACGGGCCCGGCGAGATCGACGGGCGAAGGCACGCGACTCCCAGGAAGAGCCACCGCAGCGGCGCCCCACAGCACGCCGGTGGCTACCGCATCGGCGAGCGACGCACCTG
>Ga0209511_1001048_pt1 | contig 25401 bp, 23 predicted proteins | sample SSSSmetaG_FD_184141 | JGI IMG/M metagenome (GOLD analysis project Ga0209511, IMG submission 184141) | Glacier valley bacterial and archeal communities from Borup Fiord, Nunavut, Canada, to study Microbial Dark Matter (Phase II) - ​SSSS... | ecosystem: Environmental > Aquatic > Freshwater > Ice >... | reverse complement strand
AAGTGCAGCATGACGTTTAATGTTTCTGCTCTTTCCTTACCCTTTGTAAAACATCCACTTCGACAGCTCTTTGTACGACACTTTTTTGCCGTACATGAGGATGCCCACCCGGTAAATGCGGGCCGCCACCCACGTCACGCCCACAAACCCGGCCACCAGCAGCGTGCCCGACAGCAGCAGTTGCCACGCGGGCACGCCGAACGGCAGGCGCATCACCATGGCAATGGGCGAGGTGAAGGGAATCATCGAGAGCCAGAAAGCCAGCGGGCCGTTGGGGTCGCCGTTGATGATGACGTTGATGCTGACCACATAGCTTAAAATGAGCGGCACCGTAACCGGAAACATGAACTGCTGCGCATCGGTCTGGTCGTCCACCGCCGACCCGATGGCCGCGAACATGGCCGAATACAGCAGGTAACCGCCCAGGAAAAAGAAGAGAAACCCGCCGATGATGCTGCCAATGGGCAAGCCTCCCAGCACGCTCCACAGGCTGAATTGGCCGGGTTTGGGCGGGGCTACTTCGCCGGCCGCGATGGCCGCTGCCGTGGCTTTGGGCGCGGTGGCCACGGCCGGGGCGGCCGTGCTACTGCCCGTACTGCGGGCGGCGGCAATCGCGGTAGCGGGCTTGTCGGGCTTCATTAGCAGGGGCACCACCACCGTGGTAATGCCCCACGACAGCGCCAGCCACAGCCCAAATTGGGTGAGCACGACCCCGGCAATGCCCAGAATCTTGCCCATCATGAGCTGGAATGGCTTCACCGACGAAATCATGACTTCCATGATGCGGTTCGACTTTTCTTCGCTCACGCCGCGCATCACCTGCACGCCGTAAATGAAAATGAACATGTACACCAGAATGGACAGCACGTAAGCCATGGCGGTGGTCACGCCCACGTCGTTGCGCTTGCCGCCCACTTCGTCGAGGTTGATGGCCGTGAGGTCCACCCGCGCCTGCAGGTTGTCGATAGTGGCCTGCTTGAGGCCGGAGCGGGCCATTTTCAGCTCGCCCACGGCTTTGTTCACCGCTTTGCGAATGTTGTTCTGGCGGTTGAGCGACACGTTGCCCTTGCTCAACACCTGAATGCCCTTGGCGCTATCGAGCGCGAAGCCGGCCGGGAAATTGAGCAGCGCGGCCTGTTTGGGTCGGGCGCTTTCGAAGGCCGCCTGGGCCGTGGCCAGGGGGCCGGGCGCAGCCGGCACAAAGTGCACGTCCTCGTTGTCCTGCAAGTGGCTGGTCAGGTTGAGGCCGCTCTCGTCGTGCACGGCCACGGTATCGGGGCCCGAAGCCGAGCTGAGCTTGCCAATGGCAATGCCCGAACCCACCAGCAGCAGCGGCGCCAGCAGCGAAATAACCAAAAAGCTCTTTTTACGAACGCGGGTAAGGTATTCGCGCTGAACGATAAGCCAGATTTTGTCCATGATGGAGAAGGTGCAAAAAAAAGGTGGGGAAGTAAGAGGTGTTTTATTAGTTGAGCGTCCTGCCGACCTTGTCGAATCGTCGCTACGGCGTGAGTAATTCTACTGGCCCAACGAAGCGGTAGAGATGCTTCGGCTGCGCTCCGCTCCGCTCGGCATGACGTTCTCTTTTATTAATTCACAGCAGAAACCGCTACGCCGTGGCCAGCGCCTCCGGCATGGTCTCCCCTACCCGCCGGATGAAAATCTCGTTGATGCTCGGAATTCGTTCGCGGAAGGCTTGCACTTCGAGCTGGGTCATGGCGAAGCGCAGCAGGTCGTTGGGCGTGGCCCCGGCGTGAATCTGGATGCGGGCAAACACGTGGCCGTTTTCGCGCTCCTTCTGTTCCAACACCTCAAAATCGGGGTGCGTGAGCAGGAGGCGGCCCCGGCCTTCGAGCTCGTAGGTGTTGGTTTTGAACTGGTTTTTGATGTCGGCCACCGAGCCGTCGAGCACCTTGTGCGCCTTGTTTATCAGGGCAATGCTGTCGCACAGCTCCTCCACCGATTCCATGCGGTGCGTCGAGAAAATGATGGTTGAACCTTGGTCGCGCAGGGCCAGAATTTCGTCCTTAATCAGGTTGGCGTTGATGGGGTCGAAGCCCGAAAATGGCTCGTCGAGGATAATCAGCTTCGGCTCGTGCAGCACCGTGGCAATGAACTGCACCTTCTGCTGCATCCCTTTGCTGAGGTCCTCCACATTTTTCTCGGCCCAGGTTTTCAGGTCCATGCGGTCGAGCCAGCGGCGAATGCGCAGCAGGGCCTCGGCCCGGCTCAGGCCGCGCAGGCGGGCCAGGTACAGCAACTGCTCGCCCACTTTCATCTTTTTGTACAGCCCCCGCTCCTCCGGCAAGTAGCCGATTTGGGCAATGTGGTCGGGGTTGAGCCGCTCGCCCCGGAAGCGGATTTCGCCCTCATCGGCCCCCGTAATCTGGGTGATGATGCGGATGAGCGAGGTTTTGCCGGCGCCGTTGGGGCCCAGCAAACCAAAAATGCTGCCCTCCGGGATGGCGAGGCTCACGCCGTCGAGGGCGACGTGGTTGGCGTAGGCCTTCCGCACGTCGATGGCTTCAAGTATAAATTTCACAGAAAGAAGGGGTTGGTTAACGGGTTAAATGTAGGAGCACGGCGCTGGGCAAATGTATCGGGCGCCCCGGCCGTCTGCCAACTGATGCGCGCCAAGCGGCTGCCACCACCCCCCAAGCGGCGAATAAGCCGGATGAACGGGGCCGGGCAGCTTAGTTGGCAGGGGTTGGCGCGGGCTCGGCCAGCTCGCGCAGGCTGGCTTCAAGGCGGTCGAGGTGCTGGCCGTAGAGGTACTGGAGGTAGCGGCGCGTGGTGGCAGCGACGGCCCATTGCAGCAGCAGGCCCGCGGCAAGAAACGCCGTACCCAAGCCAATCAGCATGGCGGTTCGCACGCCACCGGGCCGGGCCAGCTCCTGGCCCACCACGTACTCGTACATCAGCAGCAGCGTGGCCGGCGCCATGGCCAACGTCAGCCGATAGTTGAAGCGGAGCATACTGCGCAGGCCAGCGCACAAGCGCCGCAGGTTGCCCAGCACGTGGCCGTCGAGCCGAGTCATCAGGCGCAACATCTTCAGCTTGCGGTAGTAATAGGCCAGCAGCACCAGCGACAGCAGGAACAGGCTCACGGCCTCTGCCCGCAGCAGAAAATTGTCGGCAAAGCCAATCAGCGGCGGCACGGCCACGGCCACGAGCACAACGAAGACCGTTTCCAGCCGTGCATTGCGGCGCATCCTTTCCACCAGCCCATCCGAGCGCGGGGCCAGCAAGCGGTTCAGGTCCGCCTGATTGAGGGGCGGCGCGGCCGGTTCCGGCTGCTGCCACTGGCGGCGGAGGTCATCGAGTTCCATCAGGCGGCGGGGACTAAAAGCGAGCGAAGTTTTTCCTGCACGCGGTGCATTTTCACGCGCACGTTGTTTTGGGTGATGCCGAGGATGTCGGCCATTTCCTCGTACGGCCGGTCTTCGAGGTAGAGCAGCACAAAGGCCTTGTCGACCTCCGACAGTCGGCCGATGGCCCGGTACAGCACGGCGCGGTCGTCGGCGTCGAAATCGGAATCCGCCGTTTGGGCCACGGCCAAGGCCTCGGCATCCAGTGCGGTGGGCGCGGGGCGGCGGGTGCGCTGGCGCAAGTTTGAGATGGCCACGTTCAGCGCGATGCGGTAGAGCCAGGTGCTGAGCTTGGCGTTCGGCTGGGGCACGTAGCGGGGCCACGCCCGCCACAGCTGCAGCACCATCTCCTGAAACAGGTCCTGCCGGTCGTCGGCGTCCTGGCAGTAGAGCCGGGCCACGCGCCGCAGCAGCGGCTGGTACTCGCGCAGCGCGGCAACAAAATCGGCGGACGGCGCAGCAGCAGGCATTTTTTGGGGGCGGTTTCGGGAAGTGAATCGGCAGGGTAGCGAATGCATTACAGCGGCCTGGTATTTTTTCACCGCAGAAGGCGCAGAAGCTTTCGCAGATGACGCAGCGGCATAAAAAACCCCGCCGAAGGTAATTCGGCGGGGTTTCACAACTGGGAAGCAGAACGTCGTGTAGCACACGCTTTGGCTTGTGCCCGGCCAACGATGCACAAGCTAAAGCATGTACTACGACACTACGCGAAGTATTCCTTCACTTTCTCGAAAAAGCCTTTCTCGTTCTTGCCGGGGTGCGGCGTGAAGTTGTCGGAGTCGCGCAGCTTCTCCAGCAGCTCGCGCTCCTGGTTGCTCACGTGCTTGGGCGTCCACACGTTGAGGTGGATGAGTTGGTCGCCGCGGCCGTAGCCGTTCAGGTCCTTAATGCCCTTGCCGCGCAGGCGCAGAATTTTGCCGGGCTGAGTGCCGGGGTCCACTTTGATTTTTACTTTGCCCTCGATGGTGGGCACCTCCAGACTCGCGCCCAGGGCCGCATCCACGAAGGAGATGTACTGCTCGAACATGATGTTATTGCCGTCGCGCTTCAGGAATTCGTGCGGCTCCTCTTCAATCTGAATGAGCAGGTCGCCGGGCACGCCGCCGCGCTCGGGGAAGTTGCCCTTGCCGTTCATGCTCAACTGCATGTCGTTGGCCACGCCGGCGGGAATGTTGATGGGAATAACTTCCTCGTGCAACTGGCGGCCTTCGCCTTTGCACACGTCGCAGGTGCTCACGATGGTTTTGCCTTCGCCGTTGCAGGTGGGGCAGGTGCTGGAGCTCACCATCTGGCCGAGCATGGTGTTCACCACGCGCTTGGTCTGGCCCTGGCCCTGGCAGGTGGGGCAGGTTTTGAGGTCGGTGCCGTTTTTGGCGCCGGTGCCGCCGCACGGCTGGCAGGCCACGTAGCGCTTCACCTTGATTTTCTTCTCGACGCCGTTGGCAATTTCCTCCAAGTCGAGCTTCAGCTTGATGCGCAGGTTCGAGCCCTTGCGCTGGCGCCGCCCGCCGCCTTGGCGCCCGCCCCCGAAAAACCCCTCGAAGCCCCCGCCCCCGCCGAAAATGTCGCCGAACTGCGAGAAGATGTCCTCCATGTTCTGCGGGCCGCCGCCCCCGCCGCCCATGCCCTGGTGGCCGTACCGGTCGTAGCGCGCCCGCTTGTCGGCGTTGCTGAGCACCTCGTACGCCTCGGCGGCTTCCTTGAACTTGTCCTCGGCCGTGGGGTCGTCGGGGTTCTTATCGGGGTGATACTTGATGGCCATCTTGCGGTAAGCCGACTTGATTTCGTCCGCCGCCGCGTTTTTGGCAATGCCTAGTATTTCGTAATAATCGCGCTTCGTAGCCATCTTCTGCTTTATGAATCGTCTGCCATTCTGGGCGTAGCGAAGGACCTTGTCACGCTCAGACGGTTTGTTCTGGCGTGATAAGGTCCTTCACTACGCCCAGGATGACAGATGTTTTAGATTATTGCCCCAACACCACTTTGGCGTGGCGAATTACTTTATCACCCAAGTAATACCCTTGCTCCACCACGTCCACGATTTTCCCTTTCAGGTCGTCGCTGGGCGCCGGAATCTGGGTGATGGCCTCGTGCAGCTCAGCGTCGAAGTCGCCGCCCTTAGCTTCCATGGCGGTCAAACCCTTTTGCTGGAGCGTTTTGTTCAGCTTACCCTGAATAATTTCGATGCTTTCGCGCACGGCGTTGGCATCAGTGGTGGCAGCGGTGGCGTTGCGGGCGCGCTCAAAATCGTCGAGCACGGGCAGCAGGGCCACCATCAACTCCTGGTTGGCGGTTTTGAACAAGTCGATGCGCTCCTTGCTGGTGCGGCGCTTGTAGTTCTCAAACTCGGCGGCCAGGCGCAGGTACTTGTCTTTGAGGTCGGCCAGTTCGGTGTCGGTGCGCGAGGCTTCGGGCCGGGGCGCGCCGGTGGCCGTCATGTCCGGGTCGGTGCTGGCGCCGTCGTTGGCGTCGGCCATTTCGCCGGCTACGTGGGTGGGGTCGACGGTCAGGTTGTCGTCCTGGGGTAAGGTGTTTTCGTTAGCCATTTGCGGAAATATTCGTCGGAAAGGGTTTTTCACGGGGTTAGCCGATTGGTCGGGTTGCGGGCGCAATTCACTTGCCAAAGGAACGGCGGCTGCCATACTGGCACAGGAAATACAGAATCATTTCGGGTCCAAAGCAACCCGACAACTTCTATTAGCTTTACCACGCTACTTACAACTCACTCACAAGATGGAAGAACCGGACGACGAATTCAATGTATCGCCGCCAACTCAGCAACGTGTAGCTCAACAAGCTATTATTTTGGCTACGCTCGCATACCGAGGAAGACTTGACCCTCAAGCTCAAAACACCCAATCAATTGCTTTGTGGGATAAAATCAGAGGCTGGTTCTATTCTCTCAATATTGAAGCTGAGCTGGAAACTACCGAAAATGAAATAATAGCTGCCCCTTTTGGAACACTCAAATCCCAACAAGTAATGAACTCTGGCTGGCGTACTGAAGGGGCTGGTGTATTAGCTTGGGCTTTGAATTGCTACAAACTCCCCAAAATTGACGAAACGTCCAATATCAATGAGTTAAGTGGCGGATTGGGCTTTTTACAATCACTGAATAAAAGTGCGTTGCATATAGGCAAGCTTCGTTCATCTAATGACTTAGAGCACTATGGCAGTATCGCGCTTGCAGTTCATTGGCGTTTGCGGCAATTCAGCATAAGACCTGAACCCATAGATTTCGAAGATTTTGTCCGTGGTGCACAGTGGGGGCCTCTCTCTTTAAAAGGTGTCAAGCTTCAGAAGAAGGACATGGCTATTCAAGGCGACCCTATTTCGAAAGCAGACAGTAGAATTGTCAGACAGGTACAAAGCATTGCGATGGAGCGTCATCAAGCCATTAACTGGTTAATGGGATGGAGAGAAATTTACTCCGACGTAGACACTGGCACCTAGCATTACTCGTGCAGCGCCTTCCAAATCATGTCCTTTAGCGGCTGAATGTTCTTATTCGTGAGGCTAGAAATGAAGATGGACGGCACCTCGGCCGGGAGCGTCTGGCGAATTTCGGCCTCCAGCTCCTCGTCAATCATGTCGGACTTGGTGATGGCCAGCAGGCGCTTCTTGTCCAGCAAGTCAGGATTAAACTGCTCTAGCTCGCCGATTAGCACCTTGTATTCGGCGTTGATATCAGCGCTGTCGCAGCTTATCATGAACAGAAGCATGGAGTTGCGCTCGATGTGGCGCAGGAAGCGGGTGCCCAGGCCCTTGCCTTCGGCCGCGCCCTCGATGATGCCGGGGATGTCGGCCATCACGAAGGACTTGTAGTCGCGGTAAGCCACCACGCCCAGGTTGGGCACCAGCGTGGTGAAGGCGTAATCGGCAATCTTGGGCTTGGCCGCCGACACTACGGAAAGCAGCGTGCTCTTGCCCGCGTTCGGGAAACCCACGAGGCCCACGTCGGCCAGCAGCTTGAGCTCCAGAATGATGATGGCCTCGATGGCCGGCTCGCCGGGCTGGGCGTAGGTCGGCGCCTGGTTGATGGAGTTTTTGAAATGGTCGTTGCCCCAGCCGCCACGCCCGCCGGGCACCAGCACCAACCGCTGGCCGTGCTCGGTTATCTCTAGAATCTGCGTACCGTCGGGGTCGCGGGCCACGGTGCCGAGGGGCACTTGCAGCACAATGTCTTCGCCCTGCGCGCCGCTGCGCAGGTTTTCGCCGCCGCCCTCGCCGTCTTTGGCAAACACGTGCTTCTGGTATTGCAGGTGCAGCAGCGTCCAGAGCTGCGAGTTGCCTTCGAGGATGATGTGACCACCGCGGCCGCCGTCGCCGCCGTCGGGGCCACCGTTGGGCAGGCCTTTGGCCCGGAAGAAGTGGTGCGAACCTGCGCCGCCTTTGCCCGAGCGGCAAATAAGTTTAACGTAGTCGATAAAATTGTTGGAGGCCACGGGAATTGGGGTATTGAGGTAAAAAAACGGTCATCCTGAGCGCAGCGAAGGACCTTGTCGCGTTAGGGCTAGCAGCAGAACGGAGGTTCTAAAGCCGGTTGTTCTAACGTGATAAGGCCCTTCGCTGCGCTCAGGATGACAGTCGTGTTAAAAACGTAAAGTTACGCCTTTACTTCGTTGGTGGCCGCGGCCGAACTTTCGGACGCGGGCCGCTGGTGCTGGTCAATCAGGCCACAGATGTGGGCGAAGATGCCGTCGATGGGGCCGATGCCGTTGAGGGAGTGGAATTTTTGTTGGGCGGCGTAGTAGCCGGCCACCTGGGCGGTTTCGGTGTTGTACACCGTCACGCGGCGGCGGATTTTGGTTTCGTCCTGGTCGTCGGGGCGGTTGCTGGTTTTGCCGCGCTCCAGTAGGCGCGTCACCAGTTCCTCTTCCTGCACCTCCAGCGCAATCATGCAGCCAATGGCGGTGCGGTGGGCGGCCATGAGGCGGTCAAGGCTCTCGGCCTGGGCCACGGTGCGCGGGAAGCCGTCGAAGATGAAGCCGCCGGCCTGGGGGTTGGTTTCCAGGGCGCTGCCAATCATGCCAATCACCACCTCGTCGGGCACGAGCAGGCCTTCGTCCATGAGCTTTTTGGCGGTCAGGCCTAACTCGGTGCCCTGGGTTATCTGGGCACGCAGCAAATCGCCGGTGCTCAGGTGCACGAGGTTGTACTTGATGATGAGTTTCTGACTTTGGGTTCCTTTACCGGCACCGGGCGGGCCAAACAGCACGATATTCAGCATGTAGTTAGAAGCGTTGGGCTAAGGATAGGGTGATGGTGGGTTTGGGCAAGTTAATCAATCGGTAACAAAGGCGGGGCTACACGGCCACGTACACGTCGGCCAAGTTGCGGCCCAGGCCGTCGTAGTCAAGGCCGTAGCCCACCACGAAGTCGTTGGGAATTTCCAGCGCCACGTAGCGCAGGTTGATTTCGTGCCGCAGGCTGGCCGGCTTAAAAAACAGCGTGGCGATTTCGACCGAGGCCGGGCCCTTGGCCAGCAAAGTGGGCAGCAGGTGATGCATGGTGGTGCCGGTGTCCACGATGTCTTCCACGATGATGAGGTGGCGGCCCGCCACGTCTTCGCGCAGGCCCAGCACTTCCTGCACCACGCCGCTGCTGCCCGTGCCCTCGTACGAGGCCACCCGGATGAAGACGATTTCGCAGGGCTCGGTGATGCGCTTGAGCAGGTCGGACGCAAACATAAAGGCCCCGGTGAGCACCACCACGAACAAGGGTTGGCGCCCGGTATAATCGGCGCTAAGCCGGGCCGCGAGGCCGGCCACGGCTTCGTCGAGGGCCGCGGCGGGCAAGTACGGGCGAAATACTTTGTCGTGGACGGTAATGTGAGACGAACCCATGCGTGGCGGGGTAATTGAGCAACAAAGCTACTCACGGATTAAACGGATTGAAGCGAATTTCACGGATTTTGTGGGCGGCGCAGGCACCCGCCAGCGGGCGTCTTTGGCACACCAATGCGCGGCATCTCAGCCGCATGGTTGCTCGGCGCCCCCCCCCGCCGATGCGCCCGTGCCAAAGCAAAAGAGGCCGCTTCGTTGAAGCGGCCTCTCCGGTTGCAGCGACCACGGAGCCCGTGAAATCTACGTTAGCACCAAAAACCCAGTGCCTTATTTCACCTCCCGCAAAGCCGTGTAAATCACGCGCATTGCCGCCGGGGCCACGGTTTCGGCGTAGCGTAGGTGCGGACGGGCGGCCACTTCGGTGTGCTGGTTTTCGAGCTGTACCGGGGCCATGCCGCGCTCGCCGCTTTTCTCGGCGATGTGGGGCGCAATTACCAAGGAAACAATGCTCATCAGCTTGATGAGAATGTTCATGCTCGGGCCCGAAGTGTCCTTGAACGGGTCGCCCACGGTGTCGCCGGTCACGGAGGCTTTGTGGGCGTCGGAGCCCTTGTATTCCATCTTGCCGTTCACCAGCACGCCTTTTTCGAAAGATTTCTTGGCGTTGTCCCAGGCGCCACCGGCGTTGCTCTGGAAAATGGCCATCAGCACCCCGCTCACCGTGACGCCGGCCAGCAAGCCGCCCAGCACGTGCGGCCCGAACAGGAAACCCACGATGATGGGCGACAGCAGCGCGATGGCACCGGGCAAAATCATTTCCCGAATGGCCGCCGCCGTGGAAATGGCCACGCATTTTTCGTACTCCGGCCGGCCCGTGCCCTCCATGATGCCCGGAATTTCGCGGAACTGGCGGCGCACTTCCTGCACCATTGCCATGGCCGCGCGGCCCACGGCCGCAATGGCCAGGCCCGAGAAGATGAACGGAATCATGGCGCCCACAAAGAGGCCCGCCAGCACGTCGGCGTTCGAAATATCGATGGTATCGATGTGCGCCGTGCCCATGAAGGCGGCAAACAGCGCCAGCGACGTGAGGGCCGCCGAGGCAATGGCGAAGCCCTTGCCAGTGGCGGCCGTGGTGTTGCCCACGGCGTCCAGAATGTCGGTGCGTTCGCGCACTTCCTTGGGCAGCTCGCTCATTTCGGCAATGCCACCGGCGTTGTCGGCAATCGGCCCGAAGGCATCGATGGCCAGCTGCATGGCGGTGGTGGCCATCATGCCGGCCGCCGCAATGGCCACGCCGTACAAGCCGGCCGCTTTAAAGCTCAGCACGATGCCGGCAGCCAGCACCAGAATGGGCAGTACCGTCGATTCCATGCCCACGGCAATGCCGCCAATGACCGTAGTGGCGTGGCCCGTGCTGCTTTGCTGCACAATGCTGTTCACCGGGCGCTTGCCCATGGCGGTGTAGTACTCGGTGATGATGCTCATCAGCGTGCCCACAATCAGGCCCACCACCACGGCATAGAACACGTGCATCGCATCGAAGCTGATGCCGCGAATGGTGAACGTGCCCGCCGGCAAAATCCACATGATGAGGAAGTAAGAGGCCACGGCCGACACCACCACCGAGATGTAGTTGCCCAGGTTGAGGGCCGCCTGCACGTTGCCGTTCTCCTTCACCCGCACGCACAGGATGCCGATGAGCGAGGCGATGATGCCCATGCCCGCGATGGCCATGGGCAGAAAAATGGGCGAAAGGCCACCGAACTGGTCGCCGGTCACGGTCACTTCACGGCCCAGCACCATGGTGGCCAGGATGGTGGCCACGTAGGAGCCGAACAAGTCGGCGCCCATGCCGGCCACGTCGCCCACGTTGTCGCCCACGTTGTCGGCGATGGTGGCGGGGTTGCGGGGGTCGTCTTCCGGAATGCCGGCTTCTACTTTGCCCACAAGGTCAGCGCCCACGTCAGCCGCTTTGGTGTAGATGCCACCGCCCACGCGGGCAAACAGCGCAATGCTTTCGGCGCCAAGCGAGAAGCCGGTGAGGACTTCCAGGGCCTTCTCCATCTCCATGCCGTTGGCCAAGCCGCTGGGCACGAACATTTTATAGAACACAATAAACAGCGAACCCAGACCCAACACGGCCAGCCCGGCCACGCCCATGCCCATCACCGAACCGCCCGAAAACGACACGTTAAGCGCGGTGCTGAGGCTGGTTTTGGCGGCCTGCGCGGTGCGCACGTTGGCTTTGGTAGCAATTTTCATCCCGATAAAACCGGCCAGGGCCGAGAACACGGCCCCGATAAGAAAGGCAATGACGATGATGGGGCTGGAGTTGCCGCTGGTGCTGCCGAGGTAGAACAAGAAAGCTCCAGCAATTAACCCGAACAGGGCCAGCACTTTGTATTCGGCTTTGAGAAAGGCAATGGCCCCGTCGGCGATGTAGCCCGCAATCTGGGTCATGCGCGCATCGCCCGCGTCTTGCCGGGCTACCCAGCCCGCACGGAACCATGTGTAAATCAGCGCAAAAATACCCAGGGCGGGTACTGCGTAAAGGTAATTCGTCATAAAAGGGGACTGGATGAGAAAAAGTGAGTTGAGCAGTTTTCGGCTCGCAAAATAGCGGAATTCGAAACAAAATTAGCTTGTTGGCTCAAGTTCCTCGAAAAAAGCGCACGGCCACCCGCTCCGTCACGTAGTAAAATGCGAAACTTGTGGCCGTCGCTAACGGAATGGCCAGCCAGCAGTAACGCGCGCAATTAAACGGATTACCTGTGGAGACGACCAGCCTGAAATAACTAGGCTGCTATGCACTTACAGGCAAAATCAGCGGGCATGAAAATTTACCGCTGTACCTAATCCTTGCGATGTTACTGATGACGAGGGCTTTTCTGCTGCCGTATTTATTGCTGGTCCGCGAGGACGCCGGGCAGCGTCAGTATCCACTGCGGAATTTGTTTAACGCGCTGCGCTACGTCGTGCGCACGGGCTGCACGAGGCGGTACTTGCCCCATGGTTTGCCGCCGTGGGCCACATGCTACCAGCAGTGTACCCACTGGCGCACCGCCCGCGTCTCGGAGGCGCTGATTGACGACCTGCGCCAGTTGCGGCGCCTGCATGAGGCGCAGTCAGCGGAGCCCAGCGCAGTAATTTTCGAGTCGCACACGCTGGACAGCATACCCGAAATCGGCCGCGGCACGGCCACGACGGAACTAGGCGGCGCAAGGGCAGCGAGGGGCACGTGGCCGTAAACACGCCCGGCCACCTGCTGGCGGCTGTGGTGACGCCGGCCAACGAGCAGGACCGCGTGCAGGTGGGCCCATTGGCGAAATAAGCGCAAGTACCTCATGAACAAATTTTTATGCTGGCCTACGCCGTTCAAGAGTATACCGGGGAAGCACTGACCCAAACGGCGCAGGCCCACGGCATCGACTTGCAAGTGGTCAAGTTGGGACAAGCCAAACGGGGCTCCGTGCTCTTGCTCCGCTGCAGGGTCGTCGAACGCAGCCTGAGTTGGAGCGCCTTGTATAAACGCCTGGCCAGCGACTACTAACGCCTCGCCGTGAGCCTAAAACAACTCCATTATTTGACCTTCGTTGGCCTGATACTTACTAAAGCGGCCTATTTAAATTTACTCCCAGGTGCATAACACCGTCTAGGCGATTGCCGGGTCAGGCAAGAGCTGAATGCTGAGCGCCTGACCATCTGACCATCTGTTAACTATGGCTGTGCCAGCCCCCCTCTTTGTTATGCAAATGAACTAACAGTATGCCATTATATAACCGACGAATTTGCGTAGAGTAAACTAATGTCTGCCGTTAAGCGGCTTACTTTTGACGGATTTTACGGTGCGACAGGTGGGTCATTCGGCTGCTTGCGCTATACCGTGTCTTGTCGGTTTTTTTGAGTCTGCATAGCTGGCAACCGCCCTGGCTTTAGGCCCCGGTTGCAATGGGCATTCTCCTTTTCTAATTATCAGTTTGTTTAATCCCAAAAAATTGAATGCTTTTTAATTCTATCCAATTCCTGGTTTTTTTCGTGGTTGTCACCACGGCTTACTTTCTTCTTCCGCACCGGTTTCGATGGTTCTTATTGCTGGTGGCCAGTTGTGTCTTTTATGCAGCTTTTATTCCCATTTACCTCGTTATATTATTTGGCACAATTATCATCGATTACATTGCGGGTATCCAAATTGAGCACGCTACAGGGGCCCGGCGCAAGTATTTTCTGGTGCTGAGCCTAGTGGCCAACATTGGTGTCTTAGCAGTATTTAAGTATTATAATTTTTTAACTGACAACGTTAATTTTTTACTTCACCAATTGCACATCACGGCTCACGGTTTGGCCTACTTGAGCATTGCGCTGCCCATAGGCTTGTCGTTTCACACGTTTCAGGCCATGAGCTACACCATTGAAGTGTACCGGGGTAACGTACCGGCCGAGCGCAATTTTGGTATTTATGTGCTGTACGTAATGTTTTACCCGCAGCTGGTAGCCGGTCCCATCGAGCGTCCACAGGCCATACTGCACCAGTTTTATGAAAAAAAAGAGTTTGATTTCGACCGGGTAATTACGGGATTGGAACGCATGCTGTGGGGGCTATTTAAAAAAGTTGTAGTCAGCGACTTACTAGCGATTTACGTCAACTCCATTTACAACCACCACAAGGCCAATACCGGTTTCACGCTGCTGCTGGCCACCTATGCATTTGCCTTTCAGATATACTGCGACTTTTCGGGCTATTCAGATATTGCGCTGGGTACGGCCCAAGTGATGGGATTTAAGTTGATGGAAAACTTCAACCTACCCTATTTCTCCAAAAGCATCACTGAATTCTGGCGGCGCTGGCACATCTCGCTCTCGTCGTGGCTGCGCGATTACTTGTACATCTCGCTAGGCGGCAACCGCAAGGGCATGACCAAAACCTACCGCAACCTGATGCTAACCATGCTGCTAGGCGGCCTGTGGCACGGGGCATCGTGGAACTTCGTCGTATGGGGTTTCCTGAACGGGGCGTACCTGAGTATCGAAAAAATGTTGGGCATTGAGACGAACCTTGGCGCGCATTACAGCCTGCCCTACAAGATGTTACGCGTATTTGTCACTTTCAACCTTGTTTGTCTCACCTGGGTTTTTTTTCGGGCCGCCTCCTTTCAGCAGGCCCTTTACATTGTGTCACATATTTTCAACCCGGTGGGGTTTTGGAATCTGCGCATTCAAGACACCGGTATTTTTGCTTCCATGACCTTGGGCGTGCTTTTGCTCCTTCTACTCGAATACGCCTACTTACGGCGGCACCGCATCGCGGAGATTTCTCCCTCCCGAAACTGGCATAGGCCGATGGCCTTCTCGGTGATACTGATATTGTTGATTGTTGGGTTTGGCGTGAGCGGGGGCGACCAGTTTATCTATTTTCAATTCTAATATTTTTTATACTCGAAATTGATGAGGAATTTTCTTTTATTTATGGGCATGCTGGCACTGCTATTATTCGGGGCCGACTTCGTGTTGGCTGCGTTGTTTGATAAACTGTACCAACGGGCCCGGAGCGGGCAGACTGGTGGCGAGACAAATCGATACCTGGCTTTCTCTAAGCTTCCCACACTCCTGATAATGGGCAATTCACGGGCACGCTATCAAGTAGACCCCGATAGTTTTGCCGTGCCTACATACAGTCTTTGCCACGCGGGTATGGGACAAGTGTTTCAAACAGGCTTATTGCATCTATTAGAGCAGGAAAATAAACTGCCCTCAACCGTGCTGCTACACGTCGATTTTGAGGAATATACCGGCGATGATAATCTGGAAGATATCGGAAATCTCCGCTACTACTACGGAAAATCGCCCGCAATTACTACACGTATCCGCGAGATTTCTAGGTACGAGCAGCTAAAATATTGCTTTCGTTTTTACCGGTACAACGGCCGTGTCATCAGTATTATCAAAAACTTTATTCAATCTCGAACGGCTACTCCCTTCAGTAAAGGTTACCAGGCACTGTCACCGATAGCCAACGATTCAACGTCGTTTGTTGAGCTTACGCCGCCTATTATTGCTGGCCAGCGAGCCCGGTTTCAGTATCGGAACCTGCGCCATTTGCAGGAATTTCTGGCAATATGCAGGCGCCACAAAATCAAATTGCTTTGTTTCACCTCGCCTTACTTTGTTTCGCGGGTAAGTGCGTCAATGGCAGCACTTCCCATCGATTCCATGCTGCGGGCAGAGCATGTACCGTATTTTAATGCTGCTGCGCATCCACTTCCGATTCTGCAGCATCACGCGTCCTTCTGGCAGGATGCAGACCATTTGAATGTATTAGGTGCCGGCTACTTGAGCCAACAAATAGCGCAGTGGAGCAAACCGTTTCTAACAGCGGATTCGACTGTCATAGCGCCACGCCATTAAATCAAGTGGCGTTAATGCCACTTCTTATTTAACTTCGAGCCGCTGTCGAGGCTTTTAAAGACCCTTTAATAGTGCTTGGTACAGCGCCAGCATACTGGCAATGTCGGCTTTGTGCACCAACTCGTCAGGAGAATGCACGTGGGCTTCCGGGGCCCCCACGAAGCACCAGTCCCAGGGCGCGGCGGCGTACTGTAGCTCCTTGGCATCGGAGCCGCCGCTGCCCTCTACTTCCAGTTGGTGCGGGACGCCCGCCGCCGCCGCAATGGCCCGGATGCGGTCGACGTAAGCGCGGCGCGGGATGAGCGAGTCGCGCAGAGAAATGGCGCAGCCCTGGCCGGCGTGCACCCCTTCGCTCACCCACGTGATATCGGAAATCAAGGCCTGGCGCACGCCATAGGTTTCGTGGATGAACTTGGCCAGGTACGCCACTGAACCGCCGCCGTGCTCTTCCCAGCAGGAAAAAGCCACGATGCCGTGCTCCAGCGTTTCGCACAGGCGCAGGGCGTTCCACACGCCGAGCCTATTGTCGAGGTAGCAGCTTTGCACGGCGGTGGCCGTTTCGCGAAAATCGCAGTAGAAGGTGAGGTCGGTGCCGCGGTCGATGTCGCGGTGGAACGCATAGCCCAATTCGCCCGTTTCTTCGTCGACAGTAAGTGTACAATCTATCTCTCCTTGCGAATCTTTTCCTACCAACCGGTAGCCGGGTTCGGCCTGCGGGCCGCCGATGCGCACCAATTGCCGGCCGTAGCGCACGGTGAAACCGATGCTGTCGAGGTGGGCAAGCACGGCTGTACGCGGCTGCCCAAACACCAGGAGAATGCAGTCTTGGAACCGGCCATCAGCAATGATTTGAGGCTGGTGCACCCACCCGGCCTGGTGTTGCCGAGCGTAGTCAAGCACGAAACGGGTCAGCGGGGCCTCGTTGCCCGCCGGAGCGGACACGCGGCAAAGGGCGTGAAGCAGTTGCATGGGCAAAAGGATTTCAGCCCAAAGTTAGCCCAAACTCCGTACTTTCGCAGGCCTGTATTCCCGGCCCGCCATTTGGCAACGACGCCGTTTGGCTGCGTTTTCTACTCTCGCTTTATGTTGCGTTCGTTGTTTTGTATCTGCTTGGCGCTGCTGCCGCTGCTGGGCAGGGCCCAAACGCCCGATACAATTCGCACCCTGCCGCCCATGCAGACGGTGGCGCTCGACACGGTGGGCATCCTGCCGTCGGCGGTGGACACTAAGGGCTGGCTGCTGCTCGACAAGGACATTCAGTTGGAGTTGGACGGGGCGGTGCACAACATTTACAACTTCAAGTTTGACCGGGCCGAGAAGCAGTTCCGCTCGTTGCGGCGGCGCTACCCCAACCACCCCATGCCGTACTTCCTGCTGGGGCTGAGCACGTGGTGGAAAATCATTCCTACCCAGTTTCAGACCGAACAATACGACAAAGCTTTTTTTGCCTACATGGACACGGCCGTGGTGAAGGCCCAGAACCTTTACGACACCGACAACAATAATTACGAGGCCAGCTTCTTCCTTTCGGCATCCTACGGCTTTATTGCCCGCTTGCACGGCGAGCGCCACGATTGGCGCAAGGCCACCGTGAACGCCAAGCGGGCCCTCAACTACCTGCGTAAGAGCCAAGAGGCCAACGGCTTGAGCCCGGAATTTCAGTTCGGACAGGCCCTCTTCACTTATTATGCCGTGTGGATAGGCGAAAACTACCCGCTGCTGCGGCCGGTGCTGCTATTTTTTCCCAAGGGCGACAAAAAACTAGGGATGCAGCAGTTGCGCAGCGTGGCGGCCAACGGCTTCTACACCGGCACCGAGGCCCGTGTGTACCTGATGCGCATTCTCAAAAACGAGGAGAACAACGCCGAAGCGGCCCTACCCGTGGCGCGCAACCTGGCCGTTACCTTTCCCGATAATGGTTTTTTTCAGCGCTACTACGCTTTGCTGGCCTACGACCAAGGTGAATTTGCCGACTGCGAGCGGGTGAGCCGCGAAATCCTCGACAAGATTAACAAGGGGATGCCGGGCTACGAAGGCATCAGCGGGCGCTACGCCAGCTACTTCCTGGGTTACCTCATGCAAAACCGCTACCGCGACCTGGCCAAGGCCAAGGATTACTACCAGCGGTGTATCGTATTTGCCGAAAGCACCGGCGACACCTCGGGTGGTTTCTACTTGTTTTCCAACGTAAACCTGGCCCGCATCGCCGACAAAGAAAAGGACCTAAAGGCAGCCATGCGCTACTTTGCGGTGGTGCTGGATAAGGCCGACCGCAAGTCGGAGCAGTACAAGGAAGCGAAGGCGTGGCTGAAAAAAAACGGTAAAGCCTAAAATGCTGACGGCTCAAGACATTTATTTAACGCCGATTTACCTAGTCCTGTTTTATGGGCTTGCGTACGCTGTGCGCGCCAGAGTTACAAACGCATATACAAAAAAATATTACATCCCGGCGTTGACAGTAAAATTTGTTGGGGCTATTATGCTAGGAGTAATTTACCAATTTTATTACGGAGGAGGCGATACCTCAAATTATTACTTACACGCAAGTTTGGTGCAACAGGCATTTGGCGATTCCTTTACCACTGGCCTACGCTTACTTTTCAGCACCGACTATAACCCAGCTACTGCCAAATATGTAGCCAACATGTTTTGGTTTAGTGGTATGGCTGAGTACACAGTTGTTCGATTTGCAGCAATTGCCGGATTATTTTGTTTCAACACATATACAGTAATTGCCCTAATATTTGCTCTATTAAGTTTTAGTGGGATGTGGGCGTTGTTTATAACTCTCGCAAAATTACGTCCCAAGGAGTACCACTGGCTAGCCATATCGGTTTTTTTCTTGCCTTCCGTTTTTTTTTGGGGGTCGGGCCTGATGAAGGATTCGCTGTGCATTGGTGCGTTAGGGTGGCTTTTCTATGCTTTTTACCGTGGGGCCATTCAGCGCAGGCGCGTCTTGGCTATGCTACTGGTAGGGGGGCTTGCCGGCTACCTCCTTTTTCTTACCAAGGTGTATATTTTGCTTTCGTTCCTGCCTCCAGCTCTATTGTGGGTGTTCAACGAAAATAGCCAACAAATTAAAAATAAAACATTACGAGTAATACTCAAACCGTTATTCTTGGTAGTGGGGGGCGGGGTTGCGCTCTTCGCGGCAACTAACTTGACCAAGGGCGATGAAAAATATGACATTGATAATATCGGAGGACGCAGCAAAATCACGGCCGATTACCTTTATGGGGTGAGCGTAGCAACCGAAGGCTCGGCCTACAAGTTAGGGGAACAGGATGGTACAATCGGAGGAATGGTTAAGCTAGCCCCCCAGGCCATTGTGGTTTCTCTATTCCGGCCATTTCTATGGGAAGTTCGCAACCCAGTCATGTTTTTGTCAGCATTGGAAGCCCTTTTTATGCTGATTTTCACTGTGCGTATTTTACTGCAGTCGGGCGTAGTGCGTACCCTTTCCCTCATTGTGAGCACACCCGTACTTACGCTATGTTTTGTATTTGCTTTGGTATTCGCGGCTACTGTCGGAATTGTGTCGAACAATTTTGGCACCCTTGTGCGTTACAAAATTCCATTGATGCCTTTTTACATGGCAGGCTTGGTTATCACTCAGAGCATGAGCGTCACCGGTTCCAAGCCGGTGGGCCGGATTCGCCGGCCGGCGCGAATAATTTCTTAACGACGTAGCGGAGGCATATTTGCTTCATCGCCGCAAATACGGGCGATTTTTGATTATAAACCGGTCATAATTCGGGCGTCTTAATACACGCCACGTAAGCAAGCACGCAGGTACTGGCTTAGGGTCGGATGTGACCACAACCGCGAAGGGCCAGCCGGTGCTGGGCGGATTTGAAGGCGTCCAGCGAGGACATCGTCCACGGCTTGGGCCAGCAGCGGCAGGCCAGCAGCAAGTTGGAGCAGTGGATACGTTGCAAAATTATCAGCAGTCGTGGGGTAAATCATGGCTTGCGCTACAATGCCGCCTGTGTCGATGCCCGCATCGACGACATGCACTGATGCGCCGCAGTGAGCTGCGTCGTTGTTGGCCAAGGCCCAAAACCCTCCATGCACCCCACGGTAGAGGGGAGTAATGCCGGCGTGGGTGTTGAGAAACGGGCAAGCTACGCTGCTCAGCACCTTTTTGCTGATGATGCGAGTGCCATTGACGACGACCACATCGGGCTGAAAGCCTTGCAGTAATGCGATGCACTCCGGCGAGTTGATTGACGACACCCGCGTGCAACGCTTGGGCGGCAGCGGCGCAGCCGAGAGCCCGAATGCTGCCCGGATGGCACGCCGGCGTGCCCGAGACGCCCAGCCCAACCAACTGGCCACACCAACTTTGAACAGCACTTGGCCGAGCACTACGGACCATCCCAGCTTCTCGACCCGTCGTTTCAGCAACTGCCACTGCCCTACCGGTGCTTCCACAATAATGTGGTGTACACTCCGGGCCTGGTCCAGGTATTGGAACAAGATGTTAGTGGACTCGCCCGGCCCCGCCAATATGACCAGCTTATTCGTAACGTTAGGTTTGCTCATCGCTGGCAATGGAAAGAAATGTACTGGCTAATTCATCAGCTAAGCCGCCCATTGTCGCACTGCGCAGCCCGTATTGGCGCTTCAACTGCTGGTAATGCAAGGCAATTGCTCGTAGCATGTTCATGTTTTCAGTTAGGTGAGCACCGAAGTTGTGCGGGTGCCACCACAGATGAAACACTTGGCCGTACTGGGCCGCGTGGGTAAGGCCGGAAAGTATGCGCCGGAGCCGGAGAGCTTCCAGCGCCTGCAGCCGAGCCGACCAGGGCCGCAGGAACCGGCTGGCTGGAATGTTGAAGGGAAACGAGCGAGCCAAGTCAACTGAAACGGCGCAGTTATGGCCCGATATGTTGACGTAGGCATCAAGCAAGCGGGCCCCGCGTTGCCACAGGGTTTGAGAAGCTTCGCTGGTTTTATGGTACATCCAAGCCGCCTCGTTGCCTCTATAGCTCGTGATGCCCAGTTCCGAGCAAATGGCAAGATACGCCGGGTTGCATTGGTTACGCGGAAAAACCAAGCTACGCAACGTCACGCCTTGGGACTGCGCCACGGCAACCGCGGCGGCCAAGTCTTGCCGGAAAGCCTCCGCCGTTTGGCCGGATTCTTGGCAATAGTAGTGCGAGAACGTATGGGTGGCAATTTCCTGCCCCGGCACCGCCCGTATCTGGTTCAGCAGAGAGTAGCCAAAGTAATAGGGGTCGTGGGCTTCGTCGGGGCCCAGGTCGGGCAGGGCCACGTAGTTTGACAAGTTGGAGTCCACATAAGCTGGCCGAACGGCCGGCAGACCAGCCAACAGTTGTGCTTTTGTAGCAAAAAAAAGCAAGCCCACTGTGGCCCAGGTCGCGTGCAGGCCGAACTCCTCAAACAGGCCCAACATGGCCGGAATGGCCCGCCGCACTCCCAGTACATTGGCGCCGTAAGTTTCCTTGGTGTGTACGTCGCGGACCCCCCACATCAGTTCGAAGTCGAGGGAAATAACGAAAGTGCCCGGCTGCGCCGGGCGTGTGCCGGCCGTGCTCATTCCGACCCGTGGGTGAAGTAGTGCAGAAAATTGGCTGTGTTTGACCGAACCGAATACCGCTCCACGATGGTTCGCCGGGCAGAGGCCCCCAATCCGGCCCGCAGCGAGGGTTGGGCCAGCAGACGGTGCAGCGCTGCGTACCACTCGGCAGGGGTGTTGCACACAAAGCCGTTAACTCCATCTTGCACCACCTCGGTGTTCATGCCTACCGGCGAAACCAGTGCTGGAATGCCCAACGCCATGTACTGCAATGCCTTGAACGCGCATTTGCCCCGTGCCCAAGCGTCGTCCACGAGCGGCATCAATCCCACGTGAAAAGAGAGTAAGTCGTCAATTTCCGTTTGCTTGTTCCAAGGCACGAAGCGCAGGCTACGCAAGCTGCTACGGTCCGGAGCTCGGTTGGCAATAACGCAAAATTCAAATGCGTGGCCTTCGGCTTCGAGGCGCTCGAGTACGGGCCATAGCAGGTCGAGGTGCCTCAAGGTGGTGTGCGTGCCCGTCCAGCCTATAACGAGCGGGCCTGGAGCGTACTGGTCGCGCACCCGATTATGAAGGTGGTCGGTGTCGAGGGTCGTGGGGTTTATGGTAGCGGCGGGGTTGAACCGCGCCGCGTAGGCGCGTAGGTAAGCGTTGCCACAAGCCACCCGGTACGACCACCGGCATATACTGCTTACTTTCCGCGTCCACTTCAAGCCGTTGAGCAATCCCGGTCGGGCGATGGGGTCCTGCAGCCAGATGGCGTCGTCAAAATCGTAAATAATGCGCTTGCGCAACACCTTCGCCAGTACCCACTCGAAAACGGGCGGCCCCAAAGGGGTGGCTTCGCGGAACACAAACACGAAATCATAGCCCGGCGCCCGAAACAGGTCAAATACCCGGCGCCCAAAACCCGCCAGCACGCCCAGCACCTTAGTCAACGCGTGTCCGGGCTTGTAAAGCACCGTCCACACGGATATGCTTAGAAAGGCCGAAAGCCTGTACTGATGCCCATGCGCTGTAAGCAAGTCGAGGTACTGCTCGTAGCGAAACCGTTGGCCCGGAGCGGTGCCGTAGGGGTAAGGTGTTAGGAAAAGAATGCGCACTTGGCTGCTTTATCTCGCGGAGGCCGCTTATTTTTTAGAGCCAACGGCCGTCCAGAACGACGTTTCGCTGAATCGGATGTTTTCCAGGCCACAGCGTTCCATGAGCTGGCCCATCTCAGCTTTAGTGAAGCGCCGCTCCAGGCGGGTGCCGAACCGGTCCAGGGCATCGGTGCGCATCACGTAAAAGCTACTGTTACGGTACCAGGCCAGGGGGAATGATTCCACGTTCATGCCCGATTTTTCGAGCACTTTGGCTGTGCGCGCCAATGGAAAATACACCGTGGCCGCCAGCACTTGGCTGGCGCCGTAGCGAAGGCCATGGGGCAAGTGGGCCACCACCCGCCGCACCGCGTCGCTGGCCTGCCACACCGCCCGGAACCAAGCCGGCCGGTTATCAAAACGATAGTAGAGGTATAGCAGGAAAGGGGCGCCGGGCTTTAGCTTGGCCACGCAGGCCCGCAGGCCCGCTTCCGTGTCGGGAATGTGGTGCAACACCCCGAGCGAGTACCCAAAGTCGGAGCCGTCATCAGGAATGGGCATTTGGTCGACACCGGCTACGTGGAAGTCACAGTTGGCGGACTTGCTCAGGTTGCGGCGGGCCACCGCCAGGGCCTCGGCGCTGGGGTCGATGAGGTGCAGAAAGCCCACCCGAGGGGCCACAAACTTGGCCCAACGCCCACTGCCGCAGCCCAAATCGAAGCCGATGGCGTTGGGAGCAAGTTTTTTCCAGGGGAAAATATTGAAATAGTGGTCGAACATCCGGTGTAATTCCGTGTCCGATAGTTCTGTCTGGTCGAACCGCGACCATTCATCGCCAAATCCATCCACCACTTCTTTAACTGCGTTTTCTTTCATCATCATGGGTTTATGCCACAAATTTAGGCTAATCTGCCCAACCGTGCTCCTGGCGGGACGATTAGGCCTACGTCAGGGAGGCATAAAAGCCTAAAACCACTTCAATAACCCGCTGCTGCTCGTCCGGAGACAGTTCATGGTAGAGGGGCAGCCGCACCAAGCAGTTGCTGTATCGTTCGGCCCATTGCAACGTCGGCGGGGTGCCGGGTTGATGGGCTTGGGCAAACGGACTGCGGTGTAGTGCCTGGTAGTGGAACGCGGCCATGATTCCCCGTTGACGCAAAAAGACAATCAACGCCGTGCGTTCGGTCAAAGTGCGACACACCAAGTAGAACAGATGGCCGTTGTGAGCGGCGTATGCCGGTGGCGCAGGCAACTCCACCCCTTTGGCGGTGAGGGGTGACAGACCGGCATGGTAGCCCTGCCAGAGAGCCATTCTACGCGTTTGAATGCGTTCAAACAGTTCCAACTGCGCCCACAAAACCGCGGCAATGATGTCGGAAGGCAAAAAGGAAGACCCGAGGTCCACCCAATTGTATTTGTTAACCTCGCCCCGGAAATACGCGGTTCGGTTGGTTCCCTTCTCCCAAATGACTTCGGCCCGGTGAACAAAGGCCGAGTCATTGATGACCAATAGACCTCCTTCCCCGCTGCTTATATTTTTGGTTTCATGAAAAGAAAAAGCCGCAACCGCGCCAAACGTGCCTAAACACCGGCCTTTGTACCGGCTACCAACAGCTTGGGCCGCGTCTTCTACCAGGCTCAACCCGTGGCGCTGGGCAAGGGCCAAGAGAGGGTCAAGGTCGCAGGCCACACCTGCGTAATGCACTGGCACTATAACCCGTGTCCGAGAAGTAACCAGCGATGCCACGTGCGCCGGGTCCAGATTGGGGCCATCCGGGGTGCTGTCCGCAAACACGAGTGTGGCGCCACGCAGCGCAAACGCGTTGGCCGTGCTCACGAAGGTAAAGGCCGGTACAATCACCTCGTCGCCGGGCCGGATGTCGAGCAGCAGGGCCGCCATTTCCAACGCGTCGGTGCAGGACGTGGTGAGCAGAACTTTCGGAAACCCCAGCTGCTGCTCGAAAAACTCGTGCACCCGCCGGGTGAACATGCCGTCGCCGGAAATTTTGCCCGAGCGCACCGCTTGCTCAATGTAGCGGGTTTCGTTGCCGGAGAAATAGGGCTTGTTGAACGGAATGTCGGGCGTCATAAGCGGCGGTGGGGCCCCCAAAGGTACGGCCGCCCGCAGCCGGCGCTCACAGCCACAGGTGGTACACGTGCTCCTCCCGCACCGGCTCGAAGCCAGAGGCGGCGTAAAACCCGCAAGCCGGCCCGTTGTCCCGTTGGGTCACCACCGTTAGCCGGGTGCAGCCCCAGGCCTGCGCCTGCTGCCGGGCGGCGGCCACCAGCTGCCGCCCCACGCCCCGGCCGCGGACGGCGGCGGCCACCGCCAGCAAGCCGATGCTCGCGGTGCTTCCTTCCTCCCCCAGCGTCAGCAGGCCCGCTTCTTCGCCGTTGGGCCGCACGGCGGCCAGCACCACCCGCGCCAGCTCCCCCGCCAGCGAGGCGCGCAGCCACTGGCTGTACAGGTCGGGGAAAACGTGAGGCGCGAAACGCTCGTCGAGCCGGAAGCGGGAGAACGCTCCGCTCTGCCACGCCAGGGCTTCCAGGTGCGGGGTGAACACCGTGGCGACGGCCACTTGCACTGCGGTGGGGCCGGCCGGCGCGGCGGGCTGGTCCGACGGCGGGCCAATGGCCAACCCAAACGTCACCTTGCGGTCGAGTAGCCGGGCGCCGGCGCGGCGGGCGGCGGCGGCGGATTCGGCGTCGGCGGGGTCGGCCAGCAGGTAGAGCAGACGGATGCCGGCGGCGCGCTGCTGCTCAATCAGGGCCAATACGTCGGCCGCGGGCAAGTGGCGGGCGGCGAGGCGCGCCACGGGGAAACCCAGAAACTTCGTGTCCCAGGCCAGGGGCTGCACCGGGGGCTGGCTCACGGGGCGGGGGTTTCGTCCGTTTGCTCGTCCACCAGGTACAGGGGCCGGTTTTTCACCTGTTCAAAAGTCTTGCCGATGTAAAGGCCCACCATGCCGAGCACGGCCAGCAGCAGGCCCGAGAAGAACCAGATGGACAGAATCAAGCTGGTGTAGCCGGGCTGGGTAATCTGCCCGGTGAGGTAGCGCCAGAGCGTAACGGGCACGAACAGAAACGCCCCGCCCGCCAACAGCAGGCCCAGCTTCACGGTCAGCCGCAGGGGCTTGTCGGTGTTGGCCATTAGAGTGTCGAGGCCCAGGCGCAGGCGCTGGCGCAGGCCGTAGCTGCTGCTGCCGGCGGACCGGCCG